>OLRV01001604.1_pt1 | contig 19057 bp, 15 predicted proteins | sample 1672421 | NCBI WGS metagenome assembly OLRV01 (sample SAMEA3136684, study PRJEB25190) | human gut metagenome | biome: human gut; feature: human-associated habitat; material: faeces | place: Austria | collected 2013
GGAGGGCGGCGAGATCATCGTTGACAATACGCAGATCACGCTGTTTGGAGGTTTCGCACCAAACAGTTCCTCTGCTGATACACTGTCTAAAGCGCTTGGAAGCCGCACCGTTATGTCCGGCTCGGTATCCAGAAGCAAGAACGACCCATCTGAATCCCTGCAGATGATGGAGCGGCCGCTCCTCACGCCCGATGAGTTGAAGTCCTTGCCAAAAGGCGATTTCGTCGTGATGAAAACAGGCGTCCATCCCATGCGCATCCATCTCAAGCTGTTCTTTAAGTGGGGCATCGAATTTGACAAAAACCACCCCTATACCGTTGCCGAGAACGGTAACCGCAAGGTGCAATATGCCAACAAAGCGGAGCTGATGGACGGGATCGTCAAGAAGTATCACCCCGAAGCCCTGCTCGAGGGTGATGTTGCCGGTGATGGCAGCGGGATGACAGAGTTGAAGCAGACGGAGGCAAAAAATCACCAGCCGCCGAAGCGGAACACGAGCCGAAGCAGACAACCGAAGCCGCTTCCTGAGCCAACCGAAAAGAGCGACAAGAAAGGTGGTTCACAGCCTGCCTCAAAACAGGCAGCTACCGAAGCGGAACCGGAGCATGTACCGCAGGAGGTGAATCCCGATGGGCAGACTTGATTTTCTATATCGCATGGAACTCCCTCACCGTGCAAAATCCGTTTATATCTACCTTGCGGATCGAGCCAATAAAAATGGCGAATGTTGGCCTGCTATTCCCACCATCGCCAGAGAACTAAAGCTGTCACAGTCGACTGTGCGCCGCGCCTTGCAGGATCTCCGCAGCGCCGGGCTGCTGGAAACGGAGCAGCGATACCGTAAGCATGGCGGTAAAAGCAGTTTGCTCTATACGCTGAAGCAAGATTGAAAAAACAGTTCCCTCCGCCAAGAGGGAACTATACCTATTAACTGACAGGTGCCACTTGTAATGACGGAAGGAGAAGGCAAACTTCCCCATCTTAAAAATATTACAGCAGAAAGAAAAAGACTCGGCTATTTCCGGATACGCACAGTTTTATGAAGCTAAAAGTGTATACAAAAAAGCAAGCGGTACTGTTTCACTGAAAAGAACAGCACTCAATGGCTGGTCAAGGCAATATGCAGGGTTCTTCCAGTCATTGAATCCAGATTATGCGCCACTGCAAACAGGGCAAGGTCGACATGATCATCACCAAATCGGTAGCCCGCTTCGCAAGAAACACCCTCGACTGCTTGAAGCACACCCGAATGCTGAAAGAACACAATGTGGACGTGTACTTCAAGGAACAGGGAATTCACAGCATCCAGCCCGGAGCGGAGTTTTATATCACGATCTACGGCTCCATCGCTCAAAGCGAATCCGAGAACATCAGCGCCAACGTCCGCTGGGGTAAAACGCAGAGCGCAAAAGAAGGAAATGTACCCTTCCAATACAAGCGATTCCTTGGGTATCGCAGAGGACCGGACGGGAAACCGGAGATCGATCCCGAACAGGCGATCGTGGTCAAAAGGATATACGAGAGATTCCTCGCAGGCGACAGCCTTGCCACGATAGCAAACGACCTCAATGCCGATGAGATTCCAACACCTTCCGGCATTGGTCAATGGCAGCGAGGAACGATTGCATCCATCCTCACCAACGAAAAATACAAGGGCGACGCCATCCTCAACAAGACCTATATCAGAGACTGCCTGTCCAAGAAGGTCATGATCAACAACGGAGAGCGCCCGAAATACTATGTTGAAAACAACCATCCCGCAATTATCGACTCTGCTACCTTCGGCAGAGTACAAGAAGAAATGGCAAGACGGTGCGGAAAGCGGAAAGTCAAACAGGTCGGAACGAAAACAGAACAAGGACGATACTCCAGCAAGTACGCGCTCACGGAGCTGCTGATCTGCGGAGAATGCGGAACACCTTATCGCAGATGCACATGGGCAGCCAACGGAAAGAAAAAGATCGTGTGGCGGTGCATCAGCCGCCTTGACTACGGCAAGAAATACTGCCACAACTCGCCGAGCATTGAGGAAAGCGTCCTGCAGGAAGCCATCATGAAGGCCGTGCTTCAAACGGCACGACAAAATGCGGAGGTACTGAAAACGCTGAAGCTCCACATCGGCATGGGACTATCCGCAGACGCTACGGTGGATAACAGCCTCGACCTCCAAATTAAAATTGCGGAGATCGAAGCCGAATTTCAAAAAATGCTCAAAGCCATCGCTGCTGATAATGTGGAAGCCTTCGACGAGGAAAAAGCAAAGGCGCTCATGGACGAAAAGGCAAAACTGCAGATTCAGCTTGACCGCATCGCAGATACAAAGCAAAAGCGCGAAAACGCAAAATCCAGACTCGACGAAATCTTCGTAATCCTCGAGGCGCTGGCGAATCACCCGATCAGCTATGACGATCAAATCGTCAGGCAGATTCTCGAGAGTGTAATTGTCGAATCCAAAGAGAGAATCAAGGTGGTCTTCATCGGTGGACTCAAAGTAACCCAATCACTGTGATTATTTCATATCTCCTTCCTCCACACTTACCGCCCCGCCTTATGGCTGTAGCCGTAAGGCGGGGCGTTTCTTTCTTGCTCTCAAAAAATATGCAAATTATAATCTCATTGGCGATGTTTTTAAGAAATGTTTTCAAAAAAATAATTGCAAATGGCATAATTTGTAGTATAATACGAAGTGTTGAACTGCATTACAAGTTGCAAAATTGAAGATGTGGATAAATGATTAATCAGTTTGAGAGCACATAATGGAATTTTAGATTCGTCGAGCCAAAACGCCGCTACCTACTGGCTGTACATTATCACAAGATGCTATTAGCGGAAGAACTGTGAGATGAAAATAATAAGCTATTTGCTTTGCTTGTTGCAATAGGAGGGAGATTTATGGGCATCTTCGGCAATTTCATATTTCAAGATATTGGAATATATAGTAAACCACGTCAAGAAATGGAATATCATTTCCTGCTTCCAGAGCGAGGCAAGGAGAAGCGGGACGGGAGTTTTACTGATCCAGAGGAGTTCAAATACTCGTATAGATTTGTTTGCTTTATGGATATGCTCGGGTGTAAAAAATTGGTCCGGGAGAGTGAAACATCACAGAGTGCGTTTGAACAAGTAAAAAGAATTGCTTCCGTATTTGAAGAGGAGCAAAAGAAGTATGCTACAAATCACTGGTGCAATGACTTTACTTTTTCAATTCCAAAAGATAATTTTGTAAAAGACCATCATATCGCTGAAGAAAACATTAGGGTTGATATGAATATGTTTTCTGATAGCATCATTATTTCTTATGAACTGTTAGATAGTGGCTTGTTTCTCGATTGGTACAGGCAAATCTTTCAAGTGTTTAATGATATATGCCGACTTCAATTTGAGTTCGCAATGAAAGGCGTTTTTTTGCGCGGCGGATTAACATTTGGAAAAGTTTACCACAATGGAAACATTTGTTTTGGTCCAGCTCTAATTAATTCTGTTATGCTGGAGAGCGAATATGCAAAATATCCATGTATTGCAGTTGATAAATTCATTGTTGAAAAAATTCTAACTGATATGAAATCTGATCTAGAAGATGATTATGCACCTGGATATAAGAATCCACATAAGCTTAACGAATTTGCGCAAGAGCTTTTTCTCGATTACTTATCAAAAACTGATGATTTCAATAGAACTGATGATGTGCAGCCTGTTTTTATGCTTGATTGGTTTACTTCAAGATTTTTACAAAGCAGCTCGAATATCTCAAAAATACGACCAGCAATTTTAACTGAATTGAGGAAGAATTATGATGAACAAGTTGCTGAGAAATATAGATGGTTAGCTCGCTACTTTAATCGGGCTATATATTTTGAAGAAGGCCATAGTGATATGAGGATTGAGGACGAGCCACTATTGTAAGTAGTTGCCATAAGATAACACTTGAATCTACGATCAATGAACATGCACAGTGTGTTGAGCATGCGAAAATACTAGGGAAAGTTCAAATCCGGACTTAAAAACTGCTTAATTATCTTTTTGTGTAATTAGACATGAAAATATCTGTCGCAGTGCAACGGGAATTTCAAAATAATCTGTCCTTATGGACGGGCTAAATTGCAGCACGGGGTGTAGGACGAATTCTATTTCACCGTGAGCAAAGCGAACAATTTCACCAAGACCACGAAAGTTCGAATCCATCTATCAAAAACGCGAATCCATCTTTTTCGTACCCGGGTGACAGAAAAAGGTTCAACATCTTCCGGTGTTGAACCTTTTTGTCATTGAAGGCAGATTCGAAAGTCAGCTCTTGGCTTCGCCGCAGCGAAGCAAATTTTTCTTTCTCCATCGGGATCGAAAGCCTTCCGCAAAGGCTTTCCGACCTTATTATTACTGCAAAAGCACCTTTCATTCTTTCTTCCGGTCATAACTTGTGGTATAATACTTTCAAACATAACCTGAGAGGAACCCGTCATATGTCCCAGATAACAAAGCGTGCATTGGAACAATCTTTGAAGAACCTTCTTCTGAAAAAGCCGCTCACCAAGATCACGGTAAGCGACATCGCAGACGATTGCGGCATCAACCGCATGACCTTCTATTATCATTTCAAGGATATTTATGATCTGGTGGAATGGTCCTGCCTGGAGGATGCAAAACACGCGCTGGATGAGAAAAAGACCTATGAAACATGGCAGCAGGGTCTGTTGCAAATTTTTGAGGCCGTCAAGGAAAACAAGCCCTTTATCCTGAATGTCTACCGCTGCGTCCACCGCGAGCAGGTCGAAAAATATTTGCAGCCGCTTGTGGATCAGCTTATTCTGGGGGTCATCAACGAGGAAACCGGCAATATGACCATCCGGGACGAGGACAAGCAGTTCATTGCACAGATCTATTCCTATATCTTTATCGGATTGATGCTCGACTGGATCAAAGACGATATGCGTGAGGATCCGCAGCCGCTCGTAGACAGGCTTGCCAGACTGATCAAAGGCTCCATGTCGGAGGCGCTGTCGCGCTTCAAGCTCTGATTTTATCAATTTGACGAATCTGATAAAACTTTTTACACTTTTTGGCTCCGTGATAAGACTTTTATCACGGAGCCTTTTCTGTTTATTGTAAGGCGAATAGAAATGGGTATAATGAAGGCATAAAGAGAAAAACACAGGAGGTATTCGTCATGTATTACTCTGCAGGAAACTATGAATCTTTCGCGCGTCCCGAAAAGCCGAAGGATGTGGATAAAAAGTCGGCCTACATTATCGGCACCGGTCTTGCCGGACTGACGGCAGCATTTTATCTTGTCCGCGACGGCCAGATGAAGGGCGAGCACATCCATCTGCTGGAAAAACTGGAGCTTGCCGGCGGCAGCTGCGACGGCCGCAAGGACGTCACCAAGGGCTTCTTTATGCGCGGCGGCCGCGAGATGGACAACCATTTTGAGGTCATGTGGGACACCTTCCGCGATGTCCCGTCCATCGAAACGCCCGGCGTTTCCGTTCTGGACGAGTATTATTGGCTGAACAAGCACGATCCCAACTATTCTCTGTGCCGCGCGACCGTAAACCGCGGCGAGGACGCCCACACCGATAAGCAGTTCAAGCTGGACAAGGACTCGGCCATGGCGCTGTCCAAGCTGTTTCTGACCCCGGAAAAGGATCTGGAGGACAAGAAGATCTCCGACGTTCTGCCGGACAGCTTCTGGAGCACGAATTTCTGGCTCTACTGGCAGACCATGTTCGCTTTCCAGCGCTGGTCGAGCGCGCTGGAAATGAAGCGCTACCTCTGCCGCTATGTCCATCACATCGACGGCCTGCCCGATTTCAGCGCGCTGCGCTTCACCAAGTACAACCAGTACGAGAGCATGATCCTGCCGCTGGTAAAGTATCTGGAAAGCCACGGCGTGCGCATCGAGTACGGTATGGACGTAAAGAATGTCATCATCGAAACCAAGGACGGCAAGAAGACCGCAAAACAGATCGTCTATGTCAAGGACGGCAAGGAGCAGACCATTGACCTCATTGAGGACGATCTGGTGTTCATCACCAACGGCTGCTGCACCGACACCTCCTGCTACGGCGATCAGACCCATGCGCCCGACCTTTCCGGCGTGAAGAACGGTTACGGCGAGTCATGGGATATGTGGAAAGCCATCGCGGCACAGGCGGAGCACGGCGAATACGGCAACCCGGATACCTTCTGCACCGATGTGGATGCGACCAACTGGATGAGCGCCACGGTAGCCACCTCCAACGAGGAAGTCATTCAGCACATCATGAATGTCTGCAAGCGCGATCCGCGCGCCGGCAAGGTAACGACCGGCGGCATCGTCACCGTCAAGGACAGCGTAGACAACTGGTATCTCTCCTGGACGATCAACCGCCAGCCGCAGTTTAAGTCTCAGGATAAGAACATGGTGCTCGTGTGGCTGTATTCGCTGAACACCAATAAGGAAGGCAACTATGTGAAGAAGGCCATGCGTGACTGCACCGGCGAGGAGGTCTGCCGCGAGTGGCTGTACCACATCGGCGTGCCGGAGGATCGTATTGAAGCGCTGGCGCACGACGCCTGCAACACCACCACCTGCTTCATGCCGTATATCAACGCCTTCTTCCAGCCGAGAAAGGAATCCGACCGTCCGAAGGTCGTGCCCGACGGTGCCGTGAACTTCGCCTTCATCGGGCAGTTTGCAGAAACGCCACGCGACACTATTTTTACCACCGAGTATTCCATGCGTACCGGCATGGAGTCGGTCTATACGCTGTTGGACATCGACCGCGGCGTGCCGGAGGTCTGGGGCAGCAAGTACGATGTGCGCGAGATCCTGCGCGCCTGCTACTACGCCATCGACAAGAAGCCCATCCGCGAGGCGGATATTTCCTTTATCGAGAAGGAGCTGCTTAAAATCGTTCTGAAAAAGGCAAAGGGTACCGATATTGAAATTCTGCTGAAAGAAAGCGGACTGATTTAACAAAACAAAGCCGCCGTCCGAGAACTCGGACGGCGGCTGCTTTTCTTCTTCTTCTTTTTTCGCGATTCCTTTATTCCACCACGCGGATGTGGACCTCGTCAAGCTGCTTCTGCTCGACGGTGGAGGGGGCGCCCATCATGACGTCCTGTGCATTCTTGTTCATCGGGAACGGAATGATCTCGCGGATGGAGTCCTCGCCTGCCAGCAGCATGACCATGCGGTCGACGCCCGGCGCGATGCCTGCATGAGGGGGTGCACCATAGCAGAAAGCGTTGTACATGGCCGGGAACTTGGCCTTGACATCCTCCTCGCCCAGACGAACCAGCTCAAAGGCCTTGATCATGATCTCCGGGTCGTGGTTCCGGACCGCGCCGGAGGACAGCTCCACGCCGTTGCAGACCAGATCGTACTGGAAGGCATTGATGCTCAAGGGGTCAATTTCGCCGCGCTCGGCCTTTTCCAAAACCTCCAGACCGCCGTTGGGCATGGAGAAGGGATTATGGCAGAATTCCAGCTCGCCGGATTCCTCGCCGATCTCGTACATCGGGAAATCAACGATCCAGCAGAACTCATAGCGCTCCGCGTCCATGTGGCCGGGCACGGCCGCGCCCAGCAGCTTGCGCAGGACGCCCGCCGTTTTCTGCGCGGCGGTCTTCTTGCCCGCGGTCACGCCGACGAAGGAGCCGGGTGTCAGACCGAGCGCCTCGACGATGGCATCCTTGCGGTCCGCGAGGAACTTCGCAATGCCGCCGGACAGCTCGCCGTCCTCGCCAAGCTTGAACCACATGGGCTTGCTGCCCGCGATGACTTCCGTTTCCGCGACCAGCTTGTCCACGGCCTTGCGCGCAAGGTTGCAGTCGTGCACGACGATGGCCTTGACGGTGTTGCCCTCGGCAAAGGGCGCGAAGTCGATGCCGGAGGCCAGCGCGGTGATGTCGTCAATCACGAGGTCGATGCGCAGATCGGGCTTGTCGGAGCCGTAGCGCTCCATAGCCTCGTTGTAGCCGATGCGCTTGAAGGGCGCGGAGGAGGCGACATTATACTTGCCGAACTTGGCGAAGATGGGCGGCAGCACATCCTCCAGAACGGCGAACACGTCGTCCTGATCGGCAAAGGCCATCTCCATATCGAGCTGATAGAACTCGCCGGGGCTGCGGTCGCCGCGCGCGTCCTCATCGCGGAAGCAGGGGGCAATCTGGAAATAGCGGTCGAAGCCGGAGGTCATCAGCAGCTGCTTGAACTGCTGCGGCGCCTGCGGCAGGGCGTAAAACTTGCCGGGATGCTTTCTGGCGGGAACCAGATAGTCGCGCGCGCCCTCCGGGGAGGAAACGGTCAGGATCGGCGTGGTGATCTCCAGAAAGCCGTGCTCGGTCATGGCCTTGCGCAGCGCCGCGACGACGTTGCAGCGCAGGATGATATTGTTCTTGACCGCGGGATTGCGCAGGTCGAGATAGCGGTACTTCAGGCGGACGGACTCGTCGGCGTCGCGGCTGCGGTTGATCTCAAACGGCAGCTCGTTGTAGCGGCAGCGGCCCAGCACCTTGATCTCCGTCGGCACGACCTCGATCTCGCCGGTGGGCAGCTTCGGGTTCTTGCTTGCGCGCTCACGGACGACGCCCGTGACACCGATGGTGGATTCCTTGTTGATGCCGCGGATGATCTTCATCATTTCCTCGGTCTCCGCGACGACCTGCGTGGTGCCGTAGAAGTCGCGCAGGACGACAAAGGCCAGACTGCTGCCGACCTCGCGGACGTTCTCCATCCAGCCGGCCAGCGTGACGGTCTTACCCACGTCGGAGAGGCGAAGCTCACCGCAGTTATGCGTTCTTGATTGCGTCATGAATGTTTCCCCCAATTATTTCTCTAAGATCACGGAACCACGGTTCCGCTCAGAAATTCCCTTTTGGATCAGCCGGACCGCTTCCTCCGGCTTGAGGCTCACCTGCTGCCCGGTGGAAAGCTCCTTCACGGAGCAGACGCCCTGCGCGATCTCGTCCTCGCCGAGAAATACGACGTACGGGATGCCCAGCCGGTCGGCATAGGTCATCTTGGCCTTGAACTTCTTCTGTTCGGAGTAGAGCTGCGTGCGGATCCCGGCCTCACGGAACTGCGTGGCCAGCGCCACCGCCGCGGACAGGTCCTCCGTCATGGGCAGCAGCAGCACGTCCGCCGGCGCGGTGGGCAGAGCGGGATTCAGCATTCCCTGCTCGTCGAGCACATAAAACAGGCGCGTCAGGCCGATGGCCACGCCCACGCCGGGCAGGCTGCGCTCGGAATAATACTCGGCCAGATTGTCGTAGCGGCCGCCGGCGCAGATGGCGCCGATCTCCGGATGGTCGAGCATCCGCGTTTCATAGACCGTGCCGGTGTAATAATCCAGCCCGCGCGCGATCGTCAGATCGACCGCGAAGTTCTCCTCCGGCACGCCGAAGGCGGAAAGGTATTTCGTCACCGTGGTCAGCTCGTCAAGGCCGGTGTCAAAGGTCTCGTTCCTGCCGCGGTAGCCCTCCAGCGCGGAGAGCACCTCCGCGTTCGTGCCGCGGATGGCGATAAAGCGCAGAATTTCGTCTGCGTCGGCGGCTTGCAGGCCGATGTCCTCGGTCAGGATCGTGCGAACTTTGTCCGGACCGATCTTATCGAGTTTGTCCACCGTGCGCATGATGTCGCCGGACTGCTCCGTCAGGCCAAGCATTGCATAGAAGCCGTTGAGAATTTTGCGGTTATTGACGCTGATGCAGAAGCGCTTCAGACCGAATTCGGAGAATACCTTATAAATCACGGACGGGATCTCCGCCTCGTTGATCACGGAGAGCTTGCCGTCGCCGATGATGTCGATATCCGCCTGATAGAACTCGCGGAAGCGGCCGCGCTGCGCGCGCTCGCCGCGGTAGACCTTGCCGATGGCATAGCGGCGGAAGGGGAAGCACAGCTCGTTTTCGTGCAGCGCGACGTACTTGGCCAGCGGCACCGTGTGGTCAAAGCGGAGCGCCAGATCGGAGTCGCCCTTCTGGAAGCGATAGATCTGCTTTTCCGTTTCGCCGCCGCCCTTGGCAAGCAGGATGTCCGCCGATTCGATCACCGGGGTGTCGATGGGCGTAAAGCCATAGAGCGCAAAGGTCTTGCGCAGGATCTCCAGCATCCGTTCAAACTTCTGCTGGGGGGCGGGCAGCAGCTCCATAAAGCCGGAGAGCGTCCGCGGTTTCAGTTTTTCCATATTACTTCTTCCTTATGATTCTTGACTGAACAGCAGCTCATCGAGGGTGTAATACCCCGGCGCGCAGCTCGCAAGCGCCTGCGCCGCACGCAGCGCGCCCGCTACAAAGATTTTCCGGCTGGCCGCCGTGTGGGTCAGCTTGAGGGTTTCGTCCTCGCCGAAGAAATAGACGGTATGCTCGCCGGCGACCGTGCCGCCGCGCAGGGAAAACACACCGATCTCCCCTTCCGACCGCTTGCCGCACAGACCCTCGCGGCCGTGCAGGACCGTCGCCTGCCCGTCCGGGTCCAGCTCCTGTAAAAGGAGCTTCGCCGTGCCGCTGGGCGCGTCCACCTTCTGATTGTGGTGGATCTCAACGATCTCCTTGTCCCATTCGGAGAGCACGGCGGCATAATCGCGCAGCATGCGCCGCAGAACGGCGATGCCGGTGCTGTAGTTCGCCGTCCAGATGACGGGCACCAGCTTTGCCAGCGCGCGCAGCTCGTCAAAATCCGGCTCGGTCAACCCGGTCGTGCCGCTGAGCAGCGGTGTTTTCGTCCGGCGGACATAGGCGGCAAGGTGCGGCAGAGCGCCCACACCGGAAAAGTCCAGGCAGACGTCCGCCGCCGGCGCGGTTTCGTAGACCTCGGGGCAGGTCACATCGGCCTTGCCGACGACCGTCCAGCCTTTTTCCTCCGCCATTTCCTCGATGAGCTTGCCCATCTTGCCGTAGCCGCTGAGGAACACCTTCATTTATGCGTCCTCCCTGACGGGCAGGCCCGCTTCGCGCATGATCTTGGCCAGCTTCGCGCGGTTCTCCGGCGCCATGGGATACATCGGCATCCGGTAGCTGCCCGCGCGCAGGCCCATGAGGTTCATCGCTTCCTTGACGGGAATGGGGTTGACCTCCATGAACAGGGCGTTGATGAGGTCGAGGTAGCGAAGCTGCGTCCTGCGCGCCTGCTCCTCGCGGCCCTCAAGATAATCCATGACCATGTTGTGCACCTCGCTGGGCATGATATTCGCCCAGACGGAGATGACGCCCGACGCGCCGACCGACAGCAGCGGCACCGTGATGTCGTCGTTGCCGGAGTACATCACGAAATCATCGGAAAGGTAGCGCGCGACCTTCATCGCATAGGACATATCGCCGCTGGCTTCCTTGATGCCCATGACGTTGGGATGCACGGACAGGCGGCGCACGACCTCCGGAGAGATCTTGCATCCGGTGCGTCCGGGGACGTTATAGAGAATGATGGGCGCCGAGGCCGCATCCGCCGACATCATAAAATGGCGGTACATTCCCTCTTCGTTCGTCTTGACATAATAGGGGCTGATGCACAGCAGCGCAGCCGCACCCATTTCGGAATAGATGACGCTCTTATGCTTCTGCATTTCGCTGGAATTCGAGCCGCTGCCCGCAATGACCGGCACGCGCCCGGCCGCCTGCGTCAGCACGCAGTCCAGCGTCTTGATGTCCTCCTCCAGCGAGGTGGAGGCCGTTTCGCCCGTGGTGCCGAGCACCAGCAGCGCGTCGGTTTTATTCTCAATGTGCCAGTCCACCAGCTCGTGGAGCCGTACAAAGTCCGTCGAGCCGTCCTGATTGAACGGAGTGACCAGTGCCACGATGGAGCCTGTGATTCTCTGCATGATATTTCCTCCCTTTCGTGTGCTGAAAATCGGTTCTGCCGGAGGATTCCGGCAAATTTCCTTGTAAATCATAGCATTTCACGCAGGAAAATGCAAGTGTCCGGGGATATTTTGCGCGCAGTGAGCGCAGGTTTTTCATTTTCTATGTGAATTGCGGGAAAATCACGGTTTTTTCGCAAAAAATCTGTTGACAAACCGGAAATTCAAAGGTAAAATAATTAAGTCTGCGAATGCGGACGATCCTTGCCGCCGGCGCGACCGGCGGCCAAAAGTCCAGAAGGAGGTGCAAACAACAATGGCTAAGAATTCCGGTAAGTATGAGATCGTCTATATCATCGATCCCGCGAAGGGTGAAGAGGGTATTGCCGCTCTTGTGGAAAAGTTCAAGGCGATGGTTGAGGCGGAGGGTACTCTCACGGGTATCGAGGAATGGGGCAAGCGTCGGCTGGCCTATCCCATCAACGATCTGCCCGAAGGCTACTACGTGCTGATGAACTGCGAATGCAAGCCCGAGCTCCCCGCGGAGCTGGACCGTGTGTTCAAGATCACCGACGGCATCCTGCGTTCCATCATCGTCGCTGTCGAAGCGTAAGGAGGCTCGTTCATGCTGAACCATATTGTTCTCATGGGCCGTCTCACCCGTGACCCCGAACTGCGCCGGACCGGTTCCGGTGTGGCGGTGGCCACTTTCTCGCTGGCGGTTGACCGTGATTTCGGCAACAGTGCCACCGGCGAAAAGGAAACGGATTTCATTGACATCGTGGCATGGCGCAATACGGCTGAATTCGTCAGCAAGTATTTCACCAAGGGCCGCATGGCGGTGGTTTCCGGCCGGCTCCAGATCAGAAACTGGACCGACAAGGAAGGGAACAAGCGCCGCAGCGCCGAGGTCGTCGCCGACAATGTCTATTTCGGCGATTCCAAGCGCGACAATGCGGACGGCAGCTACGGCGGACAGGCGCCTGCCTACGGCGGTTATTCCGCCCCGGCACAGCAGCCCGGCTACGCAGCGCCCAGCGCATCGGCTCCCGCGTCCGACTTCTCCATGATCGAGGACGACGACAGCCAGCTTCCGTTCTGATTTTATTGCTTTTCCACACGAGTCTGAAAGAAGGAGGATTTCATCATGGCAAACGATAGAGTTCGCCCGCGTAAGCGCAAGAAGGTATGCAACTTCTGCGTCGAGAAGGCTACCAGCATTGATTTCAAGGATTCTGCAAAGCTCCGCCGTTACACGTCCGAGCGCGGCAAGATTCTGCCCCGCCGTACCACCGGCACCTGCGCAGCGCATCAGCGCCAGCTGACCATCGCCATCAAGCGCGCCCGTCAGATCGCTCTCCTGCCCTACGTTGCAGACTGATTTCAAAACAGCCGCCGCCCTGTGGAGCTCCACAGGGCGGTTTTTTCTGATCTGATCATCCTCTTCGCGAAAGCTCCGCTTCTGAAAAAGCGCCCGTCACGGGACAGCCCGCGCCGGATATTTTTTACATTCTGACGATCCTCGTCGCCGTGCGCTCGCAGAAGGCCCGATCGTGCTCGACAAAGAGGATGGTCGGCCGAAATTGCAGCAGCAGCTCCTCGATCTGGATTCGGGAGATCACGTCGATGTAGTTCATCGGCTCGTCCCAAACGTGCAGATGCGCCCGCTCGCAGAGGGAGGCCGCCAGCAGGACTTTTTTCTTCTGCCCGGCGCTGAGCGCCCGCAGGTCGCGCTCCGTCTGCGCCTTCGGCACGTCCAGCTTGGTAAGGATCGTAAGAAACAGGGTCTCGTCAATTCCCCTTTCCCGGATAAAATCCGCCGTGCGGCCGCAGAGCTGCGAAGCGTCCTGCCCGACATAGGAGATGCGCAGGCCTCTGCCCCGCCAGACCTCGCCGGTGTGCGGGATCTCCTGTCTGCACAGGAGCTTCAGGATGCTGCTCTTGCCGCAGCCGTTCGGGCCTTGCAGGGCGATCCGCTCCCCCGCCCGAATGGAGAGGCTGAAGCCCTTGCAGACCGGTCGGCCTTCATAGGCAATGCTGATCTCCCGCAGCTCCGCCAGCCGCTGGGTATAAAACGGGAGCTGCATCAGCTTCAGTTCCTCCCGGCGCTCCAGATTTTTCAGCAGGCCCTTCTTTTCCTCAATGGCAGCGTCGCGGCGCTTTTCGATCGCCTTTGCGCGCGCCATCGTCCGCTCCGCCTTCGCCCCCTGAAAAGAACGGAAATTTTTCTCCTTATCCTCCTGCCCGTTGCCGATCTTCCGGCGTTCCGCCGTGCCGGCCCACTGTGATTTTTCGCGCGCAGTTTCTTGCAGGCGGGAGATCTCGCGTAGGAGCTTTTCATTCTGCCGCTGCTCAAAGGCGTCCTGCCGCTCCCGGTTTTCCATCCATGTGGAGAAATTCCCCTTACTCACCTGAATGTCCGCCCGGTTGATCGACAGAATATGGTCTACGCAGCCGTCGAGAAAGGCGCGGTCGTGGGAAACAAGAAGAAATCCGTGCTTCTGATCGAGATAGCGGCTCACCAGCTCCCGCCCCTGCAAATCCAGATGATTCGTCGGCTCATCGATCAGGAGGAAATTGTTCTCCGAGGAAAACAGGACCGCAAGCTGCAATTTCGTCTGCTCGCCGCCGCTGAGGGTGGCATAGGGGCGGTACAGCATCGCCTCGTCCAACCGCAATCTCGCCATTTCGCGCTGCAAGCGCCAGAATTCATACGTCGGATTCATCTTCTCCGCGGCCTCGATCGCCAAGGACTCCGGACGCTTCACGGAAAAAGGAAAATAGGAAAACGGCACGCTTGCGGAGATCGTCCCCTGATAGGGAAACTCCCCCAGAAGCAGGCGGAGAAAGGTCGTCTTCCCGCGCCCGTTGCGTCCGGTGAAGCCCAGCTTCCAGTTCGTGTCGATCTGGAAGCTGACGTGCTCAAAGACGGGCTCATAGCTGCCGTCATAGGAAAAACTCAGATCGTTTACTTGAATCAGTGACATCGTATCCCCTCCAAAATAGAGAAATGGCCGCAGGAAAGCATCCCGCAACCTTAGGGCAGAGTCCTCCCCGATGGGCAGACTCCTCCGATGTTGCACCGGGACACGCATATTCCTGCATCAGGGCATAGCAAAGCTGAGCGGTTCCCTTACCGCTTCTGCCTGTCAGCCCAACGTTCAGCAGGAAATATAGCGCATCCTCTCAACTCCAATCTGTTTTTTCTTATTATATCGAGATAATCCGGCAATTGCAAGGAATTTTATTTACAGATGTTTTCCGAAGAGTCAATGGACATTTGGGAAAGAAGGTTCTAAGCCCTCTCCCGCCTATGGTATAATGAGATAACTAAATGCGGTGAAGGCCGCAGGAAGGAGCAAACAGGAAAACATCCATCAACGCAAGACTCGTAACGATTCTGCTCACGCTTTGTATGCTGCTGTCCCTCTTGTCGGCAACGGCATAAGTTCATGATGAACGGCGGCATCATCGGCAGTTGCAGAGCCGACGATGACGGCGGGGCGGTATTTATTAAGCAAGGCGGCTTCTTTGTGATGAACGGCGGAACGATTGAAAACTGCACCGCCGGGGCAAACGGCGGTGCGGTGAATATATACGAAAACGGCAGCTTCACCATGACCGGCGGCATCATTAAGGACTGCAAGGTGGACTTGGGCGGTCTCGGCAATGCAATCTATGGCAAAAACAGCACGGCAATCGTCGCCATTTCTGGTGGGACAATCGAAAATTGCGGTGTGTTTCCGTGGTCCTTCGACGAGTTCACCGTGACCTTTGACTCTGACGGCGGCAGCACAGTGTCCGAGCAGAAGCTACGGAATGCTCCGGCGGTCAAACCCGCCGACCCGAAGAAGGACGGTTATGATTTTGCCGGCTGGTATCTGGGGGATGCGCTGTATGTAAAGACCGACGAAAACGGCATGGCGTGGGAGAGCCTGACCGGCACCAATCCGACCTATTGCGACGCGTCCTATCAGCTCGGCCGCCGTGCAGACGGCAGCAAGAGCCACGCGGCAAAGAACCTGTTCCTCGGCGAGACGACGGACTATCAGTACGCGCGAATCTCGGTGCAGGTGCACATCGGCACGCACCTCGGCAGCCGTTCCGACCATACCGTCACCGCACCCACACCCGGCGCGGCACAAAGCTCCGGAAACGGCGGCACGCCGATCCTCTGGATGCGCGTGAATGGCACATGGCGCTGGATGGATATTTCCGACTATGTCGGCATCAACGGCGACTGGGTTACCTGCCCGATCGACATGAGTCTGCTGCGCGGCGGTCAGGAGAATTATTTCGGCCTGACGACGAACGTTGTCTCCTACGGAAACTTCACCGACAGCAGCGTGGACTTCTACGCCACGCGCGTGGAGGAGGGCTTCAACAGCTTCCTGACGAATGATCCTTACAGCGACAACAACTTCGCCCAGTATCAGGACAGAAACATCAACCTTGTGCTGGAATTCTATGATGGCTCGCAGTGGGTGCGCGTGCCCTCCGGCGAGAGCTACGCCTATGACGAGCACACGGTCCTTGGCCTGTTCGGAGACAACAACACCTGGTACAATGCCGCTCGCAATCTGGTGCTCGGCGACCTCAGTCGCTATTCGCAGGCGCGCCTCCGCGTGCAGATGCACATCGGCACCAAGCTCACTGTGCAGGATAACCCCTATGTCGGCGGCGGCTCGGCACTGCCCGTTTCCCACAGCACAAGCGTTCCCAAGGAAAATCCGGCCGTGAAGGACGTAAAGGACAATGAGGACGTCAAGCTGCGTGTCCGCGTGAACGGCAACTGGTTTGAGACCTCGCTTCAGCCCTATAAGGGTCAGGCAGCGGTTTGGGTCCCAGTGGACATCGATCTCGGTGTGCTGCGCGGCGGTGAGGAGAACTATTTCCACGTCTCCAGCACGGCCGTCAACTACGGCGACCGCACGGCCAATACCGTCGACCTTTTCTATTCCAACGCAAGCAAGGATCTCAACAGCTTCCTGTCTGCGAACGAATACTGCGACAACGGCTGGGTACGCTACAACGACCGCAACTTCAACATCCGCCTCGAGCTGTTCGACGGCAGCAAATGGGTCACGACTGCGCCGCAGGAAACGACGTATTATGACAGCAGCGTGCCCGTCGGCTACCTCGGCGAGCAGAACGACTGGAGCAACGCAGCGCGCAACATCATGGTCGGCAGTCTTGACGGCTATACTGCAGCTCGCGTGGTCGTGGAGCTGCACGTCGGCTCTGCGCTGGCCGGTCTGGATGATGCGGACATTGGCGGCGATGCGCCCGCCGGTTTTGACCGCAATGCCGATGTCGGCAAGCCTGCCTACGCAGCGGTCAAGGACACCGCGCCCGTCATCGACGAGCACCCTGCTGAGACAAGCGGCCATGTTTGGCTGTGGTTTGTCATTGGCGGCGCAGTTGTTCTGATCGTAGTCGGCCTTGTGATCGTTCTGAGCAAGCGCAAGAAGGAAAGCAAGACACGCTAAAATAAAAAGGCTGAGCCCACGGCAAAACTGCCGTGGGCTCAGCTTGTCAAAAAACTACAAAAACGCTCAGGTTTCTGGTATAATAAAGGAAACAGGGGTGTTTTCATGGAAGGGTGGAGAAAAGACGCACGGCGAGAGCCAATCATTGTAGAGTTGGATGCACTGGTACCGAAAGACCATCTGCTGCGAAAAATAGAAAAGGTCATGGATTATGAATGGCTGTATGAACGACTTGACCCGTACTATTGCCATGACAACGGCCGCCCCGGAACCGATCCGGTTGTGCTTATAAAAATGGTGCTCATTCAGCACCTGTTCGGCATTCCTTCTCTGCGGCAGACCCACCAAAGGATTCAGGATACAAACTCTTACCGCTGGTTTCTTGGGTATGGATTACTGGATAGGATTCCCCACTTTGCGACGGTGAGCTATGCGTTCTGCAAGCGCTTCCCGGATGAACTGACCAGCGAAATTTTTGAGCATATTCTCAACAAGGCACTGAACAACAGGATGCTGGATCCCAGCGCAATTTTCATTGACGGAACCCAAATCAAAGCCAGCGCGAATAAGAAAAAGTTCCGGAAGGAACAGGTGGCAAAGGCAGCAAAGGTCTACTCCGGGCAGCTGTGCAGAGAGGTCAACGTGGAAAGAGAAAAGCTGGGCAAGAAGCCCATTGAAGATGAGAACGACGAAAATCATCCCCAAGGCGGCCTTTGCGGATGCGAAAGAGAAACACGCGATGCGTTATACACATCACCGAGGCTTGGCCGCCGTCACCAGATGGGTCAGGCTTAAATTTGTTGCCATAAATCTGAAAATGCTGGCAAATTGGAGTTGGAGGAACTCCTTTTTCCGGCTTGCATTCGCTAATTTTTCCCCAAATTGCAAGAGAACCCCCCCCGCTTTCGCTGCGCGAAAGCGGGGGGTTCTTTGACGGGCTGAACTGCACGGGATAATCCCGTGCAGTTTTCATTCATTAGTAGTCAGTGCTTACTTTTCGTCCTTATGCGAGTTCTTTTTACGAATCACAAGCACCAGGATCAGTGCAATGATGCCGCAGCCGGCAATCGCGGTCAGCGCAATCAGCCAACCGATGGACGTCTCATCGCCGGTCGTGGGCGTGGCAGCCTTGACCTTGACCGTGAGGCTGCACTCGGCGGAGCCGACCTCAAACGTAACGGTCACGGTGTGCTTGCCGACGGACAGCTTCTCGAGTACCTCGGCCTTGATCGTTAGCTTCTTGCCCTTGAGCGTGTAGTCCGCGTCGGAGAGCGCCTTTCCGTCGATCTGTACGCCGGTGACGGACTCGTCATCCACAGTGATCGTCACGCCGGTCTTTGTGCCCTTCGTCCAGCTTTCGTCGCCCTTGATCTCGTGCTTGAGCACCTCGCCATCCTCGAAGTACAGCGTGTCGCTCAGCGCGCCACAGACGGAGCAGGTGTACCAGTAGGTCGCCTTTTCCGCATAGGTCGCAGCGGAGCGCAGGGTCTTTTCGCTGACGGTCTTGACGGTGAAGTCGTGGCCGGCAGCCGGGATGATGAGTTCAGCCTCGGTCGTCTCGTTCTTGCCCTCGGAGTCGCTGAAAATCTTCTGGCAGACTTCGCACTTCCAATAGGCCTTCTTGCCGCTCTCGGTGCAGGTTGCGGGAACCTCCTTGACCTCGGTCAGCTTGTGACCCTTGGCCTCAACGATGAGTTCAGCCTCGGTCGTCTCATGCTTGCCCTCGGAGTCGCTGAAAATCTTCTGGCAGACTTCGCACTTCCAATAGGCCTTCTTGCCGCTCTCGGTGCAGGT
>OLRV01001613.1_pt1 | contig 18966 bp, 9 predicted proteins | sample 1672421 | NCBI WGS metagenome assembly OLRV01 (sample SAMEA3136684, study PRJEB25190) | human gut metagenome | biome: human gut; feature: human-associated habitat; material: faeces | place: Austria | collected 2013
AAAATCACTTTGGCTACCAGCCAATGTTAAATTCAAGACTAATTAATTAACAAAACTCGGTTTAGGGCACTGAAAAGTGCCCTTTCGAAGGGGGATGCCCTAAATTGAGTGCTTACAGACGGTAGGAAGTTTTGATGTTTCTCAGAGATGCATGCAATGGCGTTTGCATGCTAAAAAACTTGTGACATTTGTTTGATTTAAAGATATTATATGATACTGAAATGGTTCTTTGACCGAATAATTGCTTTATTCGGCCTGCTATTTCTTTGGCCTATATTGCTTGTAGTGGCAATCATGGTGAAGGTGAAGATGCCCGGAGGTTCGGCTTTCTTTGTTCAAAAGCGTGTGGGTAAAGATGGTAAGTTGTTTGCTTGCCATAAGTTCCGTACAATGACTGTCAAACATAATGGTTCTACAGTTTCGGTGGCAGGTGATAGTCGTATTACTCCCTTTGGTGCAACTCTTCGACATTACAAGTTGGATGAACTTCCCGGATTGTGGGATGTGCTGATTGGCAACATGTCTTTCGTGGGACCACGCCCTGATGTACCTGGGTATGCCGATAAACTGACTGGCGATGATAGAGATGTGTTGAAACTTCGCCCGGGTATTACCGGCCCGGCGACGTTGAAGTATCGGCAGGAAGACGAAATGATCGGTGAATATGTGGCGAAACGTCAGGCTGTGGGAGATACTCGCCCTATGCAGGAGATTGCCATTGAATATAACGATACAGTTATCTATCCTGATAAGGTGCGCTTGAACTGTTACTATTATCGTCATTATAGTTTTATCAAGGACATTGAGATGATTTTTGCTACGGTACTTGGATTCAAGGTGAAATTTGCCGGTGAGGAAGTATAATGGATTGAAAACAATTAATTAAAATATGATGTCTACGGAAGAAAGAAAGACAATATACCTTTGTCTGGCACACATGTCGAAAGAGGGTTGGGAACAAAAGTATGTGAAGGAGGCATTTGATACCAATTGGGTGGTTCCTATGGGACCGAATGTGAACGCATTTGAGCAGAACTTGGCGGATTTTGCGAACGCTTGTTCAGATGGTTCGAAGCTGGATCGCAAGGTGGTGTGTTTGAGTGCCGGAACTGCTGCCGTTCACTTGGCATTGATTGCTTGTGGCGTGAAGGCGGGTGATGAGGTGTGTGTACAATCGTTCACCTTCTGTGCTTCTTCGCACCCTATCACTTATCTGGGCGCAAAGCCGGTGTTCATCGACTCGGAGCGCGAGACGTGGAATATGGATCCGGAGTTATTAGAGAAGGCCATTCTTGACCGTAAGGAGAAGACGGGCAAGTATCCTAAGGCGATAATCCCTGTAGCACTCTATGGTATGCCATACGATTGTGAGCGGATTATGGCGATAGTAGACAAATACGGTATTCCTATGATTGAGGACGCTGCCGAGGGAATGGGTTCTCGCTTCAAGGGTCAGGTGTTAGGTACGTTCGGCCGTTTCGGTGTGCTGTCGTTCAACGGCAACAAGATGATTACGACTTCGGGCGGTGGTGCATTGATTTGCCGCAACGAGGAGGATGCGAACAACATTATGTGGCACGCTACTCAGGCGCGTGATGCGTACTCTTATTATCAGCATACGGAAATCGGTTATAACTACCGTATGAGTAATGTGTGTGCAGGTATCGGTCGTGGTCAGATGAGGGTACTCGATAATCATATTGCACATCACAAGCATGTGCAGGAGTTGTATAAGGAGCTGTTGAAGGACGTTAAAGGTATACATCTGCATGAACAGCCTGAAACTATGAATTCCAAAACCGGTGAACGCAAATTCGATTCCAATTTTTGGCTCTGTGCAGCCACTCTTGACGAGGATGTAAAGATTCAGGGGCAGGAGAATGCTTACAAGGAGGTAATCAAGACTGCCGTAGGTGGTGCTGCCGGTGTGATTAAAGCGGTAGATTCAGCCGTAACCGATTGCCAGCCCAATGCCAATGTGGAGGCTCTTCGCATGTTTATGCTCTCGAAGAAGATTGAATGTCGCCCTGTGTGGAAGCCGATGCATAAGCAACCGGTATACGCTGATGCTGTGGCATACGTGAGTGGTGTGTCAGAAGAGATCTTTAAGATTGGTTTCTGTTTGCCAGCTGGTCCGTATGTGACGGATGATGATGTACGCTATATTGTTGGTTGCATCAAGGAGGCGATTATCAATTAATATGAAACAGTTTTTTATTAGTGTTTGGCGGTTCATTAGTTATTTGTTCTGGCCTCAGAAGACAGATAAATCAAGGTATGATGCTTAAATAGTTGATTATGATTTTACTATTATTCTTAAAATCAATACTTTATAAATCATTTTCAAAAAACAGTTCTTGTAGGGCTGTTTCCTTTGTTTAGTACCCTATATGTTCTCACCTTTGCGTCGTTGATTGGGATGGAAAAATAAAATATTTGAGAATATATTTTGTAGTTTAAGAGATAAGCTTATTCGTACTCAGTAGAACCTGCCAAGCCTCTTCACCATGCTTAAATTGGCAGGTCGTTTTATATAATATACCTATGAAGCTTCATTTCAACAAGACTTGTTACGCTCCTGAACAGCATATCAGTATCTTGAAAACGAGAGGATTGGTGATTGAAAGCCATCAGCTACTTGATGAATATTAGCTATTTTCAGTTAAGTGCTTACTTTTATCTTTTTTGAGAATTTCTCCAAGAACAACATAAATACAAGGTGGATGCTATTGAGATACCCTAGCAATGGGATTCCCAAAAGATTGGGAAAATGGAGAACTATGATGAAGAGATTCTTTGTTCAGCATCAATTATCTTATAATTAATACTTTATCACTTTTCTCAGAAAAACTACTCCCAAGCACCTTTTTTCTTTGGCTACATAGTTTTTAATCCTCACCTTTGTATCGTTGATCAACGAAACGTGTGAATAGTAAAACGAATTTAAATCTCTAAAGAAAAAAAGTATGAGTGTAATTTTCAGGACGGTGGAGAGACCGTCGGACCCCAGGGTTGAAAACTCTCCCAAGAAGTATTATCCGCAGTTGGTAACATTGGGGCAAAGCGTGGATTTGGCGTTTATTGCACAGAAGATGCAGGACCGCTCTTCTCTGTCTATCGGTGACATCAAGAGTACGATGCAGAACTTTGTGGAAAAGCTGAAAGAGCAGTTGCTGGAAGGAAAGACGGTTAATATAGCCGGGCTGGGTGTCTTTATACTGGCAGCCAAATCGAAAGGTGAGGAAAAGGCTGATGACGTGACAGCCAAGAGTGTGGAGAGCGTCCGTATCTGTTTTCAGGCGAATAGGGAACTGAAGATATCGAAGGCTGCTACCCGTGCTGGAGAAAGGCTGGATTTGGTGAGTTTGGATGATTATCTTAAGGGGAAGACTTCTACAGATGGCGGCTCCGGTTCGGAAGGAGGAGGTTCGGATTCGGATGGAGACCAAGGTGAGAATCCACTGGGATAACAGTAGCTATGAATTATTAATCAGATAATGGATAATCTTTATGAAGAAAACGTGGAATGTGATTTTGAAACTTATTATTGCCGTAGCGAGTGCTGTGGCAGGTGTGATTGGCGGACAGACAATGATGTTTTAGTCCGATAGGATTTGATAAATAAAAAATGAGAAGAGCTGCTGGCAGGAAATCTGTCGGCAGCTCTTTTTTTAATCCTTGTATGCTTCTTCGTGTACCCCCGCTACTGCTCGTCCGCTGGGGTCGTTCTTTCCTTGGAAAGAGGCGTCCCATGCCAGCGCTTCGGCGGTGGAGCATGCCACACTGGGTACGCTGGGAACACTCCGGGCTGCGCTTTCACTGGGGAAATGCTCTTCGAAGATGGTACGGTAGTAATACTCTTCCTTATTTTGCGGGGTATGTATCGGGAAGCGTTCGGCGGCATGTGCCATCTGTTCGTCGCTGACGGCAGCGGCAGTGACGGCTTTCAGCGTATCAATCCAACTGTAGCCCACACCGTCGGAGAACTGTTCTTTCTGCCGCCAGGCAACGCTCTGAGGGAGCATGTCGGCAAAGGCTTCGCGGACTACTTTCTTTTCTATCTCCTTGCCGGGGCACATCTTGACTGCCGGATTGATGCGCATGGCAACATCCAGGAATTCTTTGTCGAGGAAGGGGACACGTCCTTCCACTCCCCAGGCTGCAAGGCTTTTGTTGGCACGGAGGCAGTCGTACAGATGTAGTTTGGAGAGCTTGCGCACGGTTTCTTCGTGAAAGGCTTGCGGTGTGGGCGCCTTGTGGAAGTAAAGGTAACCGCCGAACACCTCGTCTGCACCTTCGCCGCTGAGTACCATCTTGATGCCCATGCTTTTGATGACACGTGCCAGCAGATACATGGGGGTGGAGGCGCGGACAGTGGTTATGTCGTAAGTCTCAATGAAATAGATGACGTCGCGGACAGCATCGAGGCCTTCCTGAACGGTATAGTTTATCTCGTGATGCACGGTACCGATATGACGGGCCACTTCGCGGGCTTTAATCAAGTCGGGAGCACCCTTCAAGCCGACGGCGAAGGAATGGAGCTGCGGCCACCAGGCATCTGCCTTGTTGTCTGTCTCGATGCGTTTGGCGGCATATTTCTTGGCGATGGCAGAGATGACGGAAGAATCGAGTCCGCCACTGAGCAGGACACCGTAGGGGACGTCGGACATCAACTGGCGCTGTACGGCGGCTTCAAGGGCATCGTGCACAGCCGTGACTTGTGTGCTGTAGGCTGTCCGGCCTATCGAAGCCGGCGCGGCATTGCGTTCGGCGGCAGGGGTGTAGTTGTCTTTCACAGCGGCATAGTCCATCCAGTCGCGGGTGTACCAGCGGTGCATCTTGCCCTCGCGCCCACGGTAGTAGTGGCCGGGAAGGAAAGGCTCGTACTCATCGCAGAAACCCTCAAGAGCTTTCAGCTCACTGCCGAAGTAGATGTGTCCGTCTTTGTCGCGTCCTATATAAAGGGGGATTACGCCGATGGGGTCGCGGGCGATGAGGTAATCGTCCGTTTCTTCATCATAGAGGGCGAAGGCGAAGATGCCATTCAGCTCTTCGAGGAAGCGGATGCCTTTGTCTTTGTAAAGGGCAAGGATGACTTCGCAGTCGGAACCTGTCTGGAAGGCGTATTTTCCGGCATAGCGGGCACGGATGTCGCGATGGTTGTAAATCTCGCCATTGACGGCAAGCACCTGTTTGCGGTCGGGTGAATATAAGGGTTGTCCGCCGGATTCCGGGTCGACAATGGAGAGGCGTTCGTGGGCGAGGATGGCGGAGCCGCCTACGTAGATACCACTCCAGTCCGGTCCGCGATGACGGATTTTCTGTGCCATCCGTAGCGCTTTGTTTCTCAACTCAGGAGTTTGAGACTGTATGTTGAAGATTCCTGCTATTCCACACATGAGAATTAAAAATTAAAGGTTAAAAATTAAAGAAAGGGAAATCATTTCTTGTTTTCTTTTAGAGGTTCGAGGTAACGATCTATTTCTGTTGCCACTCGTCGTCCGTCGGCCAAGGCACGTACTACGAGGCTGGCGCCGTGGGCGGCATCGCCTGCCACGAATACGTTCTCTGCAAACTTCGGTTGCTCGGGCTTGAGGAAACCCATGGCAAGAAGCACCATATCGGCTTCGATGACCTCTTTCTTACCCGTAGATTTCATGATAGGGCGGTTACCGTCTGTTGCCGGAAGCCACTCCACTTCTTCCACTTCCACACCGCATACCTTGCCGTTCTTTCCGATGAACTGGGTAGAGGCGAGGGACCATCGACGGGTACAGCCTTCTTCGTGGCTGCTGGTGGTTTTCAGTACGACGGGCCATTGAGGCCAGGGAGTATCAGGGTTGTGTCCTATGGGCGGTTGGGGCATGATTTCAATCTGGGTTACGCTGACGGCTCCCTGGCGAATGCTGGTGCCTATACAGTCAGACCCGGTATCGCCGCCGCCGATGACGAGTACCCGTTTGCCGCGGGCGTTAACGAGTTGGTCTTTCGGGAAGGTATCTCCATCCAGAATATGGTTCTGCTGTGCCAGCATGTCGAGGGCAAAGTAGATGCCTTTCAGCTCCCTGCCCGGAATGGAGAGGTCGCGGGCGGTGGGCGTACCGGTACAAATGGCGTAGGCATCAAATCCGGCAGGCAGTTTCTGTACATCGACATGGACTCCCATCTTGAACAAGATTCCTTCGGCCTCGAGGATTTTCATGCGGCGGTCGATGACGGCTTTGTCCAGCTTGAAGTTGGGGATGCCATAGCGCAGCAGTCCTCCCGGCATCGGTTTGCTATCGAATAGGGTAACTTCGTAACCTTTGGCGTTCAGCCGTACGGCAACGCTCAATCCGGCAGGGCCGGCGCCGATGACGGCTACTTTCTTTCCGTTGCGTTCGGGGTGGAGGGGGGTGATGTAGCCCTCGCGAAAAGCAGCCTCGGCGATGGCGGCTTCGTTCTCGCGGATAGTGACCGGTTCGTTGCACGAGAGTTTCAGTACGCACGACTTCTCGCAAAGGGCAGGGCAGATGCGTCCCGTAAATTCCGGAAAATCATTCGTACTGTTCAGTATTTGATAGGCTTCGCGCCATTTGCCCCGGTAGAGCGCGTCTTGGAATTCCGGGTCTTTATTGCCTAGCGGACATGCCCAGTGGCAGAAGGGTACGCCGCAGTCCATACAGCGCGAGGCCTGGAGCTTGCGGTCGTGGCTGTTCAGTGTCTGTTCCACTTGGCTGAAGTCTGTGATACGTTCGTGTATCGGACGGTAACCCGCCTCTTGGCGGGGGATATTGAGGAATGCTTTTGGATCTCCCATGATGAACAAATTAAAAAGTTAAAGAATTAAAGAATGAAAGGGGAATTTCCTCAGTCTTTCATTCTTTCATTATTAATTCGCGATTCAATAATCGCGTTGCATTTCTGCAATCTTCTGTTGCAATTTCTGCATCTGCTCCTCTTGCAGCACTTTTTTGTATTCGATAGGGACTACCTGGATGAACTGGTCGGCATAGCGTGGCCAGTCATCGAGCATGGTGCGTGCCAGTTTGGAACCGGTGTACAGGTAGTGCTGGCGGATGAGCTCGTGCAGTTCCTTGCGGTAGGAGGCCTCTTCGATGAGGCTCAGTTCTACCATTTCCATGTTGCAGAAATAGTCGAAGTTGCCGTCCCGGTTCCATACGTAGGCCACACCGCCGGACATGCCTGCGGCAAAGTTGCGTCCCGTCTGTCCGAGTACTACCACGCGCCCGCCGGTCATATACTCGCAGCAGTGGTCGCCTACACCCTCCACTACGGCTGTGGCACCGGAGTTGCGGACGGCAAAGCGCTCGCCTGCACGGCCGTTGATGTAAACTTCACCGCTTGTGGCGCCATAAAGCAGGGTGTTGCCTGCAATCGTGTTTTTCTCCGCCTCGAAGTTGCTCCGTACCGGAGGCAGGACGGCGATGCGTCCGCCACTCAGACCTTTGCCCAGATAATCGTTGGCCTCACCTTCCAGCTTGAAGTTGACACCCGGGACAAGGAATGCCCCGAAACTCTGCCCGGCGGAGCCTTTGAACTTCACGTTCAGCGTATGTTCGGGCAGCCCTTTTTCTCCGTATTTTGCGGCAATGACACCAGAGAGCATGGCACCGCAGGCACGGTCGGTATTGGCGATGGTGTACTCCAGCGAGATTTCCTTCTGGTTCTCTACGGCTTCGGCGGCGGCATGTAGCATCTCTACATCTTTCACATGGTCGATGCCATGCTGTTGGTCGGTGACGTGGCGGATGGCGGCTTCATTGTCTACGCGTGCCAGTAGTTTGTCGAAGCTTATCAACTGATGTTTCCTGATTCCGTCATCTGGCTTGCGGACGATAAGGTCTGTGCGTCCAATGATGTCATCCAGGCGTTCCACACCGATTTCCGCCAGGTATTCGCGTACTTCCTGCGCCAGGAACGTGAAGAAGTTCACCAGATACTCGCTGCGTCCGCGGAAGCGTTTGCGCAGTTCTTCGTTCTGTGTCGCCACCCCTACGGGGCAGGTGTTCTGGTGACATTTGCGCATCATTACGCAACCCAGTACAATCAGGGCACTGGTGGCGAAACCGAATTCTTCGGCTCCGAGCATTGCCATCAGTATGATGTCGCGGCCTGTTTTGAGCTGTCCGTCCACTTGCAGCATCACTTGTCCGCGCAGGCCGTTCAGCACCAGTGTCTGCTGCGTTTCGCTCAAACCGAGTTCGGGCGAGATGCCGGCATAGCGGATGGATGATGCAGGAGAGGCTCCCGTACCGCCCTCTGCACCCGAGATGACTATCAAATCGGCCTTTGCCTTTGCCACACCGGCGGCAATGGTGCCCACACCGCTTTCTGCCACCAGCTTCACGCTGATTTTTGCCCGTGGGTTCACGTTCTTCAGGTCGAAGATGAGCTGTGCCAGGTCTTCGATGGAGTAAATGTCGTGGTGGGGCGGGGGGGAAATCAGCGAGATGCCCGGAATGGAGTGGCGTGTCTTGGCAATCACTTCATCCACTTTGAAGCCCGGCAGCTGTCCACCTTCGCCCGGCTTGGCGCCTTGGGCAATCTTTATCTGTATTTCGTCCGCATTCACCAGATATTCTGCGGTGACACCGAAACGTCCTGAGGCCACCTGCTTGATGGCGCTGCGCAGACTGGTACCGTCTTCGCGCGGCATGAAGCGTGCCCGGTCTTCGCCTCCTTCGCCCGTATTGCTCCGGCCATGCAGCTTGTTCATGGCAATAGCCATGGCTTCGTGGGCTTCGCGGCTGATGGAGCCGTAGGACATGGCGCCGGTGACAAAGCGCTGTACGATGTTCTCTACCGGTTCCACCCGGTCTATGCTGATAGGAGCGCGGCGGAAGTCGAGGAAATCGCGCAGGAAGATGGGAGATTCCTTGCTGTCTACCATGGCAGTGAACTCCTTGAATTTCTTATAGCTTCCCAGGCGTGTGGCAAGTTGCAGTGTGCTGATGGTTTCCGGGTTCCAGGCGTGCTTCTCACCATCCTTGCGGAAGGCATACAGTCCGCGGTTCGGCAATAGCTCCGCTTCCCCCTTCTTTTTAAGAACCTCCATCCCTTCCTTGTGGAAGGCGATGGCGTCGCGTGCCACTTCATCCAGGCGTATGCCTCCGATGCGTGAACTCAGTCCGCCAAAGTAGGCATTGCTCAACTCCTCGCTCAGTCCTACGGCCTCGAAAATTTTCGCGCCCCGGTAAGAACGGATGGTGCTGATGCCCATCTTGCTCATAATCTTGAACAAGCCTTTGCAGACGGACTTGATATATTTCTTTTCGGCAGTGGCGTAATCGAGCTGTATTTCCTTTTCGTTCACCAGTTTGTCGATGACGGCAAAAGCCATATACGGATTCAGTGCGCTGGCTCCGAAGCCCAGCAGCAGTGCGGCGTGCATCACTTCGCGGATTTCGCCGCTTTCTACAATCAGTGCCGTCTGTACCCGTTTGCCCACGGAGATAAGATGGTGGTGTACCGCCGACACGGCAAGCAGTGACGGAATGGCGGCATGGGCGGCGTCTACGTCGCGGTCGGAAAGCACGATGTAGTTCACTCCTTCGTTGACGGATTCTTCCGCCTGCTTGCAGAGGGTTGCCAATGCTTCCTGCAATCCCTGGCACCCTTTTGCCACTTCGAAGAGCAGGGGCAGTTTCACGGTCTTGAAGCCTTTGTACCGGATGTTGCAGAGAATATCCAGCTGGGCGTTGTTCAGGATGGGATGGTTCAACCTCACCATCTTGCAATGGTTTTCGCTGGGTGTCAGTATGTTCATGCCTACGGCTCCGATGTATTCGGTCAGCGACATTACCAGTTCTTCGCGTATCGGGTCGATAGGAGGGTTGGTGACTTGGGCAAACTGCTGGCGGAAATAGTTGTACAGTAGTTGCGGCTTGTCCGAGAGTACTGCCAGCGGGGTGTCATTGCCCATGGAGTTGATGGGTTCGGCACCGGTGGTACACATCGGGACAATCAGCCGTTCCACGTCTTCTTTGGAGTAGCCGAAGATGCGCAGCATGCTGTCGTAGTTCTCCACGCTATGGGAGACTTTGCGACCGCTTTTCAGTTCGTCCAGCTCGATGCGGTTGCCGGCCAGCCAAGTGCGGTATGGTTTGGCTTCGGCAAGTTGTTTCTTCAGTTCGCCGTCATAATATATTTCGCCTTTCTCGGTGTCTATAAGCAGTATCTTGCCCGGTTGCAGGCGTCCTTTTTCCTTGATGTCTCCCGGCTCGAAATCCATCACGCCGACTTCGCTGGCCACTACCATCATGCCGCCCTGCGTAATCAGGTAGCGTGCAGGGCGCAGTCCGTTCCTGTCGAGCATGCCGCCTGCATAGCGCCCGTCGCTGAAAAGCAGTGCCGCCGGTCCGTCCCACGGCTCCATCAGGATGGAGTGGTATTCATAGAAAGCTTTCAGGTCTTCGCTGATGGGATTCTTTTCGTTGAAGGATTCCGGCACGAGCATGGCCATGGCGTGCGGCAGGCTCAGGCCCGACATGATGAGAAACTCGAGCACATTGTCCAGCGAGGCACTGTCGCTCATGCCCGGTTGCACGATGGGGCGTATCTCCCGGATGTCTCCCAGGGCGGGAGAGGAGAGTACACTCTCACGGGCTTCCATCCAGCCGCGGTTGCCGCGGATGGTATTGATTTCGCCGTTGTGTGCCAGCAGGCGGAAAGGCTGTGCCAGTCCCCAGGTGGGGAAAGTGTTGGTGCTGAAACGGGAGTGCACCAATGCCAGCCCGCTGGTGAAGTAGCTGTTGGTGAGGTCGGGGAAGTAGTTGCGCAACTGCAAGGAAGAGAGCATGCCCTTGTAGACGATGTTCTTCGTAGAGAGCGAGACGATGTAGAAATCCTCGCGGGTGGGGATGTCCGACTTGCGTATTCTGTTCTCTATCCTTTTCCTTATTATATAGAGTTTGCGGTCGGCGGTTTCGCTTTCCGTAAATCCGGTGATGAAAATTTGCTTGATGTCCGGTTCGTTGGCAAGAGCCGCTTCTCCCAATATTTCGGGGCAAGTGGGCACGTTGCGCAGATGCATCAGGGTCAATCCCTCCTTTTCAATCTCTTCGATAATGACGCTCAAGATGACAGCCTGGTCTTTTCCGTCTTTGGGAAGGAAAAGCAGGCCGGTGCCGTATTTTCCTTTCTCGGGAACGGGAATGCCCTGCAACAGAATGAATTCGTGCGGTATCTGCAGCATGATGCCGGCACCGTCTCCGGTTTTGTTGTCCGCCCCTTCCGCTCCACGGTGGCGCATGTTTTCCAGTACCTTCAATGCCGATTCTACCAGTTCATGTGATTTTCCTCCCTGGATATTGACCAGCATGCCTACTCCGCAGGCATCGTGCTCATGAGATGCCTCATACAAGCCCAACTGTTTGGGCTGTCGCTGGTAATCCTCTGCTTTTGTTTTGTTGTTAAAAAGTTCTTGTTTCATGATTATAAGCTTTCTTTATTGCTGTATAATATTGTTTGTGGTTTCAAAATGTTCGGCAAATATATGGTATTAATTGCAAAATGCTAATATGTATTCCTGCCTTCTTTCTTGCAAAATTCCTGCGATAGAAGATGAAGTTATGAATTGATAGAAAACACCCTCTGTTTTCTTTTAATCCTAAATCAAAATCAGACGGTTTGATTTGGATTTATAAATTAAGCCTTTTGCTTTTAAAATAATACTTTCTTTAACTTTTTGATGTAAAAACAACTTTTTTCTATTCTTTTGATAAATAAATAGTGGAAAGATTAACTTTATGTTCTTAAGAATATGTATATTTGCAGCGCAAAATCAAATACTGATACATTATGTGTGGAATAGTAGGCTATATAGGTCAAAGGAAAGCCTACCCCATTCTTATCAAGGGTCTGAAGCGGTTGGAGTACCGTGGATATGATAGTGCAGGGGTAGCATTAATCAGTGATAACCGACAGTTGAACGTGTACAAAGCGAAAGGTAAGGTTTCGGAACTTGAAACTTTCGTTGCTCAAAAAGATATTTCCGGTAACATTGGTATTGCACATACACGTTGGGCTACTCATGGAGAACCTTGTTCCGTCAATGCCCATCCCCATTATTCCTCTTCCGAACGCCTCGCCCTCATCCATAACGGCATTATTGAAAACTACGCCGTCCTTAAAGAAAAACTTCAAGCCAAAGGTTATGTATTTAAAAGCAGCACTGATACCGAGGTGCTGGTACAGCTCATTGAATACATTCAGGTGACAAACCATATTGACCTGCTGACGGCGGTGCAACTTGCCTTGCAGGAAGTGATTGGGGCGTATGCCATTGCGGTGCTCGACAAGGACAATCCGGATGGGATAATCGCTGCACGCAAGAGCAGTCCGCTGGTGGTGGGCATCGGTGAAGGAGAGTTTTTCCTGGCTTCGGATGCCACGCCGATTGTGGAATATACGGATAAGGTGGTGTATCTGGAAGACGAAGAGATTGCCCTCATCCGTCGGGGAGAGAAGCTGAAGGTTGTTAACCTGAAGAATGTGGAATGTCCGCACGAGGTAAAGACGGTAGCGCTCAATCTCGGCCAGCTGGAGAAGGGCGGTTATCCGCACTTCATGCTGAAGGAAATCTTCGAACAGCCCGGCTGCATTCACGACTGCATGCGCGGGCGTATCAATGTGGAGGGTACGAACGTGGTTCTTTCTGCAGTGATTGATTATAAGGAACGTCTGCTGGCGGCCAAACGCTTCGTCATCGTGGCATGCGGTACGTCATGGCATGCCGCCCTCATCGGCAAGCATTTGATTGAAAGCTTCTGCCGTATTCCGGTGGAGGTGGAGTATGCCAGTGAGTTCCGTTACCGCGACCCGGTGATTGACAGCAACGATGTGGTGATTGCCATCTCGCAAAGCGGTGAAACGGCCGATACGCTGGCTGCCGTGGAGCTTGCCAGAAATCGTGGGGCATTTATATATGGCATCTGCAATGCCGTCGGTTCCAGCATTCCCCGTGCCACGTATACGGGTTCCTATATCCACGTGGGACCGGAAATAGGGGTGGCATCCACCAAAGCCTTCACCGGGCAGGTAACGGTGCTTACCATGCTGGCCCTGACACTTGCCAAAGAGAAAAAGACGATGGACGAAGGGTTATACCTGGCAGTTGTCAAGGAATTGGGACATATCCCCGACAAGATGAAGGAGGTCTTGAAACTGAACGACCGCATAGCGGAACTTTCCAAGATATTCACCTATGCACACAACTTTATCTATCTGGGACGCGGATACAGTTATCCCGTAGCCCTGGAAGGTGCTTTGAAGTTGAAGGAGATTTCGTATATCCATGCCGAGGGCTATCCTGCCGCCGAAATGAAGCATGGGCCCATTGCCCTGGTGGATGCCGAAATGCCGGTAGTGGTCATTGCCACCCGGAATGGGCTTTATGAAAAGGTGCTGAGCAATATCCAGGAAATAAAGGCGCGTAAAGGCAGGGTTATCGCCATTGTGACAAAGGGAGATACGGTCATCAGTAAAATAGCCGACACTTGCATCGAGCTTCCCGAAACAATGGAGTGCCTTGATCCGTTAATAACTACGGTACCTCTGCAATTACTTGCCTATCACATTGCCGTGTGCAAGGGAATGGATGTGGACCAGCCGAGGAATCTTGCGAAGTCGGTGACTGTAGAATGAGGACATGTACAATTTACCATTTACAATGTACAATGGGGCTGCGCTTGGGAGGGGTAAATGTAAATGGTAATTGTATGCTATAATAAGGAAAAGAAAATTGTACACTTAAAATTGTACATTGTAAATGGTAAATTGTAAATAGATAGATGGAACAACTGAAGCATGAATGCGGCGTCGCCATGATACGCCTGCTGAAACCGCTGGAGTACTATGAAGAGAAGTACGGAACATGGATGTACGGACTCAACAAGCTCTATCTCCTGATGGAGAAACAACACAACCGTGGGCAGGAAGGTGCCGGACTGGCCTGCGTGAAACTGGAAGCCAGTCCCGGCGAGGAATATATGTTCCGTGAGCGTGCTCTCGGCTCGGGCGCCATTACCGAAATTTTCGGTACGGTGCAGGGCCACTTCAAGGACTTGACCAAGGAACAGCTGCATGATGCGGACTATGCCAAGCGTGTGCTGCCCTTTGCAGGGGAGGTCTATATGGGACACCTGCGTTACTCCACTACCGGAAAGTCCGGCATCTCGTACGTGCACCCGTTCCTCCGGAGAAACAACTGGCGTGCCAAGAATCTTGCCCTCTGCGGCAACTTCAACATGACGAATGTGGATGAAATCTTCGCACGCATTACCGCCATCGGCCAGCATCCGCGCAAATATGCCGATACCTACATCATGCTGGAGCAGTTGGGACATCGCCTCGACCGCGAAGTGGAGCGCCTCTTCAACCTTGCCGAAGCGGAAGGGCTGGCAGGCATGGACATCACCCGTTATATAGAAAACCACATCGACCTTGCCAACGTACTGCGCACTTCGAGCAAGGAGTGGGACGGGGGATACGTGATGTGCGGACTTACCGGAAGCGGAGAGACTTTTGCCGTACGCGACCCATGGGGCATCCGTACAGCCTTCTGGTATCAGGACGACGAGATAGCGGTGCTTGCCAGCGAACGTCCCGTGATACAGACAGCCCTTAATGTTCCTGTCGAATCCATCAAGGAGCTGCAACCCGGACAAGCCATGTTTATCAACAAGGCCGGCAAGGTGCGCACCGTGCAAATCAACAAGCCGCGCGAGGTGAAACCTTGTTCCTTCGAGCGCATCTACTTCAGCCGGGGCAGTGATGTGGACATTTACCGGGAACGTAAACTGCTGGGTGAGAAACTTGTACCCAACATATTGAAAGCCATCGACAACGATGTGGACCATACCGTCTTCTCCTTCATCCCCAATACGGCGGAAGTCGCCTTCTACGGTATGTTGCAGGGATTGGACGACTACCTCAACGAGGAGAAGGTGCAGCAGATTGCCGCCTTGGGGCATAGTCCCAGCCACGACGAACTGGAGCATATCTTGTCGCGGCGCATACGGAGCGAGAAAGTGGCCATCAAGGACATCAAGCTGCGTACCTTCATTGCCGAAGGAAACAGCCGGAACGACCTTGCCGCCCATGTGTACGACATCACTTACGGAAGCCTTGTCCCGGGAGTGGATAATCTGGTCATCATCGACGACTCGATAGTGCGTGGAACCACCCTGAAGCAGAGCATCATCGGCATCCTTGACCGTCTGGAGCCAAAGAAGATAGTCATTGTAAGCTCTTCACCGCAGGTACGCTATCCCGACTACTACGGCATCGATATGGCTAAGATGAGCGAATTCATCGCCTTCAAGGCTGCTGTGGAACTGCTGAAGGAGCGCGAGATGCGCGATGTAATTGCCGCCGCCTACCGCAAGTCCAAGGAGCAGGTAGGCCTGCCCAAAGAACAGATGGTGAATTACGTGAAGGAGATTTATGCTCCTTTCACTGATGAGGAAATCTCTGCCAAGATGGTGGAGCTTCTTACTCCGAAAGGGACGAAAGCCAAAGTGCAGATTGTCTACCAGCCTCTCGAGGGGCTGCATGAGGCCTGCCCCAAGCATCCGGGTGACTGGTACTTCAGCGGCGATTATCCTACGCCGGGCGGTGTGAAGATGCTGAACAAGGCATTTATTGATTATATAGAACAAGTTTATCAATTTTAATTGAATCAATGAGAAATGTAACTCTAATCCTCGACGACGGGAGCCGCTTCCACGGCAAGTCGTTCGGCTTTGAAAAACCGGTAGCGGGAGAGGTGGTCTTCAACACAGCCATGACGGGTTATCCCGAAAGCCTGACCGACCCTTCGTATGCCGGACAGCTGATGACGCTCACCTATCCGTTGGTGGGCAATTACGGTGTGCCGCCTTTTACTCTCGAACCGAATGGGCTTGCCACTTTTATGGAGAGCGAGCATATCCATGCCGAAGCCATTATTGTAAGCGATTATAGCGAAAATTATAGCCATTGGAATGCGGTGGAAAGCCTCGGTGACTGGCTGAAACGCGAACAGATTCCGGGCATCACGGGCATCGATACCCGCGAACTGACAAAGGTGCTTCGCGAGCATGGGGTGATGATGGGACGTATCGCCTTTGATGATGAATCGGATGAAATGCCTGAGGCCTCTTATGCCGATGTGAATTATGTGGATAAAGTCAGTTGCAAGGAGGTCATCCGTTACAACGGAGGAACCGGTAAGAAGAAAGTGCTCCTTGTGGATTGCGGCGTCAAGCATAACATCATCCGCTGCCTGCTGAAACGTGACGTGGAAGTGATTCGCGTTCCCTGGGACTATGATTATACTGGGATGGAGTTCGACGGGCTGTTCATCTCCAACGGTCCCGGCGACCCTGATACCTGCGATGCCGCCGTACAGAATATCCGCAAGGCAATGCAGAACGAGAAACTGCCCATCTTCGGCATATGTATGGGAAACCAGCTGCTTTCCAAGGCTGGGGGGGCCAAGATATACAAATTGAAATACGGTCACCGCAGCCATAACCAGCCGGTGCGCATGGTGGGTACGGAACGTTGCTTCATCACCTCACAGAATCATGGGTATGCCGTAGACAACAACACGCTGACAGAAGACTGGGAACCGCTTTTCATCAATATGAACGATGGTTCTAATGAAGGAATCCGCCACAAACGCAATCCCTGGTTCTCCGCACAGTTTCATCCCGAAGCTGCCAGCGGGCCGACGGATACGGAGTTTCTTTTTGATGACTTTGTGAAGTTGCTTTAGTAAGAGAATTTTATCAAGAATGATTGCGTTTATAATCTCTTGATAATCAGTATGTAAAAGACGGTATAATGAGTCCCATACTGAATGTCATTCAGTCCCAGAGTGAATACCTTTCAGTCCTATACTGAATGCCATTCAATTAGTGACTGATTGTGTAAGGTAAGAGAAAGATAAGGTTTTATTACTACTATTACATTTTTAATAAACAGATATGCAAATGAAAGAAAACAATATAAAGAAAGTCCTGCTGCTCGGTTCCGGCGCACTGAAAATCGGTGAGGCAGGAGAATTTGACTACTCCGGTTCGCAGGCGCTCAAGGCATTGAAGGAGGAAGGCATCTACACGGTTCTCATCAATCCGAACATTGCTACGGTACAGACCTCGGAAGGAGTTGCCGACCAGATTTACTTCCTGCCCGTCACTCCTTACTTCGTGGAGAAGGTGATAGAGAAGGAGCGCCCGGACGGCATCATGCTTGCTTTTGGCGGACAGACGGCACTGAACTGCGGTGTCTCCCTCTATAAAGACAAGATTTTCGAGAAGTACGGCGTGACGGTTCTCGGCACTCCCGTGCAGGCCATCATTGACACGGAGGACCGTGAAATCTTTGTGCAGAAACTGAATGAGATTGATGTGAAGACCATCAAGAGCGAAGCCGTGGAGAATGCGGCGGATGCCCGTCGCGCAGCCCGGGAACTGGGATACCCGGTCATTGTCCGTGCCGCATATGCGCTTGGCGGACTGGGTTCGGGCTTCTGCGACAATGAAGAAGAGCTGAATGTGCTGGTGGAGAAAGCCTTCTCCTTCTCCCCACAGGTGCTGGTGGAGAAATCGCTGAAGGGATGGAAGGAAGTGGAATACGAGGTGGTGCGCGACCGCTTCGACAACTGCATCACGGTCTGCAACATGGAGAACTTCGACCCCCTGGGCATCCATACAGGTGAGTCCATCGTTATTGCCCCGTCACAGACGTTGAGCAATACGGACTATCATAAATTGCGTGAACTTGCTATCCGCATTATCCGTCACATCGGCATTGTGGGAGAGTGTAACGTGCAGTATGCCTACGACCCGATGAGCGAGGACTACCGGGTAATCGAGGTAAATGCACGCTTGAGCCGTTCGTCTGCACTTGCCTCTAAAGCAACGGGTTATCCGTTGGCGTTTGTAGCGGCAAAACTCGGCTTGGGCTATGGCTTGTTCGACTTGAACAACTCTGTGACAAAGACTACAAGCGCTTTCTTCGAACCCGCCCTGGACTATGTGGTCTGCAAGATACCGCGTTGGGATTTGGGCAAGTTCCACGGGGTGGACAAAGAGCTGGGTTCAAGCATGAAGTCGGTAGGCGAGGTGATGGCTATCGGCCGTACTTTCGAGGAAGCCATCCAGAAGGGGCTTCGCATGATAGGCCAGGGCATGCACGGCTTCGTAGAGAACAAGGAACTGGTGATTGCCGATTTGGACAAGGCTCTGCGCGAACCTACCGACAAACGTATCTTTGTCATCTCCAAAGCCTTCCGTGCCGGGTATACGGTGGACCAGGTGCACGAATTGACCAAGATAGACCGTTGGTTCCTGGAGAAGTTGATGAACATCATGGATACCAGCAGGGAACTGCACTCTTTTATGGCTGATGGAGAGTTGCCAATGATTCCCGTGGACTTGTTGCGTAAAGCCAAAGTACAAGGCTTCTCTGATTTCCAGATAGCCCGTGCCCTCGGCTTGGAACAAGCAATGGACGGCGAAGAAGCCATCCTTGCCGTCCGCAATTTCCGCAAGAGTGCAGGCATTCTGCCTGTAGTGAAGCAGATAGATACCCTTGCCGCCGAATATCCCGCACAGACCAACTATCTCTACCTGACGTATAGCGGCACGGCAAATGATGTCCGTTACCTCGGCGACCGCAAGTCCATTGTCGTATTGGGCTCCGGCGCCTACCGCATCGGTTCTTCCGTAGAGTTCGACTGGTGCGGCGTGCAGGCCCTGAACACCATCCGTCAGGAAGGCTACCGCAGTGTCATGATAAACTACAACCCCGAAACCGTGTCTACGGACTATGACATGTGCGACCGTCTTTACTTCGACGAGCTCACCTTCGAGCGTGTGATGGATATTCTCGAACTGGAGAATCCCCACGGGGTGATTGTCTCTACCGGTGGTCAGATACCGAATAACCTTGCCCTGCGCCTCGATGCGCAGAAGG
>OLRV01001615.1_pt1 | contig 18943 bp, 15 predicted proteins | sample 1672421 | NCBI WGS metagenome assembly OLRV01 (sample SAMEA3136684, study PRJEB25190) | human gut metagenome | biome: human gut; feature: human-associated habitat; material: faeces | place: Austria | collected 2013
CCGATCTCCAGTACCAGCGCCTCCAATTCAGAATCGGTGACAATATACTCAAATCTGGTAATGTGAGTGACCATCTGCTCAATCTTTGCGCCTTTATTGCGGCTGCTCTGGAAATACTGACGAACACGGTTCTTCAGACTGACAGCCTTTCCCACATAAATGATCTCATCCTTTTCCCCATGCATAATGTAAACACCAGGCTTACCGGGCAGCTTCTTTAGCTCTTCTTCAATCAAGAACATAAAAACTCTCCTTTGTTGAAAAGAACCGGGAAAACATGTCTCCCGGTTCTGATGTTTTATCCTATATTATCTGTATTGTTCAATTGCAGGAACGGCAATAGCAGATTCCGCTGTCTCTGTGTCCGCATTTGCCTCATCCGTCTTATCCTCTGCTTTCACAGCCTCATCCAGTGCCTTCAGTCCTTCTGCATCCAACACATCTGAAACTTCCAGTCCCTTCTCCACTGCGCGGAAAATGATCATAAATTCCTTACCGGTAATGGTCTCCTTGCGGATCAGATAAGCAGCGATCTTGTCCAAAGCCTTTCTGTGGCTGCTGATCAGGCGCTTCGCCTCCTCATAAGAAACACGAAGCAGCTCCATAACCTCATGGTCAACTTCGGTAGCTGTATTGTCACCGCAATTAAGCACTGCACGACCATTCAGATACTGATTCTCCTGAGTTGCAAGCCCCATCAGACCAAACTTCTTGGACATACCATACTGGGTGATCATAGCACGGGCAACCTTGGTGGCCTGCTCAATATCATTGGAAGCACCAGTTGTCACGCTGTCAAAAACGATCTCCTCAGCAGCACGTCCGCCAAGATATCCGACCAGCATAGCTTCCAGTTCTTTCTGGGTATTCAGATATTTCTCTTCTTCCGGAACCTGCATAACGTAACCAAGTGCGCCCATAGTACGAGGTACAATGGTGATCTTCTGTACCGGCTCGGAATCCTTCTGAAGGGCACTTACCAGTGCATGTCCTACCTCATGATAGGATACGATTCTGCGCTCCTGTGCACTGAGGATCCTGTCTTTCTTCTCTTTACCTACCAGAACTACTTCAACAGCTTCGAGAAGATCCTTCTGGGATACTGCGCTGCGTCCACTCTTAACAGCAAGGATAGCAGCCTCGTTGATCATATTAGCCAGATCCGAACCCACTGCCCCGGAAGTTGCAAGTGCAATGTTCTCAAAATCAACAGTCTCATCCAGATGTACATTTCTTGCATGAACCTTCAGAATCTCGATTCTTCCCTTCAGATCCGGTCTGTCCACAATGACACGTCTGTCAAAACGTCCCGGACGAAGAAGTGCCGGATCAAGAACCTCCGGACGGTTGGTAGCAGCCAGGATCAGAAGTCCCTTTGAAGTGTCAAATCCATCCATTTCCGCAAGAAGCTGGTTCAGGGTCTGCTCACGCTCATCATTGCCGCCGCCATAATGAGAATCACGGCTCTTTCCGATTGCATCAATCTCATCAATAAAAATGATACATGGTGCATTCTTCTTTGCTTCCTCAAAGAGATCGCGGACACGTGATGCACCCACACCTACAAACATCTCCACAAACTCAGAACCTGACAGGGAGAAAAACGGCACATGTGCCTCTCCTGCCACAGCCTTTGCCAGAAGTGTTTTACCGGTTCCCGGAGGTCCTACAAGCAAAGCTCCTTTCGGCAGCTTCGCTCCGATGGTGGTATATTTGCCGGGATTATGCAGGAAATCCACCACCTCCTGCAATGATTCCTTAGCCTCATCCTGCCCTGCCACATCCTTAAAAGTAATCCCCGTATCCTTCTGAATGTAGGCTTTCGCGCGGCTCTTACCGACCCCCATCATTCCGCCGCCCTTATTCATGCGGCGCATAAATACCGTCAGAAGTACAAAGAGCAGAATCGTTGGCAGAAGCACACTGACCAGCATAGAAATAATTTCCCCTGCTGCATCCGGCTTCTTATACTCAAACTTGATTCCTGTTCCCTCAAGTCTCTCCGTCAGCTTATCTACTGACTCCATCTGATTGGCATAATAAACTTCTTCTGAAAATCCTGATGACTGATGTTTCGGCGTGATCGTCAGTGTATTTGACTGAAGCGTAACCTCTTTCACATCTCCATCATCTACCATCTCAATAAATTTATCATAAGTGATCTCACTCGAATTATCCTTGAGCATATTGGTAAACATGGCGAAACATACCAGAGTTACCAGGAGGCATACCAGAAAGGCCAGTATCGACTGATGATTCTTGTTCGGGTCCTGTCTGCCCGGACCTTTATTATTATCAGGACGATTGCCATTCGGATTGTTATCCATATGATTATCCATTTCATTCCTCCTAAACGTTATCGTTCTTATTATAAAGAGAATTCGGGTATAAATCAACTGCGAGATTGTGAAAATTGTGTCCGGTTGTGCATATCTTTCTATAAACCCTATAAAATTTATATGAAGTTTTACAAATTCACCTGTTACAAATGGCTTTATTTGTAGTATACTATTGACAAACTGATTACTGCTCACTTCGTTCCCGGTAATGCACTCCGCAATACACAGAATTTATGCTGACCGCATAAATTTGCGCTGTATGTCCCGGGATATTCTAAATGAGCAGTACTAAAAATGTGATGAGGAAAGGAAATGAACAAATGAAGATAGGATTTGACAACGACAAATATCTGAAAATGCAGTCCGAACATATTCGGGAACGTATTAACCAGTTTGGAAACAAACTTTATCTGGAATTTGGCGGCAAGCTTTTTGATGACTACCATGCTTCCAGAGTTCTTCCGGGATTTGAGCCGGACAGCAAACTGCGTATGCTGATGCAGCTTTCTGATCAGGCAGAGATCGTTATTGTAATCAGCGCCGCTGATATTGATAAAAATAAAGTCAGAGGTGACCTTGGTATCACTTATGATGAAGATGTACTCCGCCTTATGGAAGTATTTACAGAGCGCGGACTCTATGTCGGAAGTGTCTGCATCACCCAGTATTCCGGACAGGAAAGCGCAGATGCGTTTAAGAAACGTCTGGAGAAGCTTGGAATCAAAGTATACGTGCTTTATCTGATCCCGGGTTATCCGAATAATACTTCCTTTATTGTAAGTGATGAGGGATATGGCAAGAACGATTATATCGAAACAACAAGACCACTGGTTGTCATCACTGCTCCAGGACCCGGAAGCGGAAAAATGGCCACCTGCCTTTCTCAGCTTTACCATGAATACAAGCGCGGTGTCAAGGCAGGATATGCCAAATTTGAAACTTTCCCAATCTGGAATATCCCGCTGAAGCATCCGGTAAATCTGGCATATGAAGCAGCTACTGCTGACTTAAATGATGTGAACATGATCGACCCGTTCCATCTGGAAGCATATGGTGAGACTACTATTAACTACAACCGTGACGTTGAAGTTTTCCCTGTTCTTCAGGCTATGTTTGAAAAGATCATGGGCGAGTGCCCTTACAAATCTCCCACAGATATGGGCGTTAATATGGCCGGTAACTGCATCGTTGATGATGAAGTCTGCAAGGAAGCTGCACGTCAGGAGATCATCCGCAGATATTATAAGAGCATGGAAGCTCTGGTTCGCGGAACAGGCCGCGAAGAAGAAGTTTATAAGATTGAGCTTCTGCTGAAACAGGCTCATGTGACCATCGAAGAACGCAAGGTGGTTCCTGCTGCGTTGAAACGCGAAGAAGAAACAGGTGCACCTGCTGCTGCCCTGGAACTTCCTGACGGACGTATTGTTACAGGTAAGACCTCTGAACTTCTTGGTGCATCTTCAGCACTGCTTCTGAATGCACTGAAAGAACTGGCAGGAATTGAGCATGACAAACATGTTATCTCTCCGGAAGCATTAAGACCGATTCAGGCACTCAAAACAGAATATCTCGGAAGCAAAAACCCAAGACTTCACTCTGATGAGACTCTGATCGCACTTTCCATCAGTGCCGCAGATAATGAAGATGCCAAGCTTGCCCTGCAACAGATTCCAAAATTAAAAGGCTGCCAGGTTCATACTTCCGTACTTCTGTCTCAGGTGGATATCCTGGAATTCCGTAAGCTGGGTGTTGAACTTACCTGTGAGCCGAAATCTGAGCATGCTAAGAAACTGCAGAAATAATTTCTGAAATGGTTTTCAAATAGCAACAGAAAACTCTGAAAATCCACAATATCTATATAATGATACAAGAAAGAATCCTGCCTGAACATATGACAGTTTCATATGAACAGGCAGGGATTTTTTATTTCTCTATAATCTCAATCGCTCTGTCCGGATAATTGGTAATGACTGCTTCTGCACCTGCGTCTTTTACCAGCTGGATGTGTTCTGGTTTGTTGGCAGTCCATACGTGCATTTTCAGTCCGGCACGTTTGACTTCTTCTATGAACTGTGGGTATTTCAGGTGATAAACTGCAGGGTGTACGGCGTTGATTCCGAGATTTTTGGCGTACATGGCTGGATTTACCCATCCGTCACTGAAAAGGATTCCGGTCTGTACATGGTCATTCAGCTGTTTTAACTGTAACAGACTATAATGATTAAAGGAAGAATAGATCAGCTGGTCTTCCATATTCATTTCTTTTACCAGTTTCAGAATCTTCTCTTCCATTCCCGGATAGAAGCAGATGCTGTTCTTTAGTTCAATGTTTATCATCATGTCTGTGGTGCGCATGAGCTCCAGTACTTCTGCCAGAGTTGGAATGTGATAAATTCCCGATGGTTCTGCGGGTGTACTGACTTTTAATTCTTTCAATTGAGCCAGTGTCATATCTTTGATCAGTCCGGTTCCGTCTGTGACGCGGTCTACGTTTTCGTCGTGCATAACGATGAGTTCGCCGTCTGCGGAAGTATGTACATCCATTTCGATTCCGTCTGCGCCCTGTCTGATGGCAAGTTCAAATGCTTCCAGAGTGTTCTCCGGTCTGTATCCGCTGGCACCCCTGTGTGCCCATACTTTTGTTGTTCTCTTTGTTGTTTCTGTCATTTCCATATGCCTCTCTTATATAAAATTCATTTACAGTGCTTTCCAATAACATATTTTTCGTCTTGATTTTTTACAAAACGTCTGAATATGTCAAGTGGATAAAATTATCCGCTTTGCTACTTGCTCAGAACCAAATATCTGTTTCGCAATTTAGTTAAACTATAGCATTAAGAAAATTACCGTAAATCTTCATAAACAGGGAACCGCATACGCAGCCCCCTGTCCTCATTTAAGTATAAATATTTTTCCTGTGAATGATTATAACACTTCTCAATGTACTGTTATCAATATTTTTATTCATTCAACAAGTTATAATCTTCGATGGATTTGTTCATATCAGAAGCCATTTTGCTCACCGCATCCTCTGCAGATTCTTTTCCGTTGAGCATATTCTCAATCTCTGTTTCTACAATCGCACGTGCTTCCGGGAATACACTGAGAAGTGCACCTGCATATTCCGGTGCAGAATCATGAAGCTGGTCAATGGCGGTCTGGAACTGTGGGTATTTTGCAATATTGTCTTTGAATACCTGCTCATCATGCGCTGCTGTTGTTACAGGGAAGTATCCTGTCTGTGCATTCCAGTATGCCTGAGATTCCGCAGATACCAGATATTTTACGAATTCCCATGTAGCTGCTTTTTTTGCATCGTCCTGGTTGTCGAGCATCCAGAGGGAAGCACCACCGATGGATACACCACCTTTATCATCATCTGTGATGGATGGGAAGTATGCAGTACCTACTTCAAAGGAACCGTTTACATCCTGCAGGATCTGTTTCAGGGATGCTGTGGAGCCTAATGTCATGGCTGCTTTTCCGGAAGAGAAATCTGCAAGTCCGGAATCTCCGCCTCTTCCTACGTTTGGTGCATAGCCTGCATCATAGAGTTTCTTCCACTCATTAAGAATATTCAGTGCACCTCCGTTTTCATCGAATGCAACCTTTGTAGCTGCTGCCTCACGTCCATTTCCGTTATCTACATATGGCAGACCCTGTTTGCACATAAATTCTTCAAAGAACCATCCATAGATTCCCATGGATAACGCTTCTCCCGCACCGCCTTTGTTTACAAGGTCATCTGCAACCTCTGCGATTCCCTCAAGGCTTGTAGGTACCTCTGTCACACCTGCTTTGTCAAACATATCCTTGTTGTAATAAAGAATCGGTGTAGAGGAGTTAAATGGCATGGAATATAATTTATCATCTACTGTATAATAAGCTGTGATATTTGGTTCCAGATCAGATACATCATATCCTTCGCTGTCAATCATGTCCTGCATTGGGATCACCCATCCGGAATCGATCATGAAACGGGTTCCGATATCATAAATCTGCACCAGATCAGCTCCCATATTTCCAAGCTGGGCACTCTTTAACTTATTGATCTCATCGTCATATTCTCCCTGATACTGAGAATCCACTTTAATTCCATATTCATTTTCTTCATTAAATTTATTCACCAGATAGTCCAGTGCTTCCCCGTTGACACCGCCCATTGCGTGCCAGAATGAAATCGTTGTTCCCTCCGGAATGTCTGCCTTTTTCTCTGCTGCCATGCAGGTAGTTGGAAGAATTGTGCTGAATACTGTTGCTGCTGTTAATAATACTGCGAGTTTACGCTTCATAACTTACCTCTTTCTTTTCATGTTGTTTGTTTTTGTTTTCTCTATTTCTCAGCCTTTTACGGCACCTGAGAACATACCTCGGATCAGCTGCTTCTGTCCTGCAATGAATATGGAAATGGACGGAAGGATAATCAGTACTACGCCTGCGATCATCAATGTAATAGACTGGGAGTCTACGCTGTCCAGCATACCGATACCGATCTGTACAGTACGCATCTTGTCTGATCCTGTCACAAGTAATGGCCACATGTACATATTCCATGCATTAATAAATGTGTACACTGCCATAGCTCCCATTGCTGATTTTGTCAGCGGCATCAGAATCTGCCAGATAAATCGCAGATTGGAGCAGCCGTCAATCTTCGCTGATTCATACAGCGAAATCGGAAATGTAAGATAAAACTGTCTGAACAGAAAGATTCCCATTGCAGATGTGAGATAGGGCACGATCAGTACCTGATAGGAATCCAGCCAGTTCCATCCGCTGACTGTCAGGTAATTGGAAATAATCGTTGCCTCTCCCGGAATCATCATAGTTGCCATCACCAGCATAAACAGCACATTTTTTCCTTTGAAGTCCAGGAAGGAAAAGGAAAATGCTGCCAGTGAACAGGAAATGATCTGTCCGAAAGTGATGAGACCTGCTACCAGGAAAGAGTTTACTACAAAACGAACCAGTGGAACCTTCTGCAGTGCCTGTCGGAAATTCTCCAATGTCGGATGTTTGGGCAGGATATTCATATCCAGAGTAAAAAGTTCACCGGATGGCATAAATGCAATACTTACTGCATATAAAAGAGGCAGAAGAACAATTAATGCCACGACAATATTTAAGACAATGTGTCCGGCAGTTCTGGCCGCTCTTTTATATTTCTGCTGCGCCAGCATTTTTGCTTTTACTTCCTGAAACCTCTGGCGTTCCAGATCCATCTGTTTTTCTTTTTCAGCAGTGATGCTGCCTAACTGTGACATTAATATTTCACTCCTTTTTTCTCAATTTTAAACATTACCAGAGTAAGTACCAGCACGATCAGGAAAAGTACCACTGACTGGGCTGCTGCACTTCCGAAACGATAGTTAAAGAAGGCATCTCTGTAAATGGAATACACGATCAGGTTTGTGGATTCTCCGGGACCACCCTGTGTCAGAATCTTGACCTGTCCGAATGACTGGAATGCCTGAATGATGTTTACCACTAATGTGTAGAACATCATTGGTGCCAGTCCCGGAAGTGTCAGGCGGTAGAATTTCTGGAATGAACTTGCGCCGTCTACGGAAGCTCGTTCATAAATAGTTTCATCAATGTTACTTAATCCTGCTGAAAAATACAGGAAGTTGATTCCACTGTTAAGCCATGCAGTAAGAACTGCTACGCAGATCAGTGCGTATTTCGGATCACTGACCCAGTTGATATCCAGATGAAAAATCTTATTGATGATTCCTACGGATGGATAAAGCATAATCTTGAAGATCATTGCTGCTGAACTGGATGCGATTGCCATTGGCAGTGCATATGCAGTACTGAAAAAACGGATTCCCGGAAATGTTTTGTTGCAGAGGACTGCTGTTGTAAGTCCCAGGATCATACTGACTGCAACTACGATCACAACAAAGATCAGGGTAACTGCCAGACTGTTCCAGAATGAGGATGACTGTAATAATTCTTTGTAGTTGCCAAGTCCTACGAATAGTTTTGCCTGTCCCATCTTATTCGTTTTAAAAAGACTTAAGTATAAAGTCTTAAAAAACGGGTAGAATAAGAAGATTCCAAAGATCAAAAAGCTTGGAAACAGGTATGCGTAGGCACCTGTGTTTTTTAACTTCTTCATGTATTGAACACCTTTCCTGTTTTTATGAGTTTTATATTGAACTTTTGAACAATATCATTGCTTATGAAAACATCCCTTTTCTCAGAGTGATATTCTCCTGAGTTTCCAGATCAAATGCTGAAATGTATGCCATGTCGATCCAGAGTGTTACTTTATCGCCTTTATCAAGCAGACTGTCACCGGAAACTTTTGCACAGCAGTCCTGACCATCGTGATTGAAATGAAGAATTACTTCTGCCCCAAGCAGTTCTCTGGCTGTGACTGTGACTTCCATTTTCCACTCTCCTCTGGTATCTGCTTCTGCGGGTTTTTCCAGAAAATGTTCCGGACGGATTCCGAGTTCAATGTTTCTTCCAACATAGCCCTGACGTTTCAGGATTTTCCATAAGAAATCCGGGATTGGGATGTCTCCGTCGTTCTCTGTACGGAATGTAGGGATTCCTACCTTTTCCATTGCCAGACCTTTGATAAAGTTCATAGATGGAGAACCGATGAATCCTGCAACAAAGCGATTTACTGGGTAAGCATACAGGTTCTGCGGAGTATCTGCCTGCTGTACTGCTCCCTGATTCATCACTACGATCCTGTCTCCCAGAGTCATTGCTTCTGTCTGATCATGAGTGACGTAAATAATGGTGTTCCCAAGTGCTTTGTGAATACCTGCAAGTTCTACTCTCATCTGGGTACGAAGTTTGGCATCCAGATTGGATAATGGCTCATCCATAAGAAGTACTTTCGGCTCACGGATGATAGCATTTCCGATGGCTACTCGCTGACGCTGACCACCTGAAAGATTCTTTGGTCTTTGTTTCAGCAGATTTTCCAGTCCCAGAAGTTCTGCTACATGATGAACCTTTTTATCAATCTCTTTTTTCGGTACTTTTCTTACCTGCAAAGAGAAAGCAATGTTATCGTAAATATTCATCTGTGGATAGAGAGCATAGCTCTGGAAAACCATTGCAAGGTCGCGCTCTTTTGGTTCCAGATAGTTGACCAGTTTGTCTCCGATCCATAATTCACCGTCGCTGATATCTTCCAGTCCTGCAATCATTCGAAGTGTGGTTGACTTTCCGCATCCGGACGGACCAACGAAAACTACCAGTTCTCCTTTTTCTATTTCAAGATTAAAATTCTTTACTGCCTGAAAGCCGTTTTCATAGCTTTTGCAGATGTCTCTTAATATGATTTCCGACATTTGATTTCCTTTCCTCTCCTGCTTTTACGATTAATATTTTTCACTGATATTTTTTTGTCGGGCTGCTTTGGCAATACCTTTTCAGTTATCTTTATGAAAAATATCCGGCAAGCTTCCCCAGTGACTGGCACCGGAAACCATTTTTCCATTCTTCTACACTGGCTTCGCCTGTAAGCACCAGACAACTGTCAATGCCTGCCCGTTTCCCGCATTCCATATCTGTATAGATTCTGTCACCGATAAGCAGGGTCTGTTTCGGAGTGCATCCTGTTTCTTCCAGACAGGCATATACCATTCCGGGTGCAGGTTTGCCGATATATTCCGGTTCTCTGCCAACAGATGCCGTAATCATCCGGCAGATGGAACCGCAGTCCGGTATCATTCCGAAATCAATAGGGCAACGCAGATCCGGATTTGTTGCAAACCAGGGAACTTTTGTCTCTGTGAGCTGTTTACAGACCTGAACCAGTTTCTCATAGGTAAGCTCTGTATCATAAGCGCAAAGTACGCAGTCTACATCATCTCCTGCCTGATCTGTGATGTTCAGACCTGCTTTTCGCAGTTCGCTGCAGTAGGTTTCGGTAGCTGCTACCAGGATTTTTTCGTTTCCGTAATATTTCTTCATGAAATCTCTGGCGTAGGTTCCTGCAGTGATAAATTCCTCTTCCGTAGTTTCAATTCCCCAGTCATGAAACTGCTCTACATAATCACTGGCTGCTTTAGACGAGTTGTTTGTCAGAAAACGGAAAATTCCACCGTTTTCTTTTACTGTCTGAAGAAAGTCTGCTGCCCCCGGAAGAAGTTCACTTCCCAGAGCAACAGTTCCGTCAATATCCAGAAGGAACAGTTTTTTTTCTTTTATCATTGATGCAAGATTGTTCTGCATATTATTGATATTCCTCTCCTCTTTTTTAACTATATTGCTTTTTTATTGTCATTGCACTGTCCACCGACTTTTTGCATTTGACCACTGGCATTATTATAAAAACTTTTTGACATCACCAACAATCTTATTTTGGTCAAATGAATGTTAAATGCGCATAAAAAAATCACGACTGTTCGCCGTGATTTTTTTACATTTTGATTTTATTGCTGTTGTCTTAATTATCTGTTTCGCCTTTGTTTCTGCATTATTCATACATTGGATATGAGTTTTTTTCTCATTTTACTTAGATTTTATTTGTTTAATTTACAGAGATTCCGGTCTTTCTATCTCATAGTTGGACCAGTCATCGACTGTAGTAGATGCAGATGTATCTGCGCTGTCCTGATAGGAGCCTACTGTGATTGTGTAGTCACTGTCACCCTCTACATAAGTTGTTCCGTCTGTACCTACAATGGAAACTGTTTTGCCGTCCGCATCTGTGATGGTTCCTGCATTTGAAAGGGATGTGATGGTGCTGTCACCGGTTACTGTCCATGTGGAATCTTTGTCGATCACTACGTTGCAATATCCGTCTCCACCGTTTCCTGCGTTGGATTCGTCATTGACAAACGCACCTTCCAGTGTGCTGCCGTTGGTCATGTAGAAATCAAGGTCACTGATGGAATCCCAGATTACATTTCCTTTCATATCCTGGCTGTCTGCTGTGAAATTGCAGTCAGATCCGTTAGCACCGCTCTGGCCCCATCCACGCTGGTTGTTGTTTCCTGTGCACTGCAGGAAGAATTCACTGTCATCGTTATATGTGATATCTACGTCCTTTAATGCAATGGTGCATTCTGTATTAGTTGTGTAGAATAAACCACCGTTCTTGGATGTGATCGTACCACCATCCATCTGGAATGTACTGTTACCTACTTCAGAATCACCTGACATACTCTGATATAGAATGACTGTCCATGTGGTATCATTCTGATCATCATCACTCATATTTCCAGTCAGGTTGCTGTTGTAGAGTCTCAGAGAGTTTAATCCCTCGATGCAGACTGCTTCTGAACCATTTGCTGTCAGTTCTGCATTGTTGACTGCAATATCTGCTGTACAGTAAACCGCAGGGGAACCTACACCATTAGAAGTATAAGTACCGCCGTCCACTACCATTGTTCCGCCGCCTCTGTCACTGCGGATTGCGGCGGAGGATTCGCCATTTGTTTCTACATTCAGATCCCAGGCATAGAGCTTTCCGCCACCTGCTGCGTGGATTCCGCCTGAAGTATCCTGCTGTGTGGTGATATCTGTATCTGCTGCATATACAGTTCCGTCACCGTATGCAAAGAGTCCTGCACCGCCTTTGCTGTCTGTGGTTACTGTACTGCCTTTGACATATGCAGTTCCGTCTGTGGCAAGAACTGCTGCACCTACACCATAGAAGCTGGAGTTATCACCGCCCTGGCTGTCGGAAGATGTTCTTGAGATTGCGTCATTGCTGAAGGTAACCTCTGCACCATTGGAAACAAGTGCTGCGTTTTCGTCTGTTCCTGTAGATTCCAGAGAGGTATCGGAGACTGTTTCATCTGAGCTGTATTCATTTGCTGCATCGTAGCTGTCCACACCGGAAGCCTGACTGCCAGGACCACCCTGTCCACCGCCCATGGACTGGACTGTGATAGTTGCTACGTTTCCGTCATCATCTAATGTGATAGCCACTACGTCGCCCTCTTTGATGTCATCTAATGTAATCTCCTCGGTCTGACCTGCAACATCTGATGCTCCCTGACTATCTGGTGCCTGACCGTTACCATCCGGGGCTTCTCCCTCTGGTTTTTTCGTAGCTTCGCTGTCTGTATTGTCGCTGTCAGATGCTTTTTCCGTCTTTTCTGCGTCACTGCTTTCTGAGTCGTCAGATGCATCTGTCTTTTCTGAATCATCAGTATCTTCCGGTTTTGCATCTGCATTGTCATCGGCATTATCTCCATCCGGTTTCTCCGGAGCTTCTCCACCAGGTGCTCCCTGTCCGCCGCCCATGGACTGTTTCGTAATCACTGTGCTGTCTGTAACTGTGATTTCCTGTTCTTCGCCTGTCAGGTCTAACATAGATGGTGCTTCTCCGTCCGGAGCTCCCTGACCATCACCGTTACCATCTGGCGCTTCGCCTTTGTCTGTGTTATCTGCGGATGCGTCATCCGTTGATTCAGTATCTTCTGTTGCTTCATCTGTATTTGATGACTCGTCTGTGCTGGCATCGTCTGTTTTTTCACTGTCTGCATCTTTAGAACCTTTGGCATCGCCATCTGCCTTTGCATCATCTCCATCCGGTTTCTCCGGCGCTTCGCTATTTTCGCCACCCTGGGGCTGTTCACCAGGCTGGCTCATTTCTTTTCTGGTTCCTACTGCAATGGTGATTTTTCCATCTTCCACAGATTTTACTTCACCGAGAATTTCATTTTCCTTTGTTTGCTCTGTATCGTCATTCTTTTTTTCAGCATCCTCATCTGATGTTTCTGCTATATCCTCTGTAGTATCACCTGCATCCTGAGTACTTTCTGTCTTGCTCTCTTCTGCAAATACTGTTGCCGTAGAGCCCACAGATGTTGCTGTTATCATAACTCCCATGATCATTGCCAGATGTTTATATTTCATAATAATACCTCTCTGTTCTTTATATTTTGAATTTTCTCTGTTTCTTTTGTTTTTGTTGATGGTATTACTATATCTGATAAATGTGTTTGATCTATGGTCAGTCTGCGAAAAAAATGTGTTCTCCTATAAATGGTACATTTCAGATTTGCGGTGTTTTAATAACGGAAGCTGCTCTCTGATCTGGTCTTCCCGGTCCAAATCTATTTCTTCTATTAAAATGCCCTCTTTCTCATCCAACTGTTTCATAACCTTTCCCCATGGATCTGTTACAATAGAATGTCCCCAGGAAATATATCCTGCCTGTGTATCTCTGGCAGGAGCACATCCAAGCATGTAGATCTGATTGTCAAGGGCTCTTGCACGAAAAGTCAGTTCCCAGTGTGCCGGACCTGTGGTCATATTAAATGCTGCCGGGACGAAAATCATCCTTGCACCGTCCAGTACCATTGTGCGGGCAAACTCCGGGAAGCGGATGTCGTAGCAGATCATGACACCCATTTTCCCAAATTCAGTATCAAATACTGTGGCATGATCTCCCGAAGTCAGAGTATCTGATTCTTTAAAGTACTGGCCATTTTTTACATTGATATCAAAGAGATGAGCTTTTCTGTGCTTACCAATCTGTTTTCCATCTCTGTCAAAAATATAAGCAGTGTTGTAAACCTTTCCCACATCATCTGCTTCCGGCATGGAACCTGCAATCAGATAAATGTGATACTTTCTGGCATAATCAGACATTGCCTGCCAGGATGGGCCACCTTCTTTTTCTGCATAAACTGGAAAATTTTCGGTCTGATACGGACAGCAGAACATCTCCGGAAGAATTACAAAGTCCGGATTTTCCGCCTTTATTTTTTCTATATAAGTGCCGGCAGTACGGATATTTTGTATTTTATCTTTTACTGTAGGCATCTGAATTGCTGCTACTTTCATATGCGTCCTCTCCTTTCTTTTATCTATTATAGCCGAAAAAAATCACATCGCCAATCCTACATTAAAGTTGCTTCCAATATTTTTATATGCTATATTAAAAACAAGCCGAAACATATCTGCTTCTACCAAAGATAAAAATTCTAAATATCCCGGAAACCCCGGAAAAGGAGCATTTCTTTGTTTCAAATCACATATTCTAAAAAGGCTGAAAAATTTTTACGAAAGCAAGATAAAACAACACAGTATCGACTATTTACTGCTATCAGCAAATTACCATTAGAGGGAAATATCAAAAAATTACAAGGTATCTCCGGCTATCGACTTCGTGTTGGAAATTACAGAGTACTATTCGATGTCAATGGATTCGTTGTTGATATCATAGATGTGGGAAATCGCGGACAAATATATAAAGGAGTGTGAGTATCATGTCTAATGTAAAAGAAAGAATTATAGGTGCAGTTACAATTATGAGCGAAGAAGAGGCTGAAAAAGTCTGGAACTTAATTCAGGCATCATTTATTTTGTCCGACGTTGAAGAAATAGAACCAGACCCAGAAGAATTGGAAGCACTACGCCGATATGAAGCTGGCGAGCCTGATTATCAACCATCCATCTCTGCTGAAAATCTGAAAAGAGAACTAGGATTATAATTTAAAAACATCCCCCACGCATGAACATTCCTTACATGTGTGGGGGATATTGATTTTCCGCAGGTAAGTTGCTAAATGCACCTGCATTCAGTTGATTTAATTAATTATTCTTCATAACCATTCGGGTTATTGGACTGCCATCTCCAGGAGTCTGCGCACATTTCTTTAATACCGTTTTCGGCTTTCCATCCCAGTTCTCTCTCTGCTTTGGAAGCATCGGAATAGCAGGTTGCGATATCGCCTGGACGACGTGGCTTGATCACATATGGAATTTTAACACCTGTAGCAGCTTCAAAATTCTTCACAATATCAAGAACACTGTAGCCTTTTCCTGTACCAAGGTTGTAGATACTTAATCCGGAATTATCTTCGATTTTCTTAAGAGCTTTTACATGTCCTTTTGCAAGGTCAACTACGTGAATGTAATCTCTCACACCAGTTCCGTCCGGAGTATCATAATCATTTCCGAATACCCCAAGTTCTTTCAGTTTACCTACTGCAACCTGTGTGATATATGGCATCAGGTTGTTCGGGATTCCGTTTGGATTCTCTCCGATAGTTCCGCTCTTATGAGCACCGATCGGGTTAAAGTAACGGAGAAGAACTACGTTCCATTCCGGATCTGCTTTCTGAATGTCTGTCAGGATCTGCTCAAGCATGGATTTTGTCCATCCATATGGATTTGTGCACTGTCCTTTCGGGCACTCTTCTGTGATCGGGATAATTGCCGGATCTCCGTATACAGTTGCAGATGAAGAGAAGATAATGTTCTTTACATTATGTTTTCTCATAACATCTACCAGTGTTAAGGTTCCTGCAATGTTATTTTCGTAATATTCCCAAGGTTTGGCAACAGATTCCCCTACTGCTTTCAGACCTGCGAAATGAATACAGGAATCAATATCTTCTTTATCAAAAATTTCATTTAAAGCATCGCGGTCCAGGATGTCTGCTTTGTAGAATTTCACTGGTTTGCCTGTGATCTTGGAAACTCTTTCCAGAGATTTCTCACTTGCATTGCTTAAGTTATCCAGAACTACAACATCATATCCTGCGTTCTGCAATTCTACAACTGTATGGCTTCCAATATAGCCTGCTCCACCTGTAACTAAAATTGCCATAATAATTCCTCCTAACCTGTCTTCCTGCTACAATACCTGTTTTTTTCTCTTTCAACAATACCTATATTAGTTCACAGTATCAGAAATATCCTTGATAATTCTGAGTGTAATCTATAAAATTCTGCGGATATCCTGTTTCACATCTGCAAAATTTACCTCTGTATTTTACAGCACCCTATATTCAGAACTGTAAAATACCGTTGCATAGTACAGCATGTATTGTAGAAAATCCTGCGAAAATATGATTTCTCTCATATCCCCGCAGGATAATTCTATCCGAATCAGTTCATAAATACAAGTCTTTATGGACATGTACATTTTTTTATACCTGTTTATAGTTACTGTTCACTCCGTTCTCAGTAACGTTTATACTTATTTACAATCTCTTTCATCCGGGAAAGTTTTTCTTCCATGTCTTTCACCAGTTTAAACTGTGTTCTGCAGCGATCCAGATTATGTCCCTCTCTGTGAATCTTGAAATAATGATCTCCCTCCAGATAGTCTGTGAGAAAACGCATTCCACATTCAAAAGTCATAAGGATTGCTCCCATGGGAAGCATATCCAGTTCTGTCTCAGTCAGCGCACCGCCACAGCCTTCAATGAAGCCTTTAACATAAACTTCATACAGATGAAGATCACAGGACACCTTCGTCAGATCTTTCTCATCCTCTGCTCCGGTACTTGCGCCAAAGCGGATAGAATCACCGAAATCATTTACGGAAAGTCCCGGCATTACAGTATCAAGATCAATCACACAGATGGCTTTTCCCGTTGCATTATCGATCATAATATTATTCAGCTTGGTATCATTATGTGTAACACGCAACGGCAGCTTTCCCTGATTCTGCATATCGCACAGGACATGTGCCAGTTCTGTGCGGTCCAGCACAAACTGAATCTCTTTTTCCACATCTGCTGCTCTGTGACATATATCTTTTTCCACAGCAGTTTTAAACTTATCCAGCCTGTCCACCGTATTATGAAAATTTACGATGGTCTCATGAAGCGTTTCTGCCGGATAGTCTGCAAGCAGCCTCTGGAAATGTCCGAAAGCAACTGCACTCTGGTAAAAATCTTCCTCATCTTTTACCATGTCATAGCATGTGGCATTTTCAATAAACAAATATACTCTCCAGTATTCCCCATCCTCATCTACATAATAAGGAAGTCCATCCTTTGTCATCACAAGATTCAGAGTCTCTCTCTCCACATCTCCACCGTTTTCCTGAATCTTTTTCTTCAGCCAGGCAGTAACACCGCTGACATTCTCCATCAGTTCCACGGGTTTGGTAAAAATACTCCTGTTCATTTTCTGAAGAATATAATGTTTGCCTGTACCGTAAGTCAGTCGGTAAGTATCATTGATATGTCCGCTTCCATAAGGAACACATTCTGTCAGATTATCTTCCAGAACAAATGCACTGGTGATATTCTTTATCTCCCGGTTAATTTCCACTCAATTATTCCTCCCATAATCTCTGTGGATACAGCCCTCCATCTTTTAAATTCTGAATGGCAGCTACTACCACAGGTTTATCTTCTTTGTAGGTTACGCCATACCATTTATCCATAGATTTCAGAACTTTTACAGTTGCTCTCTTCTCACCGAGAAGTTCATCTACTACAAATGGCAGGAAATATTCACATTTCAGCGGGTTTACTTTCAGATTCTCATCCAGGAATTTAGGGAATCTGTCTTTCAGCTCTTTTAGGATACTTGCGGAAAATCCCCACATATTCATGGATACTGTACTGCCTTCCGGAAGCATAGTCCATGTTTTTCCATCGTCTTCTGTATAAGCTGTGCCGCCGTCATGCTTTTCGATATGGGTACGCTCGTTGATCTTAAGAAGATGTCCTTCTTCATCCACGCCTGCTTCCATGTCATATTCAATGGAGTGACGGGTTCTGGTATTGGTAAAGGTCTCCTCACGTGTAAGCTCGATCTTCACGGGACGACCGCCCACCTGCATGGTGAGAAATGCATTCAGAGGTTCATAAAGCACCTCCTGCTTGTTGCCAAAACCACCGCCTACATAAGGCTTGATCACACGTACCTGCCCCCAGGGGATTCCAAGTGCCTGGCCAACAATACGGCGCACAATATGGGGAATCTGTGTGGAAGAAACCACCACGACCCTGCCCTTTTCCATATAGGCGTAAGAAATATTATTCTCAATATGGCAGTGCTGGACAATAGGTGTCTTATAGCTTCTTTTCAGCTTCACGGCAGCCTTCTCCATTGCGCTGTCCACATCTCCGATCGCAAAGCTGGATCTTGCCAGAATGTTATCCTTCTTGTCAAGATGAATGGGATGCTCCGTTCCACGCATGGAAATCTTCGGGCTCACGACCACCGGATATTCCTCATATTCTACTTTGATCAGCTTCAATGCCCTGGAAGCTGTCACTTCGTCCTCAGCTACTACAGCTGCAATATCATCGCCATAATACCGTACTCGTCCGGTGAGCAGATTACGGTCTGCCACATCCTGATGAGCAAGCTCCACGGACCAGGGATGTCCTGGGGTGGGATAACAATGATTCGGTACGTCCTTAAAGGTAACTACCTTTACTACGCCGTCCAGAGCCTCTGCTTCGCTGGTATCAATGGTTTTTACCACGCCGTTTCCGATCTTTGCATGATAAACCCTGGCTACCAGACACTTATTCAGAATCAGGTCATCTGTAAATTTCGCACGTCCTGTCACTTTCTCATAAGCGTCTACTCTTGGAACACTCTTTCCAATCATATGCTTCACCTTCTTTATATTTTTTGCAGCGGATGCCTCCAATCCGCCCTTTACCCCCTCATAAAGGAATGGCCGACGCCGTTCAAAAAACAAGTTTACGGTTCTTCTTTGAACTGATCGTCGGCCCTTTATGCTTCTTCTCTTTCCGTCTCAACCTAAAAAATATTGTACAAAATATTCTTTCAATGCAAAATTATTGTATCATATTTCACCGGTGTTTTGCAATAATTTTATAAATAATTTAGCTGTTTTATCTGTATAATTTTGAAATTTCTGCAAATTCGAAGCTCTATCAGCCTGGGGCATG
>OLRV01001624.1_pt1 | contig 18899 bp, 17 predicted proteins | sample 1672421 | NCBI WGS metagenome assembly OLRV01 (sample SAMEA3136684, study PRJEB25190) | human gut metagenome | biome: human gut; feature: human-associated habitat; material: faeces | place: Austria | collected 2013
GACGGCTCCATCACCCTCGACCCCAGCGGTGAGGATATTCACATGAGCATCGAGGCCCTGCTGACCGAGCGCATCGGCGAGGCTGGCAAGCGCCTGCACACGGCGCGCAGCCGCAACGACCAGGTCGCGCTCGACACGCACATGTACGTGCGCCGCGAGGTCGTGGCCGTGCAGAAGGAGATCGAGAACCTGCAGCGCGCGCTCGTCGAGACGGCGGAGAAGTACAGCGACGTCATCATGCCGGGCTACACGCATCTGCAGCGCGCACAGCCGATCCTGTTCTCGCATCACCTGCTCGCGTACTTCGGGATGCTCTCGCGCGACTTCGCCCGCTTTGAGGGCGTCTACAAGCGCGCGGACATCATGCCGCTCGGCGCCGGTGCGCTCGCCGGCACGACCTTCCCGATCGACCGCGAGTTCGTGCAGAAGCAGCTCAACTTCGAGAGCATCTACACAAACAGCCTCGACGCCGTCAGCGACCGCGACTACATCATGGAGTTCCTCGCCGCGGCCTCGATTCTCATGGTCCATCTCTCGCGCCTCTCGGAGGAGACGATCCTCTGGTGCAGCCGCGAGTTCCACTTCGTCGAGCTCGACGATGCGCACTGCACGGGCTCCTCGATGATGCCGCAGAAGAAGAACCCGGATGTCTCCGAGCTCGTCCGCGGCAAGACGGGCCGCGTTATCGGCCACCTCATGGCCATGCTGGCGACCGTCAAGGGCCTGCCTCTTGCCTACAACAAGGATCTGCAGGAGGACAAGGAGGGCATCTTCGACGCGATCGACACCGTCAAGTTCAGCCTCGCCGTCTACGCGCAGCTGATCCGCGGCATGAAGGTCCGCAAGGACGTCATGAAGAAGGCCGTGACGGAGGATTTCTCCAATGCGACCGACCTCGCCGACTATCTCGTCAAGAAGGGCATGCCGTTCCGCAAGGCGCATGCCGTCTCGGGCCAGGCCGTCCACGACTGCATCGAGAAGGGCATCTACCTCGAGGACATGAGCCTCGAGGACTTCCAGAAGCTCTCACCGCTCTTCGGCGCCGACATCAAGGAGGCCATCAGCCCCGAGACGTGCGTCAAGAACCGCAACTCGCTCGGCGGCACGTCCTACAAGCAGGTGGAGCTCCAGCTCCACGCCGCCAAGGACCTGCTCGCAGCCGAGGAGAAGGTCTCCGACAAGGCAGCCGACCAGCAGATCCAGGTCAAGTAAATAACCGCAACGCAAAAAAGACAAGCCGGACTTCACGGCTTGTCTTTTTTCTTTATCGCGATAAGGACATGTCCTTTCTTGCTTCTGTTCTTATTTTTATCTTTTTATCGGGATGGTCCGGTCCTGTCAATGCGGGGCAGGAGGGGGGCGAGGCGCGGGGCGAGATAGGCAGCGAGCTTCAAAGAGCCTGCCTTGGTCGGGTGCGTGCCGTCGCCGACGAAGTCCCCGGGGGCGAGCAGCGGGCCGTCCTCGTTGAGCGCGATGTAGTGAGCGGGGATGCCTTCTCGCTGTGCGCGCTCGCAGGCCTCCTCAATCCAGAGGCCCGCGAGCGGCGAGACGGCGGCGGGCAGCGGCTCGAGGCAGATGATGGGTGCCTCTGGGTTCATCGCATGCACGCGGCGCATGAGGCTCGTCCAGGCCTGCACGTATTCCTCGTGATAGGGGCGGCGCTTCTTGTCGCTGAAGTCGTTCGTGCCGAGTGCGAGCACGACGGCGGAGACGGGAAGCTTCTCACTCTGCCAGATGGTGTTGCCGGGCGTCTTGTGCGCGCCGTAGAGGGTCCAGCGGTAGCGCTCCTCGGTGTGGAGGCCGCGGTCAGGCCAGGGAGCGCCCCAGTTGTGGACGACGCCTTCGCCCGACTTGGCGACGACGCTGTAGTCGGCGCCGAGCAGGCGCGCGAGCTGCGGCGCAAACGCCATCGAGCCGTCCTCGATGGCAGCGTCGTTGTGGCCGTGCTTTATGCCGTCGTTGCGGAAGCCCGCGGTGATGGAGTCGCCGACGAATTCCAGGCGCAGGCGCTCTGCCTGTCTTGCGGGAGCTTCGAGTGAGTCAGCCTCGAGTCCGCGGAAGTGGCTGATGCCGTACGAGCCCTCCGTCGCGCGCTCGAGCCTGAGCGTGTGGCGGCCTGCGGGAAGGCCATCGGCGAGCACGGTCGGACCGTTTGCTGCGGCGCGCACTTTGCGCGGAGGGCCACCGTCAATGGAGACGAGCCAGCGGTTCTCGGGGTCCTGGAGATCGGCGGCGATGTGCGTGCCCGTGAAATCCGTCTCAAGGTAGACGGCCCCCTGCGCGGCTTCATAGCAGCCGCCGTTCTCCTGCCAGCGCCCCTCATAGTGGATGGCGGGGGCTGTGGCGGGGAAGGAGGCGGCAAGGGCGGTGCCCGGCAGGCAGGCAAGGGCGAGGCTCACGGTGAGCAGCTTCTGTCGTATTGTTTTCTTTCCATTCATTCTCATTCGAGTTATTCTCATTCGAGTCGTTTGAGTCGTGTGTGCAGTCAAATCGGTTCCATCCTTTCTCCATGCATCTCTTTCTATCGGTTTTCGCTTTTGGGCTTGCTTTTTCCTTCTCTGCACTCTATATTATTAGTTATACATATCATGGTTTAGGAGTTGATCATTTTGTCGTTATTTGGACGTGAAGCAGCGGGCAGGCGGCATATCGACGGGCTCGATGTGCTGCGTACGCTGGCGATTGTCGGCGTCACGCTCTTCCACATGTTCCCCGAGCGGCTGCCGGGCGGCTATCTCGGCGTCTCCCTCTTCTTCGTGCTCACGGGCTTTTTGCTCGCCTACACGAGCAAGCGCAGTTGGCTCGAGCACCGCTTCCGCGTGAAGACGTACTACTGGAAGCGCATCAAGCGCATCTACCCGTCGCTCTTCATCGTGCTGCTGACGACGATCGGCGTCTTTTCCTTCGTGCTGCCGAAGGCCGTCGCGGCCATCCGGCCGGAGTTCCTCTCGATCGTCCTCGGCTACAACAACTGGTGGCAGATCGCGCAGAATGCCGACTACTTCACGCGCCTGACGAATGCCTCGCCGTTCACGCACCTCTGGTTCATGGGCATCGAGATGCAGTACTACCTCGTCTGGCCGCTGCTCTTCGCGCTCTACGCGTTTCTCGACATCCTCGCCGGGCGCCGGGCGGCCCTCGCGGTGCTCGCCTTGCTCGCGCTCGGCTCGGCGGCTGTGATGCCGATGATGTACGAGCCGGACATGGATGTCACGCGCCTCTACTACGGCACGGACACGCGCGCCTACGCGCTGCTCTTCGGCGCCGTGCTCGGCCTCTGGTGGGTTGACCACCCGCGCGCGCGCCTCGGCAAATACAGGATGTTGCTCGGCTATCTCGCCTGGCCCGTACTCGTCGGCGCATCGATTGCCGCCTACTTCCTCTTTGACGGCCAGTCTGCCTACGTCTACGAGTGGGGCATGCTCGCGATGACTGCGCTCTTCTGTGTGCTCCTGCTGCTGACGGCCGACGACCGCTTCTTCGTCGGCGCTGCGCTCGAGAGCCCGGGGCTCCGCTGGCTCGGCTGGCTCGGCAAGCGCAGCTTCGGCATCTACCTCTGGCAGTACCCGGTCATCTACCTCTTCGCCAAGCTCGGCTGGACGCAGCTGCCGTACTATGCGGTGCTCGAGATCGCAGCCATTCTCGTCTTGACCATCTGGTCGGACGCACTCGCGCATGTCATCACGAGCCGCCGCCTGCCGGCCATCCGTGGCCGCCACATCGTCACGGCCTGCATCTTCCTGACGGCCTTCACGCTGCCGGGGCTCGCGCTCATGGGCTTCGGCGGCCACGCGATTGCCGTCTCGGCCGACCAGAAGGTCAGCGACACGGGCGAGCTGATCACCGCCATGGTTGGCCGTTCGCTGGAAAGCCATGGCGGTGATCAGGAGAGGCTCGCCGCCAATGCCGCGGAGCAGCAGGCGGCCAATGACCAGGCGGCAGCAGAGGCCGCCGAGCAGAAGGCAGCGGAGGATGAAGCCGCGGTCGACCTCTCGGGCGTCGCCTGTATCGGCGACTCCGTGATGCTCGGCTCTTCGGGCGAGCTTCGCAAGGTGCTGCCGGGCTGCATCATCGATGCGGAAGTCTCGCGCTACGTCGGCGGCGGCCTCGACGCGGCGAAAGAGATGGCGGCACAGGGACGCCTCGGCAAGAACGTCGTCATCGCGCTCGGCACGAACGGCCCGATTGCCGGCTACGAGAAGTACGAGGTCCAGACGCGCGCGCTCCTCGAGTATCTCGGTCCCGACCGCCACATCTTCTGGGTCAATGTCTACTGCCCGGAGCTCTCGTGGCAGCAGACGAACAACGACTACCTCGTAAGTATGGCCAAAGACCATCCGAACGTGACGATCGTCGACTGGTACGGCCTCGTCTCCAAGCATCCTGAATGGCTCGGCGGCGACGGCATCCACCCGAACGACGAGGGCACGGCGGCCTATGCCAAGCTCATCCACGACACGATGGCAGAGACGCTCGCGCATCCCGCGGCCGACTGATGACGCTTCCATGGATTTTCTATCGTTTTCCGTTACTTTTCAGAATACCCGCTTATACTGGTATCCAGATTGAAAAGGAGTGATAATCATGCTGATGCTTGTTCTTGTCTTAGGGCTCAACCTCGTCATCAGTTTCCTCAACGCCCGCAACGTCGGGCGCGTCTGGGCGGAGTCGAAGGCCGTCGGCGGCTGGATCCGCCTGCTGGCCTGGTGCGGCGCCATCCAGTCGGCTGCCGGCTTCACCTTCGTCTACGCGGTCGTCGTCGGCTACATCGCCGTGAGCACGGGCTACCTGCCGCCCGCGATGCTCGGCGTCATGATGAACCTCATCTACATCATGATCATCGTGCCGCTCATCGGCTCGGGCATCTTCATCACGATCCAGTCGTGGATCGCCTTCGCGCGCGACAAGTCGCTCTCGAACCTTGGCGTTGCCGGCTGGAACACGTTCGCGCAGGCCTACAACACCTACAACGCGATCCAGAGCTTCGGCCCGGCGCTCGACAGCGTGCAGCAGGGGCTCGGCGGCCTGTTCTCGGATGACGGCGACAGCGACAACTCGACGGCGCGCGTCATCCTGCTCGTCGCCATCGTGCTGCTCGCCGGCGTGCTGACGACGTCCGTCATCGTGCGCCGCTACGAGGCGAGCCTGCCCGTGTCGGAGGAAATCCGCCGCGGCACGCGCGACCTCGAGTACCGCTGACAACTGCAAAAAATGTACCATCGAGGTTCTGAAATAACTTGAATCTGACTCCAATCCCGAGTAGTATAAAAGCAAGAATACACGAGATTGGAGTCTTTACTTTGCGTAAACCGTACCAGAACAATAAGCCGGACAGAACGAAAATGGAGCGGAAGGGGCAGGAGAGCTGGCTCTCTGCAGCGGTCAAGCCGATGGACGGCGTGATTGCCATCGCGGCGATCTGCATCTTCTCGGTGATGGACTTCTCGAAGATGGAGACGGTCGACTGGATCTTTACGGTGACGTTCGCCATCTGGTTCGTGCTGACCGTCGTCCGCTGCTGCATCTACTACCGCAAGTCGCGTTGAATACCGGTCAATCGGTCTATGGGGGAATGCCTGTGAAACAAGAGAGAAAAGCCGTCTTCTTCGACATCGACGGCACATTGATCAACATCATGGAAGGGCAGACGCAGATCGCGCCGGCCGTCAAGGAGGCCATCCGCGCACTGCGCGCGGCAGGCCACTGCACGTTCATCGCGAGCGGCAGGCCGTATGCCTACCTCGACCCGGAGCTCGTGCAGCAGGACCTGTTCGACGGCTACGTGCTCATGAACGGCGCCGTCGTGCTGCTCGGCGACAAGACCATCTACAAGAAGATGCTGCCGCAGGCGACGGTCGAAGAGATCGCGCGCCTCTCAGAAGCACACGGCGTCGAGTACATCCTCGAGGGGCCGCATAGCGTCTACCTCAAGCCGGAGTACAAGCTGACGGAGGCGTTCTACCGCAGCATCGATGTCGATGTCACGCAGTTCGTGCGCGACTACGACATCGAGAAGGTGCCTGTCGCGAAGATGGAATTTGCCTCGGAGGACCCGGGCGGCCACGGCCTCTTTGCGAAGCTGCTTTCCTGGCCGGGCCTCGCGGGCCTCATGGACCCGTACCACAAGAAGAACATGGAGCTCTACGCGGCAGACGTCACGAAGGGCTCGGGCATCCTGCACGCGCTTTCGTATCTCGGCATCCCCGTCTCGAGGAGCTTCGCCTTCGGCGACGGGCTCAATGACATCGAGATGATGCAGACGGTCGGCACGAGCCTCGTCATGGACAATGCGCGGCCGCAGCTCAAGGCGCTGGCCGACCACATCGTGCCGTCCGTCGACGAGGACGGCGTGGCTGCGGGCATCGCAGAGTACCTGCTCTGAGGCAGGCGCAGATATTGCAGATATTAAAGACAGGAATCGATTGTATCAGGGGGAAAAAACGTGAGAAAGAAAATCGGTATGATACTCGGCATCATCATGCTGGCCATCGCCGTGCTGACGGGCTGCGGCGGCAGCCAGGGCACGAGTTCTTCGAGTGCCTCTTCGGGCGCTGCAAAGTCCTCGGCGACGGCCACGGTCGGCAAGGATGTCACGATCAAGATGCTCAACGTCGGCCAGGGTGACTCCATCCTCATCCAGACGGCGGAGCAGACGGTGCTCATCGACACGAGCGATGTCGACGAGCGCGACAAGTTCAAGCGCGAGCTCGACAAGGCGGGCGTCAAGAAGATCGACAAGGTCATCCTGACGCATCCGCATGCCGACCACATCGGCGGCATGGACGTCCTCCTCAAGGACTACCAAGTCGGCACGGTCTACGACAACGGCATGCCGTCGACGTCGAAGCTCTACATCGGCTACATGAAGCAGCTCAAGGCGAAAGGCATCAAGCACCAGGCGCTCAAGGCCGGCGATGTGCTCGACTTCGGCAGCGGCGTCTCGTTCAAGGTCTTCTACCCGACGAAGGAACTCGTCGAGAAGGGCACGCAGAAGGGCTACAAGCACGACCCGAACAACGAGTCGGTCGTCGGCAAGCTCACCTACGGCGCGTTCTCGATGCTCTTCACGGGCGATGCCGAGCAGCCGGTCGAGGAGCAGCTCCTGAAGGCGGATGCCCAGGACCTCAAGAGCACCGTCCTCAAGAGCCCGCATCACGGCAGCAGCACGGGCTCGTCCGTGGCGTACCTCAAGGCCGTCTGGCCGGAAGCCGTGCTGATCTCGTGCGGCCAGGGCAATGATTACGGCCATCCGCACACGGATGTGCTCGCGCGCTACCTCGGCCAGAGCACCTACAAGGACCGCCGCGACGGCTCACAGAAGAAGACGAAGCTCGTCAAGAACGACAAGGGCGAAGTCTACAAGGGCAAGGTCTATGAGACCGACAAGAACGGCACGATCACCATCACGACGGATGGCAAGGACTACAGCATCAAGGCAGAGGAGGGGAAGGCACAATGATCTCAGCCTATCTCGACCGCTTTGAGGGCGATCTCGCCGTGCTTTTGCTCGGCGAGGAGATGAAGAAAGTCAACTTCCCGAAGCGCTTCCTGCCAGAGGGCGTCGGTGAGGGCGATTACCTCAAGATCGACATCGCCTACGACAGGGAAGCGACGGAGAAGGCCGAGCAGGAAGCGCTCGACCTCCTCAAGGACGATTAAAGACGATTGATGGATCAAGATGAGAATGAAGAAGGAGGAACTCTTTTTGTTCAGCAAGATATGCCGTGGAGCCGCCATGCTCTTGATGCTGCTCGCCTGTGCGGCGGCCATCCTGCCGCAGAATGGTGAGGCGGCAAGGCGCGAAGCGGTGCACAGACTCAATTACTTCCAGTCGTATGAGACGGAGGTCGACGGTCGCCAGGCCCTGCGCATCGAGGTCGGCATGGACCGGGACAATGTGACGTACGATGTCACGACGCGCCCCTACCTCGAGAAGCAGCTCGTCATCGACCTCTCGAACACGGAGCCGGGCAAACTCAAGCCGGACTACACGCTGCTCGCCAAGTACGCCAAGCACCTGCACATCCGTGAGCTCGAGGCGCGCCACACGCAGATCCGCATCGACTGCAAGAACCCTGTCGTCGACGGCAGCTACGCCGTGCACGCAGAGCCGGCGGACCGCAAGGCCAAGAAGCCGTACCGCCTCGTCATCGACATCTTCGCGACGGGCGGCACGGCGAGCTCCTCGCGCGTCGCGGGCGTCAGCGGCCACTCGGTCGTCATCGATCCGGGCCACGGCGGCAGCGACACAGGTGCCGTCGGCCCGACGGGCGTGACGGAAGCCTCCGTGACGCTCGCCGTCTCGAAGGACCTGCAGTCCATCCTCGAGAATTCGGGCGCGCGCGTCACGATGACGCGCAACAAGGACGTCGACGTCTACGGCCCGAACGCATCGGACCGCCAGGAGCTCCAGGCGCGCGTCAACGTCGGCGAGTACACGCCGGGTGCGGAACTCTTCGTCTCGATCCACTGCAACGCCTTCTCGAATCCGGCCTCGAACGGCATGGAGACGTATTACTACGCGGGCTCGCCGAGGGGCGAGCGCATCGCGACCCTGGTCAATGAGGAGCTCGAGAAGGCCGGCGGCCTCTTCAACCGCGGCGTCAAGACGGCGAACTTCTATGTCATCAAGCACTCGAGCATGCCGGCGACGCTCGCCGAGCTCGCCTTCATCACGAATGCGCGCGAAGAGCAGCTGCTCAACAACGCCCAGTACCAGATGAAGCTCGCCGAGGCCATCGCGCGCGCCATCGGCCGCTATTTCAGCGGCAACTGAGGCAGGGAATTGCAGGGCGAATCTAGAATCTAGATGTAGAAACAAGGATATGCATGAAAACATGAATGACATGAAGCAGACGGAATAGACGGAACAGGAGATGAAGGATCATGAAGAAATACGTCCGTTACGCAATGCTGGGGCTCGCGATCTTCGCGCTCGCCCTTCTCGCCGGCTGCGGCTCAGAGACGGCTGGCAAGGGTACGGCAGACGGCAGCTCGTCATCTGCCATCCAGGCGGAGAGCGCACCGGCAGCCACGTCCTCGAGCCAGAGCGCCGAGAAGAAGCCGCAGAAGCTCACGATCAAGGTCTACTACCCCGATGAGCAGGGCATGAAGCTCATTGCCGACAAGCGCACGGTCACGCTCGACGGGCAGGAGAAGTACACGGCGGCGATGGAGTCGCTCCTCGAAGGCACGAAGGAGAAGGGCCAGACGAACATCATCCCGAAGCAGACCAAGCTCCGCAGTGTCAAGGTCGAGAACGGCACGGCGACGGTCGACTTCACGGGCGACCTGCGCAAGGACTTCGTCGGCGGCTCGACGGGCGAGACGATGCTCGTCGGCTCCGTCGTCGACACTTTGACGGAATTCCCGGAGGTCAAGAAGGTCCAGATCCTCATCGACGGCAAGAAAGTCGAATCGCTCAGCGGCCACATGGACCTCTCGCAGCCGATGGGACGCATGGCAGACCTCCTGAAGTGATTCGGGGCTTCTCCGTGCCAGATAACTTGATATTTTGACTTTTTAGTCCAGCAATGCGCAGAAATCCTTGTATTCCTGCGCATTTTATGTTATGATAAAATCCATATGGCATGTTTTTGAGGCTGACAAGCCGGAACTGGCCAATCATGATGCAATAAGATGATACAGGAGGTCATTTCACACAATGAAAGTTACGGTAGAAAATGGAGAGAACCAGCAGGTCACTCTGACGATTGAGGTCGAAGCAGCAGAAGTCAACAAGGCAGTCGATCAGGCATGCAAGCGTCTCGCAAACCGCGTGAGCATCCCGGGTTTCCGCAAGGGCAAGGCTCCGCGCATGATCGTCGAGCGCCACGTCGGCAAGGACGCTGTCCTGCAGGAAGCTTTCGATATCGTCGCTCCGAAGGCACTCAGCAAGGCTTTCGACGAGCAGAAGATCGACCCGGTGACGCGCCCGAGCGTCGACATCGAGACGCTCGAAGAGGGCAAGGACCTCGTCTTCAAGGCTACGGTCACGCCGCGTCCTGAGGTGAAGCTCGGCGACTACAAGGGCCTCAATGTCCCGAAGAACGAAGTCAACATCACGGACGAGGATGTCGAGAAGCAGCTCAAGACGTTCCAGGATCGCCAGGGCAAGCTCGTCGACGCTCCGGAAGGCGCTGAGGTAAAAGACGGCGACTTCACGACGCTCGACTTCAAGGGCTTTGTCGACGGTGAGGCATTCGACGGCGGCGAGGGCAAGGACTACCCGCTGCAGATCGGCTCCAACAGCTTCATCCCGGGCTTCGAGGACCAGCTCGTCGGCGCGAAGATCGGCGAGGAGCGCGATGTCAACGTCAAGTTCCCGGAAGAGTACCATGCAAAAGAGCTCGCCGGCAAGGACGCTACGTTCAAGTGCACGATCCGCAGCATCAAGACGAAAGAGCTGCCGGCCATCGACGATGAACTCGCCAAGAAGGTCAGCAAGTTCGAGACGCTCGATGAGCTCAAGGCTGACATCCGCAAGAACCTCGAGGAGAACGCTGAGCGCACGGCTGAGAACGACCAGAAGAGCGCTGCCATCGAGATGGCTACGAACAACATCACGGTCGACATCCCGGCTGTCATGATCGACAACCGCGTCACGGCCATGATCCAGGAGATGGCGATGCGCCTCGAGCAGCAGGGCATGAAGCTCGAGCAGTACCTGCAGTACGCTGGCACGGACATCGCGAAGCTCCGCGAGCAGTATCGCGAGACGGCTGAGAAGAACGTCAAGACGGACCTCATGCTCGAGGAAGTCGCCAAGGCAGAGAACATCAAAGTAGAAGCCAAGGACCTCGACGAAGAAGTCGCTGCTATGGCAGCTGCTTACGGCGCTACGCCGCAGCAGGTCCAGAAGATCATCAAGGAGCAGGGTCGTATTGGCGATCTGGCTGCATCCGTACTCCGCAAGAAGACGGCTCAGTTCATCATCGATAACATCGCCAAATAAGATCTCTGATATGGGGGTATACCTATGAGTTATGTACCAATGGTAGTGGAGCGTTCCAATACGGGCGAGCGCGCGTACGATATCTACTCGCGCCTCCTCAAGGACCGCATCATCTTCCTGGGCGGCCCGATTGACGATGCTGTCGCCAATACGGTTGTTGCGCAGCTCTTGTTCCTCGAGTCGGAAGACCCGGACAAGGACATCCATCTGTACATCAACAGCCCGGGCGGCGTCGTCACGGCAGGCCTTGCCATCTACGACACCATGCAGTATATCAAGCCGGACGTGTCGACGATCTGTATCGGCCAGGCAGCGAGCATGGGCGCGCTGCTCCTGACGGCAGGCGCCAAGGGCAAGCGCTACGCGCTGCCGAATGCCCGCATCATGATCCATCAGCCGCTCGGCGGTGCACAGGGTCAGTCGACGGACATCCAGATCCAGGCGCGCGAGATCCAGCGCATCCGCGAGGTCATCAATGACATCCTCGTGGAGTCGACGGGCAAGGACCGCGAGACGGTCGTGCAGGATACGGAGCGCGATAACTTCATGACGGCAGAGGAAGCCAAGGCGTACGGCCTGGTCGACGAGGTGATCACTCGTCCGGTCAAGAAGGGCAAGAAATCGGAGACCAAGGCATAAGAGGTGATGTCATGTTGAAGTTTGGGGATGAGAAAGGCCAGCTCAAGTGCTCGTTCTGCGGCAAGACGCAGGATCAGGTGCGCAAGCTGGTAGCTGGTCCAGGTGTCTACATCTGTGATGAATGCATCGAGCTCTGCAATGAGATCATCGAAGAGGAATTCAGCGACGATGTCGAGGTCGAGCTCAAGGACGTCCCAAAACCGAAGGACATCCGCGCAATCCTCGACCAGTACGTCATCGGCCAGGACGAAGCCAAGAAGACCTTGTCCGTGGCTGTCTACAACCACTATAAGCGCATCAACATGGGGCAGGGCAAGAACAATGAGGATGTGGAACTTGCAAAGTCGAACATCCTCATGATCGGCCCGACGGGCAGCGGCAAGACGCTGCTCGCGCAGTCGCTCGCACGCATCCTCAATGTGCCGTTTGCCATCGCCGATGCGACGGCCCTGACGGAAGCCGGCTACGTCGGCGAAGACGTTGAGAACATCCTGTTGAAGCTCATCCAGGCGGCGGACTACGACGTCGAGAAGGCTGAGCGCGGCATCATCTACATCGACGAGATCGATAAGATTGCGCGCAAGTCCGAGAACCCGTCCATCACGCGCGACGTGTCGGGCGAGGGTGTCCAGCAGGCGCTCTTGAAGATCCTCGAGGGCACGACGGCTTCCGTGCCGCCGCAGGGCGGCCGCAAGCACCCGCACCAGGAGCTCATCCAGATCGATACGACGAATATCCTCTTTATCTGCGGCGGTGCCTTCGACGGCATCGAGAAGATCATCGAGTCGCGTCTCGGTCAGAAGCAGATGGGCTTCGGCGCGCCGATCAAGTCGAAGCGCCAGAGGAACCTCGGCGACACGCTGCGCAAGGTCCTGCCGGAAGACCTCTTGAAGAGCGGTCTTATCCCGGAATTCATCGGCCGACTGCCCGTCGTCGTGACGCTCGACGCACTCGACGAGGACGCACTCGTCAACATCCTGACGCAGCCGAAGAACGCGCTCGTCAAGCAGTACCAGAAGCTCCTCGAGCTCGACGGTGTCACGCTGACGTTCGACGACGACGCCCTGCGCCAGATCGCCAAGGAGGCGCTCAAGCGCAAGACAGGGGCGCGCGGCCTGCGCTCGATCATCGAGGGCATCATGCGCAACGTCATGTACGATGTGCCGTCGATCGAGGGCGTGACCGCCTGCCGCGTGACGAAGGACGTCATCACATCCAAGAAAGAACCCATCCTGACCGTCGACAAGGACGCAAAGTCCGCCGACAAAGCAGATAAAGCCAAGGATGGCAACAAGGAAGCATCGGCCTGATACGATGCAAGACAGGGCGCTGCAGCTTGCAGCGCCTTGTCTTTTTATCCACAAGATAACGACAAGGGGAGGGATATATATGTCAGAAGCACCAGAAAGGAACGAGAACAAAACGGCACCTGCCGCCCCGAAGAAACGCACACCGCCGGAGATGAAGACGCTGCCGATGCTGCCGCTGCGCGGCATGGTGGTCTTTCCCTACATGATCATCCACCTCGACGTCGGCCGCGAGCGCTCGCTGGCGGCTCTCGAGAAGGCGATGATGGAGGACCACCGCATCCTGCTCGTCTGCCAGATTGATGCCGACAAGGACGACCCGAGGCGCGAGGATCTCTACAACTACGGCACAGTCGCCGTGATCAACCAGATCCTCAAGCTGCCAGGCGGCACGGTCCGTGTGCTCGTCGAGGGCGAGAAGCGCGCGCGCATCAGCGACTATCACCGGCTCGAGAATTACGACGAGGTCGAGGCCAAGGTCTACACCGACCCGATCTACACCTCGACGGATGTGGAAGTCGCGACGCGCTCCCTCATCCACCGCTTTGAGGACTGGGTCAAGCTCTCGAAGCGCATCCCGGCCGACACGCTCGTCTCCGTCGCCATCATCGACGATGCCGGGCGCCTGGCCGACCTCATCGCGAGCCACCTGAACCTCAAGGTCCACATGCGCCAGGACCTGCTCGAGTGCATCAACATCCGGGACCGCCTCGAGCTGCTCTCGTATGACCTCTCGCACGAGATCGAGCTCCTGCGCATGGAGCGGAACATCGACGGCAAGGTCCGCCAGCAGATGGACAAGGCCCAGCGCGACTACTACCTGCGCGAGCAGATCAAGGTCATCCGCAAGGAGCTCGGCTACAAGGACGACATCGTCTCCGACATCGCCGAGTACCGCACGAAGCTCGCCGTCGGCGGCTACCCCGAGCGCGTGCAGGAGGTCGTGAACCGCGAGCTCCACCGCCTCGAGGGCATGAACAACATGAACACCGAGACGAGCGTCATCCGCAACTACGTCGAATGGCTGCTCGCCCTGCCGTGGAACAAGGAGTCGAAGGACACGGTCGACGTCAAGAAGGCGGCCAAGATCCTCGACCACGACCACTACGGCCTGCAGAAGGTCAAGGAACGCATCCTCGACTTCCTCGCCGTGCACCAGCTCGCACCCGACAAGAATGCGCCGATCCTCTGCCTCGTCGGACCGCCGGGCGTCGGCAAGACGTCGCTCGCAGCATCCGTCGCGCGCGCGACAGGGCGCCAGTTCATCCGCGCCTCGCTCGGCGGCGTGCGCGATGAGGCCGAGATCCGCGGCCACCGCCGCACCTACGTCGGCGCGATGCCGGGCCGCATCATCGAGGGCATCCGCAACGCCGGCACGCGCAACCCCGTCTTCCTGCTCGACGAGGTCGACAAGCTCGCGGCCGACTACCGCGGCGACCCGTCGTCGGCACTCCTCGAGGTGCTCGACCCCGCGCAGAACAAGGCGTTCAGCGACCACTACATCGATATCCCGTTCGACCTCTCGAAGGTCTTCTGGATCGTCACGGCCAACAACCTCGGTACCATCCCGCGCCCGCTGCGCGACCGCATGGAGATCATCGAGCTCTCGAGCTACACCGAGTACGAGAAGCTCGAGATCGCAAAGCGCTACCTCGTCGGCCGTCAGCGTGAACAGAACGGCCTCTCCGGCAAGGACATCCGCTTCGGCGCAGGCGTGCTACAGGACATCGTCGAGCACTACACGCGCGAGTCGGGCGTGCGCGAGCTCGAGCGCCTCATCGGCCAGGTCTGCCGCAAGGCCGCACGCAAGATCGTCGAGGGTGAAGAGCCGCCCATCCGCGTGACGCGCCGCAACCTGACGGACTTCCTCGGCCGCGTGAAGTTCCTGGAGACGAAGTCGGAGAAGAAGCCGCAGGTCGGCGTCGCGACGGGCATGGCCTGGACCGAAGTCGGCGGTGCGATCCTGCCGACTGAAGTCACCGTGCTCAAGGGCAAGGGCAAGCTCATCCTGACGGGGCAGCTCGGCGACGTCATGCAGGAGTCGGCGCAGGCCGCGCTCTCCTACATCCGCAGCCGCGCCGATGCCCTCGGCCTGCCGGAGGACTTCTACGAGAAGGACGACATCCACATCCACCTGCCAGAAGGCGCCGTGCCCAAAGACGGACCGTCCGCCGGCATCACGATGGCCACGGCCATGATCTCGGCCCTGACGGGGCGCAAGGTCCACAGCGACGTCGCCATGACCGGCGAGATCACGCTGCGCGGCAACGTCCTGCCAATCGGCGGCCTCAAGGAGAAGGTGCTCGCCGCCTACCGCGAGGGCATGAAGACCATCGTCCTGCCGAAGAAGAACGCGCGCGACATCGAGGAGATCCCCGAGAGCGTGCGCGAGAAGCTGACCTTCGTGCCTGCCGCGCACATGGACGAGGTCTTGAAGACCGCCCTGCTGCCGGCAGACAGACCGGCGAAACAAGAGACGGAAGTGCCAGATGAGAAGGCGCTTGCGAAGAAAGACGAGACGGGCGCGAACGCATCCAGTACAGAAAGCGGTCAGGGGGGTGACAATGATGCCTGAAGCAAATGACAAGAACAGTGATCAGGCGATGCAGGCTGCAGCGGAGCAGAAGCCCGCAGCCGTAGAGCCCGTCGTCATCACGCAGGGCAGGTACATCGCCTCGGCCGTCAGGAAAGACCAGTACCCCGAGCGCGAGCTGCCGGAGATCGTCTTCATCGGCCGCTCGAATGTCGGCAAGTCATCCCTCATCAACTCGCTGACGCGCATACGCGGCCTCGCGCGCGTCTCCGCGCAGCCGGGCAAGACGCAGACGATCAACTTCTTCGAGCTGACGGCCAAGCTGCGCGACGAGAAGACCGGCGAAGAAGAGGGCCGCAAGGACTTCTACCTCGTCGACCTGCCGGGCTACGGCTACGCCAAGACGGGCAAGGAGCGCCGCAAGATCTGGAAGAAGTTCATCGACGAGTACCTGCTGACCTCGCCGAATCTGCAGTTCGTCTGCCAGCTCATCGACATCCGCCACGAGCCCATGGCCTCGGACGTCGAGATGTTCCAGTGGCTTGTCGAGCACCATGTCCCCGTGCTGATCGTCGCGACGAAGGCCGACAAGATCGGCAAGAACGCGCGCCAGAAGAACATCGCGGCCATCCGCCGCGCCCTCGGCGTCAAGGAGATCTCCATCCTGCCGTATTCCTCCGTAAAAAATGAAGGACGTTCAGATTTACTTGACGTCATCCGTGAAACTCTAGTATAATAGAGATAACGAAAGATGAATTGGATTCACGTTTCGCGTGAGTCCAATTTTTTTAGGAGCATATACGAGCATAAGGGAATGTGTAGAGAAGAATCTTGGGGGAATCATCATGGAGCTGACAACGTTTGACAAAGACTTACTGAACCTGCTGCAGGGCAGCCTGCCCGTCTGCAGCCGCCCGTTCGCAGCCTTGGCAGAAAAGCTCGGCACAACGGAAGAAGCCGTCATCGACCGCCTGCAGGTCCTCAAAGAGGAAGGCTACCTGCGCCGCATCGGCACCTTCTTCAATTCGGGCCGCCTCGGCTACAAGGGCACGCTCGTCGCCCTGCGCGTCGACCCCGAGAAGATGGAAGCCGTCGCCAAGGCCATCAACCGCTACCCCGGCGCCACCCACAACTACGAGCGCGAGGGCCGCTACAACCTCTGGTTCACCCTGCTGACGCCGGGCCTCGACAAGGAGCACGAGATCCTCACGGAGATCCGCTCCCTGCCCGGCGTCGAGAGCATGCTCAACCTCAAATCGCAGAAGAAGTACAAGATCAACGTCCAGTTCAAGCTGGCCTGATGAGACAAGCAATGCAAGCAAAGGGGACCCCGCCAATGTCAGAACATCGCACAAGTACCGGTAATCCTACAATCGACGAATTAGACAAGAAGATCATCTGCGCCTTGCAGGGCGATTTCCCGCTCGTCGCCGAGCCCTACAAGGCAATGGCCGAGCAGATCGGCGTCAGCGAGGAGCTCTTCCTCGCGCGCGTCAAGGCCATGGCTGATTCAAAGAAGATCCGCAAGATGGGCGCCGTCCTGCGCCACCGCGAGGTCGGCTTCTCGTCAAACGTCCTCGTCGCCTGGCAGGTCGAGCCCGAGCGCCTCGACGAAGTCGCCCGCAAGATGGCCGAGTCGCCGTCCGTCTCGCACTGCTACGACCGCACGACCGCACCCGACTGGCCCTACAACCTCTACACGATGGTCCACGGCCACAGCCGCGAAGAGTGCGAGCAGATCGTCGCCGGCCTCGCCGACGAGACAGGCGTCAAAGAGCGCGCCATGCTCTACACCAAACGCGAGTGGAAGAAGATTTCCATGAAATACTTCCAGGAATGACCACAAAGACAAAAGACCTCAGAAAGCCAGCAATATCAATGGTTCTGGCTTATCTGGGGTCTTTTTCTATACGTCTCGTTCTGCTCGTTATTTGCACGGATAAGCACCAATAATCACTTGTTAGCACGTTCTGTCCGGCATCTTTTTTCGTGCATTTCGCCGATCGTTGTGGTAAAATGTTAATTGCGTTCTGGACTGAAAGAACTCTGTCCATGGTGTCCGTGACATGTGGCATCGTAAAAGAACATTATGACAAGAACATGATAAAGGGTGGTTATCATATGATTTCAAAGAAGATGTATGAACTCGGTACAAAGAAGTCGACGATCCGTACGATCTTTGAGTTTGGCCGCAAGCGCGCGGCGGAGGTCGGTGAGGAAAATATCTACGATTTCAGCCTTGGCAACCCGAATGTGCCGACGCCGGAATTCGTCAAGCAGGCGGCCATCGACATCCTGCAGACGATGCCGCCGGAGGCCGTCCACGGCTACACGATCGCGCCGGGCAATCCGCAGGTTCGCGAGGCGCTGGCCAGGAGCATCAACGACCGCTTCGGCACGCATTTTGCGGGCAAGAACCTCTTCATGACGGCCGGCGCTGCCGCTGCCATCACGATCTGCTTCAAGGCGCTCTGCGAGGAAGGCGATGAATTCATTGCGTTCGCGCCGTTCTTCCCCGAGTACCGTTGCTTCGTTGAATCGGTCGGCGGCAAGCTCGTCGTCGTGCCGGCGCGCGTCGAGGACTTCCAGATTGACTTTGCCGCCTTTGAGTCGCTGCTGACGCCGCACACGAAGGCCGTCATCGTCAATTCGCCGAACAACCCGAGCGGTGCCATCTACTCGGAAGAGACGATCGAGGAGCTCGCTGCCATCCTCAAGCGCAAGGAGGCGGAGTACGGCCACCCGATCTACATCATCTCCGATGAGCCGTACCGCGAGATCGCCTACGAGGGCAACACGGTGCCGTACATCCCGTGCTACTACCGCGACACGCTCGTCTGCTACTCCTACAGCAAGTCCTTCTCGCTGCCGGGCGAACGCATCGGCTACATCGTCGTGCCAGATGAGCTCGAGGGCGCAGCCGAGGTCTACGGCGCCATCGCCGGTGCTGCGCGCGTGCTCACGCATGTCAACGCGCCGTCGCTCTGGCAGCTCGTCGTCGCGCGCTGCGCCGGCAAGCCGTCCGACATCTCGACGTACCGCAAGAACGGACAGCTGCTCTACGACGGCCTCATCGAGGCGGGCTTCACCTGCGTCAAGCCGCAGGGCGCGTTCTACCTCTTCCCGAAGGCGCTCGAGGACGATGACTACGCCTTCTGCGAGCGCGCCAAGAAGTACGACCTGCTGCTCGTGCCGGGCACGGATTTCGGCTGCCCGGGCTACTTCCGCGCGGCTTACTGCATCAAGACGGAGACGATTGAACGTTCGCTTCCGCTCTTCAAGAAGCTGGCAGAAGAATACAGGAAATAAAGCGCACACTCTTGTCTACCCGGTTCTTCTGTGCAAAGCAGGAGAACCGTTTCTTTTTTAGTGAAATCGAGGGCATGATGTGTTAGAATACAAGTTATACTAACAGTAGTTTACAACTTTAAGCAGCCTCTTCATCAGACCGAATTACGTCCTGCAA
>OLRV01001629.1_pt1 | contig 18832 bp, 13 predicted proteins | sample 1672421 | NCBI WGS metagenome assembly OLRV01 (sample SAMEA3136684, study PRJEB25190) | human gut metagenome | biome: human gut; feature: human-associated habitat; material: faeces | place: Austria | collected 2013
ACCTCGGCCACTTCGGGCGGCACTTCCTCCTCCACGCCGCGGCGGAGCAGCTTTTCGCGGATGGACGCGGGCGATTTGAGCCGGAACGTCATCGAGCGGACAGCGAAGGGCGTGTGTTCCTCCTCAAGCTGCATTCGCGCCGCGCAGAGCGAGAGAAACGCGGTCTCCACCGCGGCTTTATAGGGCGCGTAAAACGAAAAATCAAAAGCGGCCTCCTTCGGCGCGCGCATCTGTTGTAGAGCTGAACGCTGCTGCAAGAAAAATCACCTCGAAACGAATCAAATGGGCGGGGGCGCGCCCGCACGATAAGGACAGTATATGCGCCGGTTGTTGCCGGAATGCGGCGGGAGACGAACAAAAATGTGAGCGAAGGAAAAAAACGGCGCTCCAAATCCATGGTATGCGCCGCGCGGGAGGAAAATGCCGCGTCGGGCGGTTTTTCGCTGTACAGAACCGCTTTTTTTCAGTATAATAAGACGATGGAAACCAACGCGGGCGCTTCGCCCGAAGGAAGGAATAAGCTATGAACAAGAACTTTGCAGACGACGCGCTGCGCGGTTTGCTGGGGCGTCGCGTGCCCGCGTGGGCGCGCTGCGCGCTGGTGCTGCTCGCGACGGCGGTGTTCGCGGTCTTCGCTTACCACGCGCGCTACGCCAAGATCGACGAATTCACCGGCTTCCGCGCGGAGGAATTGATTCGGTTTACGACCGTCGTGCTGGCCGCGCTCTATGCGCTCACGGCAGCAGTGGCGCTGCACATCGGCAGAAGGCTGAATTTCGGCGCGCAGGCGCTGTTCTGCGTGGTGATCGGCGCGATTCTGCTGGCGAAGGTTTCGCTGTTTGACTATGTGAGCGACGATTACGACATCTTCCTGAGCGGCTGGATCTACAGCTACTCCCAGATGGGCATCAAGGAAGGGCTCGGCTCGTACATCGGCAGCGATTACACGCCGCCGTATCTGTACCTGCTGCTGCTGATTTCCAGAGTCAAGAATTATCCGTGGCAGTATCTGGTCAAGATCGTCTCGCTGGCGTTTGAGGCGCTGATGGCCTACGCCGTCGCCAAGCTGGCGGGGCTGAAGGTTCGGGGGGACGCGGGGCGCGTCGTCCTCTTCTGCCTGACGCTGATGCTGCCGACCGTCGTTTTCAACGGCGCGTATTGGGGGCAGTGCGACGTGATCTATACGTCGCTGTGCCTGCTGGCGCTGTATCACGCGCTGCAAAAGCGCAGCGCATGGAGCATGACGCTTTTCGGCGTGGCACTCTCCTTTAAGCTGCAAACGGTGTTCTTCCTGCCGACGCTGCTGCCGCTGTGGCTGCGCAAGGACATCAAGCTGCGCCATCTGGTGCTGATCCCGGCGGCGTATATGGCGATGATGATCCCAGCGTTCTGGGGCGGCAAGTCGCTGCACCACGTGCTGACCGTCTATCTGGCGCAGGCGGGCGGCTACAACGGCATTTCCATCAACGGCCCGTCGCTGTATAACCTGCTGCCCTCGACGATGGACAACGGCATGCTGTACGATCTCTTCGGCAACATGGCGATGGCGCTGGGGCTGGCGATGATGGTCGTCGTCTGCCTGATGCTCTGCCTGAATCGGACGCACATCACGCGGGAGGGGACGCTGCTGGCCTGCCTGCTGGTGCTGGGCGGCGTGCCGTTCTTCCTGCCGAAGATGCACGAGCGCTATACCTTCGGCGCGGACGTGCTCGCGCTGGTGATTGCGGCGTATCGCCCGAAGCGGATGGCGCTGCCGCTGCTGTTCGGGCTGGCTTCGTATATCTGCTATACGGGCGGGCTGCCGGGCGACGCGATTTTTGATCTCAAATGGGCGACGCTCTTTCAGGGCGCGGCGGTCGCGCTGACGGCGGCGGCGCTGTATAAGAGCCTGCACGAGGAGAAGACGGAAGCCGTGCTGACGGAGGTGAAAGCGTGATGAACAGGGCATGGATGCGGGACCCGCTTCGCGCGGGGATGGAGGCGCGGGTTCGGGATACCCAAAGGCTGGCGCTGGGCGCGGCGCTGACGCTCGCGTTTTTCGCGCTGGCGCTCAAGCTCTGCGCCGCGATGGAGGGCGCGGCGGTGATCGCGCTGGTCGGCGCGGGCTGCGCGGCGCTGCTGCTGGCCGGCGCATGGCGCGCGCTCCGGGAGGAGCCGGTGATCGTGCTGCTGTGCGCGGCGCTGCTGGCCATGCTGGCGGTGGCGGCGCATCTGGCGATGCTGGATATCAAGCCGGGGCGCATGAGCAAGGTGCTCGCGCCGATGCTGGAGGGCATGTGGAATTACGACCTCGGCACGGCGATGGCGTGGGAGGACGGCGCGTGGTCGGGCGGCTATCTGATCGTGATGGCGCTGATTTCCCGGCTGGAAGCCTTCCCGCAGATGTACGCCGTCAAGCTGTTTGACATGGCCTGCCAGACGGCGGCGGCGCTGGCGGTTTTGAAGCTGGCGCTGACGCGAGGCGCAAAGCCGGGCGCGGCGGTGGGCGCGATGCTGGCCTGCGTGCTCGCGCCGACGATGCTGCTGAGCGCCGGCTGCTGGGCGCAGTGCGACGCGATGTTTGCCGCGCTGGCGCTTTGGGGGCTGGCGCTGCTGCTGAAGGATCACCCGGTCTGGGGCTGCATCCTCTGTGGGCTGGCGGCGGCGACAAAGCTGCAGGCGGGCCTCCTATTCCCGCTGCTGCTCGTGTTCTTTATGAAGGGCAGGGTTTCCATCCGCCATCTGCTGGCGGGTCTGGCGGCGTTTGTGCTGGCGCAGGCGGCGTTCCTGCTCGACGGGCAGGGGCTGACGGCGGTATTCGGCCGCTATGCTCAGCAGATCGAGGCGATTTCCTACGAGGGTGCGGGTCTGGCGGATCACGCGCCGGGGGTTTACAGCCTGATGACGGTCGCCTCCGTGCGCGAGTTCAGCGGCATGGGCATGTATCTGGCCTTCGCCTCGGCGCTGCTGGTCGCCTTTGCGCTGATCCACGCGCGCCGGGAGCCGGACGCGGACACGCTGCTGCTGGCGGCGCTGCTGCTGGCGGCCGGTCTGCCGCTGATTCTGCCGCAGATGAACGCACGCTGCCTGTATCTGGCGGGCATGCTGGCCTTTGCCTGCGTGAACGGCACGCGGCGGCTGGCGATTGCCATTGTGCTGGAATTGATTTCGCTGTGCAGCTACATGGAGGCGATTTTCTCGTTCACGGTCATCCCGATGAACGTGCTGAGCCTGCTGGCGATTGCCTGCGCGGCGGCGCTGGCGCTGGAACTGATGGGCAAATTGGGCATCAAGGGGGCGCAAATCGGTGAAAGCGACGCTTGACGCGCTGGATGAGCGCCTGCGCCGTCTGATCGCGCAGCCCTGCGGCCGCGCGGCGAGAATCGCCTGCGCCGCGCTGGTGCTGCTGGGCTTTGCGGGCGTGATGATGACGCGCTCGCTTGCGCTGGGGCATCACGCGGCGACGGCGGTTATGATGTGCCTGCCGCTGGCGGCGATGCTCGTCTTCGCGATGCGGATTGCGCGCGAGCACGAGCAGGGGGCGCTGGGCGCGCTGCTGCTGGGCGCGCTCTGCGCGGCGGCCATGCTGGCGCGGGTCAGCTTTTTGGAGCGCTCCTCCGGCGATTACGAGATTTATCTGGCCGATTGGCTGCAAAAACTGGCGGGCGGTTCGTTCGCTGAGGGGATGCGCCAGAACATCGGCGAATACAACGTGCTGTATCAATACATCCTGTTCGTCATCACGCGGCTGCCCGTGCCGTCGCTCTACGCGGTGAAGGCGGTTTCCTTCATCGGGGATGCGTTTCTGGCGGGGGCGGCGGCGACGCTGGCGCAGAAGGACGGCAAAAAGAGCGCCGCCGCCTTCGGGCTGGCGCTGCTGCTGCCGACTGTCGCGCTCAACGGCGGCATGTTCGCCCAGTGTGACAGCCTGTACGCGGCCTGCGCGCTCTGGGGGCTGGCGCTCGCGCTGGAGCGGAAGCCCGCGGGCGCGGCGGCGTGCTTTGCGCTGTCGCTGGCATTCAAGCTGCAAGCCGTGTTCCTGCTGCCGATGGTCGCGGTGCTCTGGGCGGATCGAAAGCTGCGGCTGTCGGATGCGCTGGTCTTTCTGGCGACGCTGGCGGCGACGGCGCTGCCCGCGCTGCTGGGCGGAAAATCCATCGGTGCGCTGCTTTCCATTTACACCGCGCAGACGGGGTTGTATACCGGCCTGACCTATAACGCGCCCAGCTTCTTCGCGCTGATGAACACGACCGGGCTGGACGTATATGCCTACGGCAATTTCGGCATGGCGCTGGCGTTTGGCGCGTGTGCGCTGCTGGTCGCCTGCGGCGTGAAGCAGGCGGGGAAGCTGACGCGGGAAGGGTATCTGCGTCTGGCGCTGCTGCTGCCGCTGGCGATTGTGTTCTTCCTGCCGCGGATGCACGAGCGATATTTCTATCTGGCGGATATCCTGAGCGCCGTGCTGGCGGCGAAGAACAAAAAGGCCGCGCCGATCTGCGCGCTGGTTGCGCTGGCGTCGCTGGGCAGCTATTGGGAGACGGCGCTCACGCTGTCTTTCTGCGCGCTGATGATGTTTGCCGCGCTGATTTTGACGCTAAGGCATACCCAACGGGAAGAAAATGTGATATAATAGACCAAAGGCAACAGAATGTCACTTTTCCCGGCAAAGAGAAGGTCTGCCGGAACGTTTGTTATCAACATAAAAAAGCAAACAAAATGAAAACCCGAAAGGGCTGGACGGAGGACTTTTCAATGAACCGGGACGAAATGCTCAATTTTCTGAAGAACGAGGCGCGCGGCATCTCCGTGATGTTCGGGCCGAACTGCGAAACCATCGTGCACGACATGACGAGGCCGGGACATCCGATTCTGGCGATTTTCAACGGCACGGTGACGGGGCGCGAGGTCGGCTCGACGGCGGATATCTTCGGCGACATCGGCGATTACGACGAGAGCATCTACCAGAATAAGGATTACATCAACCAGATGGTGCTCTCCCGCGACGGGCGGACACTCAAAAGCTCGACGTTCAACATCGTCGGCGAGGATTATCACTTCGCGCTGGGCATCAATCTGGATATCACGAACATGGTGCGCGCCGGGCAGATGCTCAGCGAGCTGACCGCCACCAGCGGCGATTTGCAGCAGACGCTCATGCAGGACGCCCGAAGCCAGCTCGAGGAGCTGCTGCGCGAGTGCATCAGCGCGGTCGGCAAAGAGCCGGAGGCGATGAAAAAGACCGACCGCATGCGCATCATCCGCATGCTCTACAAGCGCCGCGCGTTCACCTATCAAAAGTCCGTGGCGATTGTCGCCGAGCGGCTGAATGTTTCGCGCTATACGGTATACAAGTATATGCACGAGCTGGAAGAGGCCGAGGCGGCGGGGAGCCTTGTGCAGGATTAAGGATTAAGGGCAATCAAAAAACACGAATTTCGGTTGTTGCCGAGATTCGTGTTTTTTATTGGGGAACGGCGCTCTGTTGGGCTTAGAGGAATACGATTTAGCTTATACGAGCGGGGCCAGTTGAGCCGCGGACGATCAATTTCACCGGCAGGTTGAAATCCTTCGGATCGGGATGCTCGCCGTCGATCATGGCGAAAATCGCTTCCGCCGCGCGGCGGCCTTTGCCGATGCCGTCCTGATGGATGGTGGTCAGCGGCGGGAAGGTCATCCGCGCGATATCCACATCGTCAAACCCGACGATGGAGATGTCCTCCGGCACGCGCGCGCCGCCCTCGCGCAGCCCCGTGATGACCGCGGCGGCATACTGGTCGCCGCTGACGCAGACGCCCGTAATCGCCCGCTGAGCGGCCAACTGCCGCCCCAGCGCAATGCCGCGTTCGGCCTTGAAGGGGAAGAGATTCGTAATCAGGTTTTCAGGGTTCGGCGTGATTCCGGCTTCTTCAAGCGCGTCGCAATAGCCCGCGTAGCGCTGGTCGTTGTTCATAAAGCCGCGGTTCACCGCGCCGATGAAGAGGATGTTTCGATGCCCCAGCTCGATGAGGTGCCGCGCCGCCAGATAGCCGCCCCGGCGATCCTCCGCGCGCACCTGAATCAGCTCAGGGTCGTCGAGGTAGGTGTTGATGGTCACGCACGGCTTGCCCTGCTTTTTGACGAAATCCACGAGGCTCTGCGGCACGCGATCCTTGAAGATCACGCCGTCCGGGTTCCAGTTGTTGAGCATCAGCCGCAGAACATCCTCGTTCGTGCCGCGCCGCATCATCAGAAAATAGCCGTGGTCGGTGACGACCCCTTCCAGCCCCGAGAGCAGCACGCCCGCAAAGCCGTTGCCCGCGTAGGTCTCCTGCGGGCTGTGGGTATCGACAAAGGCGATGATGCGGGAGGAATGGCTCACCAGCGCGCGCGCGGACATATTGGGCACATAATGGAGCTGCTCGATGGCGTCGAGAACCCGCTGCACCGTCTGCGGGGAAACGCGGTCGTAATTGCCGTGAACGACATTGGAAACCGTCGTCAGGCTGACGCCGACAAGGTTGGCGATATCCTTCATCGTGGCCATAGGTAAGCCCTCCTGATTCTCTTGATGATTCATTATATCATGTTGAGCGCTAAACTGCAAATGCGCAGGCGGATGAAAGCCGGGCAATCGCTCAGGCATCAAAAAAGCCATTCTTCCCCCGAAGGGGAGAGAATGGCTTTTTCTGCAAATGGACGAATAACTGAAATCCCAGATGATGCGATTCCGGTCGAGCTTGGCGAATCCGTCAGTATTTGAGCTTCTGCGTGGCCGCCCAGCCCTCGTTGATGGCCTCCTGATGGCTCGTGGCATACGGGCCGATGCTCTGCGCCTTCTCCATGGAAATCGGGAAGTGGACGCACAGGTGACCGTTGAAGTTGTTATTGGAGAGGTGCTGCGGGGAGTGCGGCACGTCGTGGGTCGAGCCGATGTAGGTCTTGCCATCCGAGAAGGTGACCCAGACTGCCTTCGGCGTCCACGTCGTCTTGCCGCCGAACGCCTTGAGCATGATGGCCGTATCCTCCGCCGTGGCGGGCTCGGCGTCCATATGCGCGTCCTTGGTCATAATGCGCAGCTTCCAAGAATAGCCGGTGGAGAAATCATACACCGTGCAGTATTCGCCGTTGGCGTAATTGCGCCGCCAGTTGTAGAAGTTTTCATAGATGACGTTGCCGGCGGTCTGCGTGCTCGGGGCGGTCGTGCCGTTGGTCGTACCGGCGCTGGTGCTGCCCTTGCCGGAATAATCCGCATTGATGGCGGCGAGCGTCTTCTTGCCCGCGATGCCGTCCGCCGTCAGCCCCTTGGATTTCTGATAGGCCATCACCGCGTCGGCGGTCAGCGCGCCGAAGTTGCCGGTCTTGTTGCCGGTGTAGAAGCCCAGAGAAGCCAGCATGTTTTGCAGCTTGAGCACCTCGCTGCTGGAGGAACCCTGCTGGAGCATGACGCTCGTGTTCAGCAGGGTGGAGCTGTCCGAACTGTTATTGGAGCTGCTCGAACCGCTGCTGTTGGAATTGCTGTTGCCGGAGCTGGAAGAATTGCCCGAGCTGCTGTTTCCGGAGAGCTTGCCGGAGATGGAGGAGAGCGTCTTCGCGCCCGCAACGCCGTCGGCGGAAAGGCCGTTGGCCTTCTGGAAGTTGTAGACGGCTTCCTTCGTCAGGCGGCCGAAATTGCCGGTCACAGAGCCGTCGTAATAGCCCAGCGTCTTGAGGTTCTGCTGAAGGGTGCGCACAGCGTCCGAACGAACGCCGTACTTGAGCAGGCCGTTTGAAGAATTGGCGACCGCATTGCCCGAAGAAGACGAGGAACTGCCGGAAGAGGAGGACGAAGAACCGTTCACCTTTTCTTCGATCTTGGCCAGCGTCTTCGCGCCCGCGATGCCGTCGGCGGAGAGGCCGTTCTTCCGCTGGAAGTTCATAACCGCGGCCTCGGTGATGCTGCCGTAGTGGCCGCTGATCGTGCCGGTGTACAGCCCGAGCTTGGTCAGATTCTGCTGGAGCTTGAGAACCTCGTCGCTGCGCGTGCCGTAGCGGAGAATGGCGCTGCCCGACACGGAGGAGGAAGAGGACGAAGAAGCGGCGGAGGAAGACGAGGAGGATGAGCTGCCGGAGGCGGTGTAGGTGATCCCGGCGGCCTCGTAAAGCGCCGCGCGGGTGTCCTCGTCAACAATGCCGTTATCCTCAAATGCGTATTTCTTCTGGAATTTCTTGACGGCGGCTTCCGTCTTTTCGCCGTAGTGGCCGGTGATCCCCGCACTGTAGAGCTTGAGCTGCTTGAGCGCGGTCTGGATCGTCGCGACCTCGTCCGCCTCGTCGCCGAGGCTGTAGTTCTGCGCAGAAGCGCTCGCACAGACGCATACCATCAAAGCGGCGGAAAGCGCCGCAATCCATCTTTTGTTAGACGCACGAATCGACATACAGGCATGCGTCTCCTTTCATTTCAAGTATGTGACTATTTTATTACGAGTTGTAACATTTGTCAAGTGAATTTTAATAAAGTCGCGTTATAGCGAAATAAAAAGAAGCGGAATCGAGCTCAAAAAAGCGGTGAAGGCATGCTATAATAGAGCAAACGGAAGACGGAGGGCATGGATTGTGCTGGACATGGAAGGCATTTATCAGATGGTACACAACCAGACGACGATAAAGCGGGCGATTGACTACGTGCGCGAAGGGCGGATTTTGTTCATTGACAGGCAATTCGGCTCGGAAGGGCGCTATACGGCGAGGGTGCGCGGGCATTACGGCGTATACGAGACGTGGTACGAGGAAACGAATCAGGGGGAGATTCGGGGCGGATGCACCTGCATGGCGCATGCGCGCACGAACGCGCCGTGCAAGCACGTCGTCGCGCTGATGATCCAAAACGTGATGGAGATGGAATATGAACGGCAGGAGAAGCAGTGGAGGCAGGAGCAGGAAAAAAGGCGTCAGGAGGAGGAAAAAAGGCGAAAGGCGGAGGAAAAGCGCCTGAACGAGGCATTCGTCGATCAGATGGTGAATCTGAGCGACAGGGTTCGGACGTATGCCGCGCGGCCGGCGGGGCGGAGGGTGCGCCTGTATCCCGTGATCGAGCGCAGGGGGATGGAAATCGCCGCGCTGGAGTTTCGGGTCGGCTGGGAAGGAGCGCGCGCCTACATCGTCCGCAACCCGTGGGATTTCGCGCAGCGCGTGCTGGACGGCCAGCATCATGCCTACGGCAAGGGGTTGGCGTTTGCGCACGACCGCGAGATGTTTGACGAACGGGATATTCCACTGATCGATCTGGTGCTGCTGCTCGCGGAGCAGCGGGTAAGGCAAAACGTCCCGGCTTTCGCGCTGAAAGGCTCGCTGCTGGATCAGGCGATGCGCGTTCTGCTCGGGCGAGAGGTGGAGCTGAAAAGGGACGGGGAAGACCCGGTTCGCGTTCCGGTGCGGACGGGGGAAATCACGCCCGCCGTGTCGCTGGAAACGAGCGACGGCGGCGCGAAGCTGCGCGTCAAAACGCCGGACGTGACGCTGGGGCTTTCCGGCGCATACGAGTTTCTGCCGACGGGCGTGGTCTGCGCATACGGCGCGGATTTCCGCCGGGTGGAGGCGCTTCTGCGCGCTGCGGCGGAGCGCCCGAACGGCCTGCCCCTTGAGGAGAAGCAGATTGCGCCCGTCTGTGCGCAGGTCATCGCGCCCTCCCGCGCGCAGGTGATTCAGGGGCACAAAACCGTGCTGCGCTATACGCCGATGGAGATGACCGCCCGGTTTTATCTGGATGCGGACGAAAAGGACGCGCTGCTCTGCCGCCCGGAGTGGCATTACGGCGCGGAGCGTGTGCGTCCCGGCGAGGATACACCGCACATCCGGCGGGATGCGTTCCGGGAAAATCAGGCGCTTACGCGGGTTCGGGCGCTCTTTCCCGAGCAGCGAACCGAAGGGGAATATGCGTTTGACGGCGACGACGACGCGCGCTACGCGCTGCTGACGGAGCGCCTGCGCGAATTGGACGCCGTCGGCGAGGTCATGGTTTCCGACCGGCTGGCGCGGATGAACGTGAAAGCGTCCCGCGCAATCACCTTCGGCATGCAGCGGCAGGGCGCGAAGCTGCTCGTTCATGCGGATCTGGGCGGGCTGACGCAGGCGGATCTGGACGCGGCCTACGCCGCATACCGCCAGAAGCGGAAGTATGTGCGGCTGAAGGACGGCACCTTCCTCTCGGAGGAAGCGCTCGATCAGGCGGCGCAGCTTGAAAAGGTGCTGGAAAGCGCCGGCTTGAGCGTGGAGGACGCCCAGCGCGGCGGCGAAATGCCGCTGGAACGGGCGATGTATCTGGAGCAGGCGCTCGCCCAGCGCAAGGGCATTTCGCTGGATGTACCCAAGGCGCTCAGCGAGTGGATGCGGCGGCTGGAAGACGCGCAGAAGACGCAGGTTGAGCCGCCGCGCGGGCTCTGCGCCGAGCTGCGCCCCTATCAGCGGACGGGGCTTTCGTGGCTGAGCGCGCTGAGCGACGCGGGCTTCGGCGGTATTTTGGCGGACGACATGGGGCTGGGCAAGACGGTGCAGGCGCTGGCGCTGCTGCTGCGCGAGCGGGCGTGCGGGCGGCCGGTGCGCGCGCTGGTGGTCTGCCCCGCGTCGCTCCAGCTCAACTGGCGCAGCGAGGCGGCGCGGTTTGCGCCCGACCTGCCCTGCATGGCGCTGCTGGGCACGGCGGCCGTTCGCCAGAAGCAGATCGAGGCATGGCGCGACGGGCTTTTGATCACATCCTACGATCAGCTCCGCCGGGATGTGCTGGCCTATCGGGATAAGCCGCTGACGCATGCGCTGCTCGATGAGGCGCAGAACATCAAAAACGCCGCGTCGCAGGCGGCGAAGGCCGTCAAGACGCTCAATGCGGCGCATCGCTTCGCGCTGACCGGCACGCCGATTGAAAACCGGTTGAGCGAGCTCTGGTCAATCTTCGATTTCCTGATGCCGGGGTATCTGTACGCCTACAAGCGCTTCCGCGAGCGGTTTGAAGCGCCGATTGTGCAGGACGCGGACGAGCAGGCGCGCCAAAACCTGCACCTGATGGTCGCGCCGTTCATCCTGCGGCGCATGAAGAAGGACGTGCTCGACGATCTGCCGGACAAGATTGAAACCGTGATGACCAGCGAGATGACGCCGGGGCAGGCCAAGGTGTATCACGCATACGCCGAAAAGCTGATGCGGGATGCGGAAAGCGAATTGGCCGACCCGCAGGGGCGCATGCGGCTTTTGGCGGGGCTGACGCGCCTGCGCCAGCTCTGCTGCGATCCGCGGCTCTGCCTGGAAGATTATGCAGGCGGCAGCGGCAAGCTCGAACAACTGCTCGAGCTCGTTCGGGATATGGCCGCGCAGGGGCATCGGATGCTGATTTTTTCGCAGTTCACGTCGATGCTGGCGCTGCTGGAGGACGCGCTGCACGAGGCCGGGTTTGAAACGCTCAAGCTGACGGGCGAAACGGACAAGGCCAAGCGCATGGCGCTGATCGAGCAATTCAACGGCGGCGACACGCCCGTTTTCCTGATTTCGCTCAAGGCGGGCGGCACGGGGCTGAACCTCGTCGGCGCGGATGTGGTCATCCACTACGACCCGTGGTGGAACACGGCGGCGCAGAATCAGGCGACCGACCGCGCCTACCGCATCGGGCAGACGAAGGGCGTTCAGGTGTTTTCGCTGATTGCCGCCGGAACGATCGAGGAGCGCATCGTGCTGCTTCAGGAGGAGAAAAAGGCGCTCAGCGACGGCGTGCTGCTTGGCGAGGATTCGCTGTTCACTGTGGATGCGGCGGCGCTTCGCGAGATTCTGAAAGCGTGAAATGCGCCGCGTCGATCAACCCGGCGCAGGCGAGCGGCTGCTGGCGCGCATACGGCGCGGCGGCCTGCCAGAGGACGAGCGCCGCGTCCTTGTATCCGGCCTGCGGGCGGCAAGCGTCGGCCAGCGCCAGCGCATGCAGCAGCAGCGCGGCAGGCGAGGGCAGTTCCGAATCCCAAACCGCGGGGATGCGCGGGAAGAACGCCGCCGCGTCCTGCGGGGTGTGCATCGGCAGGCCGTCCGGCGTTGTGAACGCATGCAGCGCCGCGCCCAGAAGGCGCAGGCCGCTTTCGCGATAGGTGTGCAGCTCCTCCGCCTGTCCCAGCGTCAGCAGCGCCAGCGCGAGCGCCGCGCCCGCGCCGCAGGTGAGCTGGGCGTTGAGCGCGCTGACCGGGGAATACGACGGCGGCAGGGCGGGCGACAGCGCGGCGAGGTAGCCGACGGCGCGCTGAGCCGCCTGAATGTAGCGCGATTCGCCCAAGCGCCTGCTGCACAGCGCGAAGACGGCCGCCGCCAGCGCGCAATCCTCGCTGAGGATGCAGGGCGCGGGGGTCGGCGGCGTTCGGGCGGCGCGCACGCGCTGGAGCTGGGGCATGACCCGGCGCAGAAAGGCGGCGTCCTCCGGGGTGAGCGAACGCGGCAGGGTCGGCGTGCGCGGCAGATCCGCCTCGGGGGAATCCTCGACCGGGGAGAAGCGGCTGGGCGTGACCTTGGGCGGAAGCCCGGTGTGCTGGCGGCGCAGCCCCAGCAGGCGGCAGACGCGCAGGCCGTCCTCCCCGCCGAGCGCGGCGCAGACCTGCTCCGGCGTGAAGGCGCAGCTCTCCCTGTCGTAGGTGAGGCAGGGGTTCAGCGCGCCGCCCGGCGCAAAGCAGGCGGAGAGCAGAAAATCCAGCGTGCGGACGGCCTCGGCACGGCGACCGCTTTCCAGCAGCGTCAGCGCCAGCAGCGCGTTGATGGCCAGCGGCTTTTCCGGCACAAAGGCGCGCCAATCCTCCGTCAGCGTCGCGCGGAAGAACGCGCCGTCCAGCGGGTCGTAGAGGTCGGAGGCGAGCATCGCGTCGAGCGTCTGGTCAAGCGCCGCGTGCGCCTGCCTGTCGCGCAGCGCGGCGCGGCTCAAGAAGCGCAGCGCGGGGCAAAGCGGCTGCTTGAGCTTGCCGAAGCCGCCGTTGATCGGGTCGCGCACGGCGAGCAGCGCGCGGGTCAGGTCGTGCGCCGCGTCGCCGGGGGAATAGGGCTTGCGCAGCGGCTCGGCGCGGAAGGAGCGGGCGGTCTGCGCGGCCTGACGGATGAAGGCGTCGCGGTTCTGCGCGAAGCGGCGATCCGCCTGCGAGAGCCAGACGTACAGCCGCGACGGATCGAGCGCAAAGCCCGCCGGGGGCAGCGGCGCGGCGAGAAACACGCGCGCGTCTTCGAGCATCAGCGCGCACAGGGGCAGCGCGCCCTCGCCGGAAAACAGCGCGCCCGCGCGCTGACAGAGCAGCTCCACATCCGGCCGCATGCCGGGATAGAGCCAGACGGGCACGGTGCGCTCGAATATCTGCATATTCAGCGCCGCGTCCGCAAACGACGGCGGCGCGTCGCAGATGAAGAGCAGCACCGGCACGTCGCGCAGGCGCGCCTGATCGAACGCCTGCGCGGAAAACGGCAGAAACGCCGCCGGGGCGGGCGGCGCGCAGGGAGTCTGCGGCGGCACGGCCTGCGGCACAATCGGCGGGATGAACGGAACATTGGAAAAAGAAGAAACGCGCATGCGGCTTATCCTCCGAAAACGGTGATAAGCACAGCATGCGCGTTTTTTTTGAAAAAGATGCGCCGCGCCGCTTATTTTGCCCTGCGGAACGGCCAGCTCGCCTCTTCGATGGCGATGTCGCGGTGGGTGACGCTGACGGTCTGCCCCAGCGCGCGCAGATGCGCGCCGAGCGCCTCGCTGATGGCCACGGAGCGATGCGCGCCGCCGGTGCAGCCCACGGCGATCATCAGCCGCCGTTTCCCCTCGCGCTGATACAGCGGCAGAAGGTAATCGACCAGCTCGTACAGGTGCCCCAAAAACTCGCGGGTCTCCTCCTTGCCGAGCACGTAATCGCGAACCGGCGCTTCCAGACCGGTGTAGGCGCGGATATCCTTGATATAATACGGGTTGGTCAGGAAACGCACGTCGAACACCAGATCGCTTTCGCGCGGGATGCCGCGCTTATAGCCGAAGGACATGATTTCCGTGCGCAGGGCGCGCTGATTCTCGTTGTCGGAGAGCAGGTCGTCCACGCGCGCGCAAAGCTCCTTGGCGCGCAGCCCGCCGGTGGAGAGCACGTAATTGGCGCGCTCGCGCAGGGGCTGGAGCATTTCACGCTCCTTGGCGATGGCCTGCTCGAGCGTCATGCCGCCGCGCATGAGCGGGTGGTCGCGCCGCGTCTCCTTATAGCGATCGATGAGCGTTTCGGTGTCCGCCTCCAGAAAGAGGATGGAGATTTCGTGGCTGTCGCCGCCCTGATCGATGGCGCTGCAAACCGCGTCCGCGTCGAACAGCGCGCCGCTGCGGGAATCCACGCCGAGGGCGACGGGCGTATCCAGCTCCACCTTTTCGCAGAGGGTGAACGCGGGCGCGAGCAGCAGCGGCGGAATGTTGTCCATGCATTGATAGCCGCTGTCCTCCAGATGGCGCAGGACGCTCGTTTTGCCCGCGCCGGACAGGCCGGTGACGATCAGAAATTTCATGCTTGCCTCTTCCTTCTTTTGTTCAGTCTTCGCCCAGAATACGAACCTCCGGCTCGAGCTGCACGCCGGTCTGCTCAAAGACGCGCTGCTCCACCTGCCGCATCAATTCGAGCATGTCGCGCGCCGTCGCGCCGCCGATGTTGACGATAAAGCCCGCGTGCTTCTCGCTGACCTGTGCGCCGCCGACGGTGAGGCCGCGCAGGCCGCAGTCGTCGATGAGCTTGGCGGCGAAATGCCCCTCCGGGCGCTTAAACGTGCTGCCCGCGCTGGGCAGCGTGAGCGGCTGCTTCTCCCGCCGCGCCTTGGCACATTCCTCCATCCGCGCGCGGATGGCTTCGGGGTCGCCGGGCGTGAGCGCGAGCGTCGCCTGCGTAATCACCACGCCCGCGTCCATCAGTGCGCTGTGGCGGTAGGCGAAATCCAGCCGGTCGGCGGGATAAATGACGCGCCTGCCATCCGACAGGGAGACGCCCTCCGCCTGCGTGACGAGCTGGGCGAGCTCCGCGCCGTAAGCGCCCGCGTTCATCAGCACGCCGCCGCCGACGGTGCCGGGGATGCCGCCCAACTCGGCCATGCCGGAAAGCCCCTCGTCCCGCGCGAAGGCGGCGACGGCGGCCAGCGACGCGCCCGCCTGCACGAGCAGACAGTCGCACTCGCGGCGGATGGCGTTCAGGCCGCCGGAGATGCGCAGCACCAGCCCGCGGATGCCGCCGTCGCGCACCAGCAGGTTGGAGCCGTTGCCGATGATCGTCACCGGCGCATCCGCCTGTTTGGCGGCGCGGAGCGCAACGGCGATTTCATCCGCCGAGTGGATGTTCACCATCACCTCGGCCGGGCCGCCGATGCGCAGGGTGGTATACTGCGCCATCGAGGCCTGCGGCGCGATGCGCTCCGGCGCGAAATTGGCTTGAACCAGCGATTGAATCAGGGCATCCATCAGACACTGAACCTCCCGGCGGATTTTGATACGCCTATTGTACCCCATTTTTGAAAAAGACACAAGGCAAAGCAAAAGAAAACGCCCGTTCCCAGTCTATGCGGGAAGCGGGCGAATGTGCGATTTGAATTATTCCGCGATCTGCCGCCGAACGCCGTCTTCGCTGACGACGGTGATGGGCGCGTCCTCGCCGCCCAGACAGAGCTGCTCGCCGGAGGTGAGGGAAAGCGCCTCGCGCATCGCGGCCAGATCCTCGACCAGATAGGTCTCCTGCACATAGAAATCCATATCGGTCAGCACGATTTCCGTCACGCCGACGCGGCGGAGCACATCGACGGCGTGCTGATCCATCTGAAGGAGCAGGCCGCCCTGATCGCTGCCCGCGCGCATGCACAGGCGGATGTCGCCCGAGCCGCCGGTCTGCGCCGCGCAGAGATTCTCCTGAAAGGTGACGCCGCCGCCCTCCGGCGTGAACAGGCAGAGCCGAACGGACAGGCCGCCCAGCCGCGCCTGATACAGCCACTGATCCGAAGCGGAAACGCCCCGATAGGCGCGCCGATGGCCGAAGTTTTCAAGCTGACCCAGATCCTTGCGGCTTGTCTGAACGGTCGCGTCCTGCTGGGTGTTGAGGGTGAGCGGCGCGGTCTCCGCGGCCAGCGCACAGGCGGGCGAGGCCAGCAGCAGGGCGCTCAGCGCGGCGGCTGCGGCACGGGTTTGAAGGCGTTTCATGGGGAGAATCCTTCCTTTCTGCTGATGTATGCAAGATGCGTTTGGATGGCGTCAATCAATGCTCGGCGTATCGGGGATGGGCGTTTCGCGCGGGGTCACGCCGACGTAGTAAATCGGCGCGGCGGCCTTATAGGTATCGGTGTATTTCTTCTCGCGGGAGATTTCCAGCCCATTGCTGTCCATCGTCACCAGATACACGTCCACGACGTAGCCCTCGCGGCCCTTGTATTTGATTTGGGTCTCGTCGTCGTAGATGACGTGTTCGCCGGTCTTGTCCTTTTCATAGGTAGGTTCGGGCAGCGGGATGGTCTCCACCACCTGCGAATCGAGCTTGTAGGTGTAGCCGTTCGGATCGGGGCGGCCGTAGATGATGAAGCGGCTCGTCCAATAGCCCTTGACCTTGACGAACTGCGTCTCGATGTAGATGTTCGCGCCCGTGTTGTTGGTGAACACGAAATCATAGCGATCATCGGAAACGGTCGCGTCCTTGCCCTTGTCCACATAGCTGGAGGGGATAGCGTGGGGCGTGCGCTTGTTGACCGTCAGCCCCGCGTTGACCACCGCGTTATACAGCGTGGAGGACACCTGACAGATGCCGCCGCCGATGCCCTCGACGTAGTTGCCGTAGGCGATTTCCAGCGCCGCCTGATAGCCGTTAGCCGTCGTGCGCTTGAGCGCGACTTTGTTGAAGGAGACGGACTTGCCGGGGGCGACGGTCAGGCGATTGAAGCGCTCCGTGCCGATGCGGATATTTTCCGTCCGGCTTTCAACGTAGTCGCCGGTTTTGCCGACGGTGGTTTCAAAGCTGCTGAGCTTCACGATCTGCGCTTCCAGTTGGGCGCGCGTGACCGAAGGCTGCACGGGAACCGGGGTCAGATCGACCACGCCGCTTTCCAGCATGTTGACCATCGTGCAGATGCGCTCGTTCAGCCCGGTGATATCCAGCGTCTGTCCGGCCGTCTCATCCGTATAGGAGAACGGCGGCCACTTGGTCTCGTCGTCCACGCGCGTCGCGTTGACGGCGGGGAGATCCACCTCGGATTTGATCTGGGAGAGGATCTGGTTGACCTGGCTCATATCGTAGGAGAGCGTGGTATAGCGCATGGCCGGTTCTTCTTCGAGCGCCTTGACCTGCTCGTAGCGAACGGAGGACGACCCCGTGTGGCCGATGGCCCAGAGCTGATCGAGCTGATCGGCGACGTTATACTGCATGTTCAGGCTGTCGCCGGTGATATCCCAGCTGCGGCCGTCCTGCGTGCGCAGGGTGATTTTGAACGAGGAAATCAGCGATTGCACCTGCTGGGTGACGAGCGCCGCCGCCTCGTCGAGCGTCTTGCCCTGAAGCGGGATGTCGTTGACGTAGATGTTCGGGTAGAACACGCCGTCGCCGCGGTCGAGCGTCTGCTTGATATCCACCAGACGCGCGCCCGAACGGATGCCGACGATCAGCAGCACCACGGCGATCACGCCGCAGAGCGCGCCGATGGTCAGGCGGCGGAGCTTGCGCGCGCGGCGCTCTCTGGCTTTTTTGCTCATCGGGCGCGCCGACGCCTTCTTTTTCCGGGCGGGCGCTTTCCGTGGCGCGGCGGGTTTCTTCGCCGCGTCGGCCGCGCGTTCGCCGCGCGTCTGCTTCATCTGCAAAATGGCATGCGTCTCCTGCGCGCCGCGCGAGGTGTGCCTGGGCGCTTCCGGTTCGGTTTTCTTTTGCTTGTTTCTGCGGGAGGCCGCGCCGCTGGTATCGGAAACCATCCAATCCGGCGTATCCTCCTCGGTGCCCACGATGATGCGCACCGGCTCCTCCGAAACGGGCGCGGTCTGGGGCCTGCGTCTGCGGCGGGGCGTTTGGCGATCATCTGCCATGGGCTTCACCTCCTTATTTAATCGAAAGGCGGGGCGAACCCCGCCTGTGTATACGACGTCATCCTTTATCATACTGCATTTTGCCGCGCGGCGCAAGGTTTTTTTGCGCGCGCGTCACGCGAACCCGCCCGAACGCATAGCCTGAACGGGGGAAAAACGGCTTCTGCCTATATAGACGGGAAGAACGGGCGTTTTCTTGCATACAAACGCTTTTTTCCCCGCGCGAGAGAGGAGAGGGCAGATGGAAAAGACGATGAAATGGATTGCGGCCGCGGCAGGCGCTGCGGCCGGGCTTTTGACGCGCATGCCGACGGCGCTTCGGCTGCTCGTGCTGCTGATGGCGCTGGATTATCTGAGCGGCGTGGGCGTTGCGCTGCTGGGCAAAAGCCCGAAGAGCGAGGGCGGCGCGCTGAGCAGCCGGGCGGGGTTCGCCGGTCTGGCGCGCAAGGCGATGATTTTGGTGATCGTCCTTCTGGCCGCCGTGCTCGATCAGCTCACGGGGAGCGCGGCCTGCACCGGCGCGGCGACGATGTTTTATATCGTCAACGAATCGCTTTCGATTTTGGAAAACGCGGTGCTGCTCGGCGTACCCGTGCCGCAGCGGCTGCGGCAGGCGCTCGACGTGGCGCGGCTCGCCGCCGACAGCGAGAAGAAAAAAACCAAGGACGGTTGAATGTTGCCGGGGTGCGGCGGCCGCCGTACCCCGCGCCCGCCGCGCGCAGGAAACTTTTTTCAAAGAAAGGGTTGACAAATCCGGCCGGGTTTCGTATAATATACACGTTGCACCGCTGGTGCACGAAGTGAATATGCGGTAGTGCTGGAATTGGCAGACAGGCA
>OLRV01001630.1_pt1 | contig 18831 bp, 21 predicted proteins | sample 1672421 | NCBI WGS metagenome assembly OLRV01 (sample SAMEA3136684, study PRJEB25190) | human gut metagenome | biome: human gut; feature: human-associated habitat; material: faeces | place: Austria | collected 2013
CCGCCGGGCCGCGGCCGGCTTCATCGATGCCGGCGACGTGGTAGAGGCCCTGGTTGTAATAAGCCGTTTCCGGCGCATACATTTCGAGGACCCGTTCCCGTTCGGCTTCTTCCTTTACCTTCCGGTGCAGGTAGGAAGCGGCCAGCTTGCGCACCGAGACGCGGCTGTCTTCCTGCATGGCCGCGACCAATTCCCGGACGTCGCCGCCGGCGGCAAGGCGCGCTTTCAGGTCGGCCACTTTCAGTTTGCTCAGATTCATCTCAATCCTCCCCTTCGAATTCAGCCAGGCGGTCCAGGGAAATGGCGCCGATCTTGCCTTCGCGGAATTCCTTGAGAATCAGTTTGTACGTCTTTTCCATATCGACGGCACCGCCGGAGACGAAGCAGCCCCGCTTGCGGCCGATGGCTTCGATCGTATCCAGGGGCTTTTCCGAGAGTTCGTCCAGCTTATAGCGGCTCTTCAGGGCTTCGGGATACTGCTGCGAAAGCTGTTCGATGAGCTGAAGGATAACTGTTTCCATATCAAAGACCGTATCAGCAATGGCGCCCGTCGCAGCCAGGCGGTAGGCGCTGACCTGGTTTTCCAGTTTCGGCCAAAGGACGCCCGGCGTGTCGAGGAGGTCGAGCTGGTCGCCGATGTGGACCCACTGCTTGCCTTTCGTTTCGCCAGGCTTGTCGGCCGTCTTGGCGGCGCTGCGGCGGGAGAGCTTGTTGATCAGCGTCGATTTGCCGACATTCGGGATGCCGAGGATCATCGTACGCACAGCGCGGTTCTTCAGGCCCCTTGCCTTCCAGCGAGCCAACTTCGGCGCTGCCAGGGAGCGGACGAGGGAAATGAGCTGCTTCACGCCGCTGCCGCCCTTGCTGTTCAGGGCCAGGACCTTGCGGCCCTGCTCTTTATAGTAGCGGACCCATTCATCGAGGACCGCCGGGTCCGCCAGGTCGGCCTTGTTGAGGACGACGATGGACGGCTTGTCGCCGATGAGGGACTTGATCATCGGATTCGTACTGCTCATCGGGATGCGGGCATCGACGAGCTCGATGACGACATCGATGATCTTAAGATTTTCCTGAATGAGGCGCTTGGCCTTGGCCATATGGCCGGGATACCAGTTAATTATCATAGTGTTACTCCTTTAGTGATGAGAAAAAGGGCCTTCACATGAACATTTCGCCTATCATGTAAGGACCCTTTAACTTTAATGTTTGACGTTTGATGCTTGATGTTTGACGTGAGGTTTTAAACATCAAACTTTCAACTTCAAACTTCTATATTAGCCTTCTCTTGTTTCGCTGAGTTTCTGGATGTGGGCGACGACTTCGTCAATCGGTTTGGCGCCTAAATCGCCTTTAGAACGGTCGCGCAAGCCGAGGGTGCCATTTTCCATTTCTTTATCGCCGATGACAGCCATGTAGGGAACTTTTTCCATCTGAGCTTTACGGATCTTGTAGCCAATCTTTTCGCTGCTTTCATCGACTTCGACGCGGATGCCCAATTTCTTGAACTTCTTAGCCAGGTCTTTGCAGTAAGCCAGGTGTTTATCAGAGATAGGCAGGAACTTAATCTGAACCGGAGCCAACCATACCGGGAAAGCACCTGCATAGTTTTCAGTGATGATACCCAAGAAGCGTTCGATACTGCCGAAGCAAGCACGATGTACCATGACCGGACGATGTTTCTGACCATCTTCACCGATGTAGGTCATGTCGAAGCGTTCCGGCATGAGCATATCGAGCTGGATGGTACCGCACTGCCAGGTACGACCGATAGAGTCTTTCAGGTGGAAGTCCAGTTTCGGACCATAGAAGGCGCCATCACCTTCGTTGATGACGTACGGAATGTGGCGTTCTTCGATGACATCATGCAAGGTCTTCGTAGCCAGTTCCCAGATTTCGTCGGAACCCATGGAGTCTTCCGGACGAGTAGACAATTCGACGTGGTATTCCAGACCGAACTGTTTGTAAGCCTTGTCGAAGAGGTCCATGACACCGGAGATTTCTTGTTTCATCTGGCTCGGCAGCATGAAGATGTGCGCATCGTCCTGAGTGAAGCAGCGGACGCGGAACAGGCCGTGGAGGGCACCGTGGAGTTCATGGCGATGGACCAGGCCGAGTTCAGCCATGCGCATCGGGAAGTCGCGGTAACTGTGGACATTGCTCTTATAGACCAGGATGCCGCCTGGGCAGTTCATCGGTTTGATGGCGTAAGGCTGATCATCGATGGTTGTAAAATACATATTGTCGCGGTAATGATCCCAGTGACCGGACTGTTCCCAGAGATGACGGTTGAGGATCATCGGCGTCATGATTTCATCGTAATCGGCTTCGTCATGGAGTTCATGCCAGAATTTGAGCAAGTTGTTGCGCAGGATCATTCCCTTGGGATGGAAGAACGGGAAGCCAGGACCTTCTTCATGGAAACTGAACAAGTCGAGTTGTTTACCCAGTTTGCGGTGGTCACGTTTTTCAGCTTCTTCCATCATCTTCAAGTATTCATCGAGTTCCGATTTCTTTTCAAAAGCGGTCCCATAAATACGCTGAAGCATCTTGTTGTGTTCATCGCCGCGCCAGTAAGCACCGGCAACAGTGCGCAGTTTAAAGGCCTTGACAGCACCGGTCGAAGCGCAGTGCGGGCCAGCACAGAGGTCGACGAAGTCGCCCTGGCGATAGATGGAGATGACTGCATCTTCCGGAAGGTCTTCGATGAGTTCTACTTTATAATCCTGGCCAGCGTCTTTGAAGAGTTTTAAAGCATCGGCACGGGATAAGACTTCTTTAGTGATGGGAAGATTTTCTTTGACAATCTTAGCCATTTCAGCTTCAATGGCAGGAAAGTCTTCTTGTGTGAAACGGTGTTCTGTATCGAGGTCGTAGTAGAAACCGTTTTCAATGGACGGGCCAATGGCGAATTTGACGCCCGGGAAGAGGTGCTGGATAGCCTGTGCCATGACATGAGATGCTGTATGGCGGAGCGTATCTTTCCCTTCCTGGTCAGCGAAGGTAAGGAATTCAACGGTCGAGCCGTCGACGATGGTTTCACGGAGATCGGTGACTTCACCGTTTACCTTTGCGACTAATACTTTCTTTGCAAGACTATTGCTGAGCTGTTTGACAGCTTCGGCAAGAGAGATGCCATCGGGAAACTGTTTTTTGCTTCCGTCTTTTAACACTAATTCTGCCATTACAAACATCCTCCTTAATAATACCAAAATGTTTAACAAAAATAATTGCATTTTCTTTTTAAATAACACTATTCTCATTTTTTTAACCATATCTATATATAGAAAATAATCCATTTCATAACGAAGTGTATATTTAAAAAAATTCTCTTTCTTGCCACTTTTTTCTTTCATCAATAATTATATAAACACCATATATTATTGACAATATTACCTGTATAATTAACAAAACTACATAAAATCTTATATCATCATTTCCTCTCACACTAACCACCATACTCTTAAAAATTATACCACATTTTTATTGAATAATTTACTTTTCTATTATTTTTATATTATTTTTAAACTTGTTGTTATCAGAATTAAATTCACCAAGATAAGCAGTAAATTGATCCCCTACCTTTGTCTTATCTTCAATAACATAGTTTCCTTCTTTGTCATAAATATAAAATACCTCTTCATTAAATTCATTTAAAGAAACTTTTTTAAATATAATTCCATGTTTTAGATAAGATAACAAATCATAGTAGCTTATTAAATCATTAGCTTTGTAATCAATTTCATTTTCACCCTTTTCTTTTCCTGCAATAGCACCTCTCATTCTTTCTATAAGTGTGACTTCCTCTCCAACATTTTCATATAATCTATATATTCTTTTATCTATTTCTTCTAATTCTTTCTCAAATTTTTTTCTTTGAAATTTAAAAGTACAATTATTTAAAATCATTTCTTTTTGCATTTCAAGTACCTTAATTTCACTTTCAAATATTTTAATCATATTATATGAATCTTCAATTTGATACCACAAACATAAATCAATAACTTTTTCTGCAAGACTTTCTTCTTTTGAATAATTGTTTGATAATTCTTTTTTTTCTTTTTCTTTTTTCATTCTTATTCCTCCATAAAATTTCATTTTTGTACTGCCAATACTATTATATCACATTTTTACTTGTTAGCCCCCACTTTTGCTAATATTTCCAAATAAAATGTGAAAATTATTATTGGTGAGAGATATGATTGAAAATAATTTAAAATATTGTAGGGAAGAATTGGAAATGACGCAAAAAGAATTAGGATATATCTTTGGTGTCAGCAAATATACTATTTCCGGATGGGAAACTGGAAAAGATACAATGCCACTAAGTAAATTAATTAAATTTTGTAATTTGTATGATTATTCATTAGACTTTGTAGTTGGATTAGTTAGAAAAAATATTAAATATGGTAAAAAAATAAACATAGATAAAAAAGAAATTGGTTCCAAACTAAAAAAAGTTAGACAGTCATTAAATTTAACACAACAAGTGTTATCAAATGAATGTGGTTTTTCTCAAACAACATATAGCGGATATGAAACCGGACGATATTTAGTTAATACCATCACTATTTATACCATATGTAAAAAATATAATATTTCAATGGATTGGATTTGTGGCAAGGGAAAAAAATTACATATAATTCAATAAAAATAATGAAGAATTTATATGAAATTTGAAAATATAAAAAAAAGCAGAAAAGAAAGAAATTTAAAACAAAAAGACATAGCCACAATTCTTAATGTGGATCGTTCAACATATTCAGGTTGGGAAACTGGAAAAGATACCATACCTTTGAGAAAGTTATTTGATCTTAGTAATTTTTATAATTTAAGTATTGACTATCTAACTGGTCTGTCTAAAAAAAACGACTATATTTATACGAGTGATTTTATTGATCTTAAAAGTGTTGGAGAAAACCTCAAAAAGTTAAGAATAAACAATCATTTAAAACAAAAAGATTTATTCAATATGTTAAATGTAACATCATCAAGTTATTCCTTATACGAAAATGGTAAAATATTAATACAAACATCTTTTATATATCAAATTGCGAAAAAATATAAAATTTCAATCGACTCTATTTTAAAAAAGCAATGACTTATTGAGTCATTGCTTTTAAAAATTCATTTCTGTTTCTATTAAATTTTTTCTTATTTCAAAACTTTCAGTAGTTGAAGAATCAAATTGATTATTATCCATTATATAATTAATCCATTTTAATGCGCAATTTTTTAAATATGGCATTTCATTTTTTCTAGTTTCCTCATTATCATAATACTCATTCAAAAATGCTTTAAGGCCTTCAGTATCTACTCCTCTTGATTTAGAAAAATACAATAATGATATCGCAATTGCAACATCAACTACTGTTGGTCCATATTTAGCATCATCAAAATCAATAAATCCAATTTGTGATTGCCAATTTTCATTATAGAAAATATTGCATCTAGTTAAGTCAAAATGTAATATTGAATATCGATTAAATACTCCATCTATTTCGAATGGTAATGTAGGTAAATTATATTTATTATTACCAGCTGTTATTTTGTGAATATTTTTTATTTCTTTAGCTATTTTAATGGAAGTATCTTTATTTATATTTTTAAATAAGTTCCCAATTTCTTCACCATTTAAAAATGAATATATTACACAATATTTACCATTTTCCAATAGAGAATATCCTTGATTTTCTTTATTCAATATTATATTTGGAACATTCATACCACCATTTTTTAAATCTTTATGAATATTAACCATAGAAATAGCATGGTTTTCTTCACCATATAATTTCATTATATATTTATTAGAAAGACTTGTAAGCATATACACATTTCCATCAGTTGAATCCTCATTTTTAATAATTTTATCTATTTCTAGACAATACTTTTTCTTTATTTCCTCTTTCATTATTATCCCTCACACTTTCCATATCCATTATATCATGTTTTATATGTTTTATGTGCATAATAATATCATTATTATTTAAAGATGGCATTTTTTTAAGTTCTTCTTCAGAAATAATTCCATCAACATATAAATTTAACATTTCATATTGAATTATACAATAATCACACAATTGATAATTATTATTTGGTTTATATTCAGAATTGATAAGTATATGATCAGAATTGATATCACCAGATATTACATTAGAATTATTTTTATATTGAAGTCCAATAGGACACATTTCAAATTTACCATAACCATCAATACTTTGTATAAAATAAGGAATATAACATTTATAACTTCTTTTTCCAGTTTTCATTATATTTATAAGCCTTTCAAAATATGGTAATGGTGGTAATATATTATTATATTTATTATAATTATCAATAATACATCTTTCAAATTCCAATATTTGTTGTTCATCAAAATCCAAAATACTTCTAGGCTCACCTCTAACCGGTCTTGGTACTATCATCAAATTTTCTGCATTCTTAAAATGTTCTAAAAATTCTTCAAATTTGTCAGTATTATATTTTGTTAAAACACAATTAATTTCAACTCCAATACCATTATTTAATAATTCATCAATAGTTTCGACAACTTTCTTTGTCATAAAACTACTATGTGATTTAGAATAATTAGCCTCAGCACTAACACCATCTAAAGATATTTGAAAAGTAACATTTCCCATTTTTTTGTATCTTTCTATTTCTTCACTTTTTATGTTTGAACCATTGCTTAAAATTTGAACCATTTTATATTGATTATGTAATTTTTCTACATAATTACACACATTAGGATTTACTGTTAATTCTCCACCTGAAATTTTCAAAATATCAGTGTCCATTACTTTTTTACTTTCGCTCATAACAGCTGTAGCTATATCATAAAATTCTTTAAACCCTCTTCCACTAGCAAAATATTTTTTTACGCTTTCAGGCATTTTATTCATCATATCATACCATTCTTCAGCCACGTGCAAATTACCCTTTTCATCTTTTCTTAATGAATATTCTGTAGGACAAAATCCCTCACAATATTCGCACCTAAAATTACACCATTCTTCAGCAATTCTTTGATCTTGATAAATTGCTATTGGTTTATTATTTTTTTTCATTATTATTTTCCTCCAATGCTTTTTTATACATATCTATATATTCATTTACTATCTTTTCCTTATTAAATATATTTAAAATTTTAGTTCTTTCTTTCTCCATTAGTTTTTCATCTTTTTTTAATAATAAGGCTTTATTAGTCGCATCAATTATTGAGTTGAGATTTTTTTGACACAATAATATTTCTTCTGTCATCTCACTTAAATTTTTAATATTTCCAGAATCAAATGCAACTACCGGAGTTCCACAATACACTGATTCAATACAAACTTGTGAAAAACTCTCAGGTAAAGTGGAAAAATTAAATGTAACATCAGAAAAAGAATAAAAGTATTTAAGTTTATCACTTTCAATCCATCCTGTGTTAATGCAGTTATCAGGCATATTAGATTCTTCACCAAATGGTCCAATAATACAAATATTTCTATTTTCTTTTTTCATTCTTTCAGCAAATAACAAAATATATTTGCCTCCTTTTTCTTCTACAGGTCGATTTGGAAAAAAAACAATTTCATCATATTTTTTCATTACATCTTTTAGCAATAACGGAATCTCATCTTTTAAATCATCAATCAATAGCACTTTATCAAATAAACTTTGATCAATATGTCGTGGAATAACCAAACATTCTACATCACGATTAAAAAGTCTTTTTTTCTCATCATATCTAGACTTAGCAAACTCAGATGGAGCAACAATATAATCAAAATCTCCACCAAGTGACTTATCCAAATGACTACCCTTATCTGCAGTAGCTATTAACACATCATGTAAAAAATAGAATTTCTTAGCTTTGCATTTTATAAACGGAAATGTAAAAGAGCAACAATGAATATTCATAATATCAACATTTTGGCACTCTTTAGCGATTAATTCCATTGTGTTGGTATCATCCATAGAAATATATTTAACTCCATTTTTTACAAATTCTTTTTTTTCAGAAAAAATTGAACGACTCAATATTTTTACTTCATCAACATCTGGATGTTTTGCAAATTCATTTGCTAAATTAATAATCGTTCTAGCTTTTCCACCATATTGTAATGGATAAATTTCTGGCTCGTCATCAAAAAAACTAATTTTCATGTTTTCTACCTCCAATATTAAAATAAACCATGACTACATCATCTGTTTCATACTCGGTTGACAATGCCCTGCAATCTTCTCTAACAATTGCTAACATTTGATTTCTATTTATATCGTCAAATTGTGATTTAAATGCTGATATACAATCAACAATTAAATCTAACTTATCAGAAACATCCTTTAGCATAGGGGCGATATTCAATCTTTCAGATACAAATTTTAATCTTTCATTGTATGATTTTCTACATCTTGCATATGGATATTCTGGATACAAAATAATTTCATAATTTTTCAATTCATCCATTATTTCTAACACAGAGTCAAAAACTACTGTATGATCTGGATGATTACCTATTCCCATTGGAACAAAAATTGTATCAGTTAAGTTATGCTTAAGATATAATCTTATATTATTTTTAATTCTAGTTTTTATCTTATTTATATCTTCGTTACTAATCCTAGTTGATTTTTCTTTCATAGATATAAACTGTTGTTCTAACAATTTTTCAACAACAAAAGATGATTCATTCAATCTAATTTTCTCATACTCTGAATCAGATATAGATATACTATCTTTCCATGTAAAATATTCAGGATTAGTCTTTGAAAATATATTTAACACTGTCGTATTATATTCATTTAAAGTACAACCTAATACTGATAAAGCAAAATCATCTGAATGAGGTTCTAATACTAAAGCATTATTTTTTACAGAATGATTTAAAAATTCATCATAAATCACGCCCTCATTTTTTAATATGTACTCATTTATTTCTTCATCATTTGAAAGTTTACAAATTTTTTGTTTTCCTAAATATAATAACTCGTTTTTGTCATTTATCTTAAAAAATGGAGAAAATATTTTTTTATTATTCAAAATAACCACCTATCTTTTCAAACTTTTTACTTTAACAAAATCTGGTTGTCTTTTATGAAACACGCATATTTCATCAAAACCACAACTTTCTATTGCATCTAGAGTTAAATCTAAATCTCTCGCTAATTCTCTTGACTTATGGGCATCAGAACCAATAGTCAATATTTTTCCGCCATAATCTTTATATTTCTTTAAAATTTCTATATTAGGATGCGGAGATGTATTTCCAAATCTGTATGCGGCAGAATTGACTTCTAATCCCTTATCTTTTTTTATTAAAGCATATAGAATAACATCTAATATTTCTTGATAATCTTTATAACTTAAGTTTTTATTAGCATAATTACCATATCTAATAATATAATCTAAATGTCCATATACATCATAATCATCATAAAGTTCTATATTTTTTAATACTTCATTTAAATATAACATATATGCTTCATGTTGTGTAAATTCTTCGAAGAAAGTTTTATCTTCGCCAATATCCCTATTAGCAACTGTATGTGAAGAACCTACGATAAAGTCGAATGGATATTTCGATATTTCATTTTGTATTTCTGCAACATGTTCTGGTCTTAATCCTACTTCTAAACCAAAATTAATAGGAATAGAAGAAGAATCTTTCATTTTCATATATTCATAATGATATTTCATTAAATCAATATTAGGCAGCGAAATATGCATACCATCTGAAATATCATAATGTTCTGTAAATGTGATTTCATCTACATTTTTCGAAGGTGCTACATCAATATATTCTTGCATTGTTGCTCTACCATCATAACTTAAATTTGTATGAACATGACAATCTTTCATTTTTTACCTCCCTCACTATTCGCCAATTCCAATATAATTAATCCCATCTGAATTTATAGCTAGTTTGTCAAACTTATTCCAACAATCTAATAAATATTTGATATTATTAAATTCGGAAAAATTAATTTTTAAAAATTCTTTGTGTGGACACCCAACTATTACAACATTTGCATCTTTTAAAATTTCAGAAATTTTACTTTCAATTTCTGACTTAGGTGTATTATTAACAATTGGATCAAACACAATAACATTCGGATTATATTTTTTCAACATTTCTAACAATACTAATGCTTGTGACCTACGCATATCATCAGTATTTGCTTTATAACTAATTCCAAGCATAACTATTTTTAAATTCTCTATATTATCGCAATTTTTATTCACTGCCTTCAATAATTTACTAAGGGCATATTGAGGCATATTTTCATTTATTTTAACAGATTCTTTAAAAATTTGCATATCAACATTATCATTATCTTCTACAGCCTTTATTAAATAATGAATATCCTCGGGAATGCAATGTCCACCTGGACCAATACCAGGAAAAGCTATTGATAATCCAAATTGCTCAACTTTACTGTTTAAACCATTTATTAATCTCTTTACCGAAAAATTATATTTATCTGCAATTTTCGCCAAAAGATTAGCCTGGGCAATACTCATATTTCTAATTGAATTCTCCCATACTTTTACTAATTCTGCTTCTTCGATTGATTGCATTGGAATTATCTTTGCATCAATTATATCTTCGTAAAAATTACAAACTTTACTTAAAGTATCATTAGATGTTGCACCACAAACTCTATTAATGTTTCCTACCCAATATTTTTTGTTTCCTGGATCTATTCTTTCTGGGCAATATGCTAATTCATAGTCTTTATTTATTTCTAAACCATTAATTTCATATAATTTTTCTTGAACATATTTTCTTGTCATCCCTGGTGCGATTGTACTTTCTATTATAATCAAACTTCCTTTTTTCATGACAAACGCCAAACTTTCAATAACTTTATTTAATATTGATAAATCTGGAACATCATCAATTGTTGGAGTTGGAACACATATTATAACAATATCTGCATTTTTTAGTTCATTATAATCATTTGTAAGTAATAAATTCTTCTTATAATCTTTGTATATATCAGTCAATTGTGTTGGCAACATTTTTTCTTCTCTTATCGCATTTATTTTTTTTAAATCATTATCTATTCCAATAACTTGGTATTCCTTTGTAGCAGCCAAATATGCCAATGGTGCGCCAACATACCCTAATCCAATAACACCTACTATTTCTTTCTTCATAATTAATCATCTCCTATAACTTTTAAAATACTTACTTTTTTATATTTATCAAGTTAGAATATCGAGTACAAAATAATTTTGTTGAATATCTATTTTTCCAATTTTCTGTTTGATTAACCCTATCTATTTTTTTTATTAATACTTCTTTTAATACTTCATTTAATGATTCAACAGAATTATCAAATAAATAATAATTTTTTGCCCCATCTACGATTTCTTTATATGTAGGAATATTATTTAATATTGTAACTATTCCTAAAGACAATGCTTCTAAAGCAGAATATCCAAAGCTTTCTGATTTACTCGGCAACATTACAATGTCTGCAACTTTATATCCATCACTCATCTTATCGAATCTATCAATTAATATATCAATATTGTTCTTTTGACAAAAATTTAAAATATCATCCATAAATTGCTCATATTGCTTATCTTTACCAGTGCATATAACTTTATAATTACTTTTTATATTATCATCTAATAAAGCAAAGGCTTTCATAAATAACATTGGTTGTTTTTGAATAGGCTCAAGTCTACTTGGTAAAAGAATTATTTTTTTATTTTGCTCTATATTCATTTTATCTAATATTTGATTTCTATCATTATCTGAAGTAATCCTAGAAACATCTATTGCATGTGGTATGAAATATATATTTGTATTTGACAAATCTTTATATAAATTAGCATAATATTTCGAAGGCGTAACAAAATAAGTTTTTTCCATCATAGATTCTTTGTACATTAACTTTAGCATTATCTCAAAAGAGATTTCCCCCCAATCCAATTTATATTCAAATGGATTAGTATGAATTGTAAAAATTCTTGTTTTTTCTTCAGCAACTTTTAAAAACAATTGTGAGTTTAGTTGTATTAAGTCATACTTATAAAATGATATCTTATCCTCTATTTTCTTTGCTAAATTTTCAAAACTTTGTTCATCATTAAATTGATTAAACTGAGATTTAAGAAAATATTCATCAACCTCATTTATATCTTTAAATAGATTCATACTTATATAATTAACTTTATTTTTAATATAAGAATCTCCAGAAAGCATATAAACATCTACTTCATTGTTTGCATTTATAAATGATTCTGCTAAATCAATTACAAATCTTTCTGTTCCACCAACCGAAGTTGGTTTTACTGTCCAAGGACTCAATATTGCTATTTTCATATTTTTTTACCAACCTTTCTTTGTAATATTTTTATATTATTACGATTACAATATTCTTTTGCAATACATTCTTTTCCATCATTTTTTCCATAAGCATCAGAATCTATTAATAACTTATCGCCATCAAAATATCCTATTTCATATCCTGGTTTTGCAAGGAAAATACATGGATACAAATTGTTATCTGGTGTTAAAACAACATTATTATTTACAGCATAGCAATTAAATTTTTTTGAATTACTAGGACCAAAACTACCGCATCTTTCTATATCCATAAAACTTTGTTCATATTGTTTTCTTTCATTATCAACTTCATTTAAAAACCAGTTTATTTGTTCATCACTTAATACATTAGAATCTTCCAAATTTAGTGCATTACCTTGCTTTATATAATTTGTAAATCTTACCGACATTGCTCCATAATTTATAGCATCATTGATTACCTCATGAATCAACTGATAATTCTTTGAGGTAACTGTTGCATATAATTTTAATTTTAATTTTTTTGAAATTATATTTTTAATATTCTCTTCAAGTTCAGCAATAGTAATTGGAGATATATTTTTTTGTATTCCGAAATGATATGACATAAAAATTTGTTTTATACCATTTTCAATTAAATAATCTAATAAATCTGGATCTTTATATATAGCAAGTCCATTTGTCATAACAAAGTCTTGTTTAGCTAATGGATAGCTTTCTATATATTGAGGGTCTGTTAATATTTCCGCTCCATTTATTTCTACTTTATATTTATCTCTAAATTTCAACACTAATTGTTTAAGCTCTTCTGGAGTTCTATTTCCTTTATATGAGATATAACAATGTTTGCAATTGATATTGCATTTAGAACATGCCATAATAGTTAATTTTTTTCCATTGTATTCAAGCATATCTTTAATCCTCCTTTAAATTTAAAATTTTAATATATTCTTTTAATATTTTATTTTTTATTTCTTGATTATTATATATTAAATTAACAATAGAATATCTATCTTTTCTTGGTTTAATATCATTAAAAACTTTATTTATAAGATCATAACTAATATTGTATTTTTCATTAAGTTCAAAAACCTTCATTTTTTTCAATAAACCTATTATTAACATACCTTTTTCGTATTCCTTTTTATCATTAGTAATTAAATATTGAGCTATAGTCATAAGTACAATTCCATTTCCAACACTTATAACATGAGGTATTTTAATTTCTTTTTCGAGAGCTTTTGCAAAAATATGTTCAGAACCGCTTTCTGGTTTTCCACTGCCATATTTATTAGTGATTAATCCTGATTCTCCTATTTTTGTATATATAAAAGACACATCATTTTCTATAGAGGCAATACTATTATTTGAAATATATTCTATTGTTGAATTTAGCAAATCATTAGCCCAGTCATATTCATAACTTTTAATCTCATTATTGTATTTAATAGCCAAATTCCAATCATTTAATGCTGTAAATATTGAAAAAATATCTACTATTCCATATAAATTGTTTTCCATTGATTGTTTTAGTATATCATTATCAAAATAAATATTTGTAGGCATTGTTGCATCTAATGAAGTAACTTTATTATCAACTACTAAAGCAACCTTGTTAGTTGAATATACATTAGTTGATAACATAGTTGGTATTGCAATGAGTTTAATATTAAATTTATGAGATAAATACTTTCCTATATCAATCGCAGTACCACCGCCAATTGATATAATTTGTCGATACATTTTTAACGTTGGAAACATTTTATCTATTTTATTTTTTTCTTTTGTAATTTCATTTGTACTATAATAATCAAAATTTAAATTATTTAAATTAATTTTGTTTTTTATAACTGATGTTGGCGAATATATTACCAAGCTTTTTTCTTCATCAAATTTTAAAAAACTTTTTACATTTATTACTTTTGTAATAGTATTAAAATCTATAATATTCATTTAAATTTCTCCTTTTCATTTAATTTTTTTTGTTTTTATGGTATTATATTTAACGAGGTGGCTTATGTCTAAAATCAAAAATATTATATTTGATCTTGATGGAACTTTATGGGATTCACGAGAGCAAATCATTGAAGCATGGAAAAATGTTATATCTGATCTTAACATCAATGCTAAAGATTTAGATAATTTAATGGGAAAAACAAATGCCGAATACATAAAATTTCTTTTCCCAAATTTCAACGATAAAGAAGCTCAAAAACTTATGGAAAAATGTGAAATGGAAGAAGTAAAATATTTAACTCAATTTGGGGCAAAATTATATCATAATATTATACCTATAATTAAAGATTTATCTAAATCTTATAAACTATTTATAGTTAGTAATTGTCAAAAAGGTTATATAGAAAGTTTTTTAGAGCATTACAATCTCACAAGATTTTTTTTAGATATAGAATGTAATGGAAACACTAATAAACCAAAAGAAGAGAATATAAAGTTATTAATGAATAGAAATAATTTAAATTCAAATCAAACCTGCTACATTGGTGATACTCAAAATGATTACAAAGCATCATTAGATAACAACATTGAATTCATTTGGTGTAGATATGGATTTGGTGAATTTTCAAACTATGAAAGATATGTAAATAATCCAGAAGAAATTTCATTTTTAATTAGAACGCTTGATTAAGTGTTCTTTTATTATTTCATTCCAATCATATTCGATACGAACTATATCTTCCTCTTCAATTTTCTCATCACCATATTGTACTTCAACAATCTCTAAAGTTTTAAGTGCTCTAATTGAATGTTTTACTTTTTTATTAACTTTTATAATATCCCCTGATTTAATTTTACTGCACTTTCCATCTATGATTACTTCTCCAATTCCCTTTAAAACAAACCATTCTTCTGATCTGTGGTTATGATATTGATAACTAATATTTCTATTATCTATAATTGTAAGCTTTTTGATTTTAATGTAAATTGGATCATTATCAAAAACATTTAATACTTCATAATATCCCCATTGTCTAAAAACATTATTATTGATATTTTTCTTCATAAGTTTTATTCCATTGTGTGTATTAACAATAATTGCATTTTCAATACCTTCATTTACTACTTTTTTGTTTTCAAAGTTAATAACATTGGTATTATAATCATCCGATGTTGAAATCTTTGATGATAGTCTATCCCAAGTTCCTAAGTCATTCCAATGAGCATCACAACTAATTACTAATAAATTACTTTCTTTTTCCAAGACTTCTGTATCAAAACTCTTATGAGGTAACAAAGTATATTTGTTTAAAAAGTCATCATAAGAAGAATAATTCAAATATTGTTTTGCAATTTGTAATATTTTCCCTAATCTGAAATTAACTATTCCACTATTCCAAAGTGCATTATCAACAATAAGTTTTGCAGCAAGTTCAATATCAGGTTTTTCTTTAAATGAAAGCACACGATTATTTGAATTAATTATATATCCATATTGAGTTGAAGGAAAAGTTGGTTTAATTCCTATCAAACATATATCAGACTTTTCATTTTCGATTGTTTTTTTAGCATCCACTAAAATCTTATAAAATTTCTTATCTACATCATGATCAATAGGAACTATTGAAATAATCTCATCATTTGAGACTTTTTCAATTTCCTTTAAATAAATAGCAATATTGAGAATTGCCCCAAATGTACCAATATAAGCTGGTTCAAGTATAAAATTTTTAAACTCCTTTATTTCATTTAACACTTCATCCTTATAGCCATTACCAGTAGCAATATAAATATTATTGACTCCATAATTTTCAACAATTGAATCATATGTTTTTTTTAACATACTTGAAGCGTCATTAAATAAAGGAACAAATTGTTTTGGAACATTGTCCGTAGAAAGTGGCCATAGTCTTTTTCCCTTACCACCTGATAATAATACTATTTTCATTTTACACCCCCGTAATAACAAAAAAAGGTGGCTAAAAAATACAATCGCTATTTTTTAACCACCGATTTAATATTTGTATTGTTAGATTGTAAAGAAGAATCTAAGCTAAAAATGTTATCATAATTCATATTTTTTATAACAATAAATTCACAAATTGCAAAATCTTTGCAACAACTTTCTTTGAATATAGCTTTATTCATCAGCACACCTCCAACAAACTGATATATATTCTAGTGTTTTTATATCAGTTTGTCAAGTCTTTTTTGCTAAAAATGTGGATTATTTTAAAGTTTTTGCTTTTTTTGGAAAAATATTGATATTTTAAACAAAAATAGACTTTAAAACATTATAAATTACATCTACTACCATTGAATTCCCAGCTTGATGATATAAGTAAGTTTCTGCACATACTCTTTTTGCTTTATTATAATCCTCATTACTGAAACCCATAAGTCTCCATGCTTCTTTAGATGTTAATTTTCTAATTCTCATATTTAAACCTCCTCTACTAAAATTTTACAATTATCAGATGTATTATTCGCTGTGAGTGTCGGTGCATATCCATTTTGTGAAAATACTCTCGAAGATTGAGCGAACTTGCAATTTTTGTCTTTACCACAAACACCACCTGCATTATACTTTTTTAAATCTACTTCATACTCTCTATCAGGATTATTCTTTTTATTAAATATAATTTTATCATTAACTATTTTATATTTACTTGTAGTTAAATAATATTTTTCATCTACTTCTCCTTCTAAATAATCTAATAATGTTTTGGAACATCCTGTACCTTCTATAAAACTAAATTTTTTATTCTTATCTAATATAGCAACAAGAAAATATCTTTTTCTTGTTTGTGGTACTCCATAATCGGTAGCATTTAATACTCTATCATATAATGTATAGCCTAAGCTAATTAAATCTTGTTTAAACAAGTCTAGTGTATTTTTAAATACTTTACTAGTAATATTAGCAACGTTTTCAAATATTACATATTTTGGTTTCTCTTTTACTTCTTTTAGTAATCTTATCATTTCCCAACCTAGACTTGATCTAGTAGAACTCTTAAAATCAAATCCTTTCATTTTACCAGCACAGCTGATATCCTGGCATGGAAATCCTCCGATCCATATATCACAATAAGGTAAATTCTCTCCTTTTATTTCTGTAATACTACCTAAATTTAATGATTCATCTATATTATGAATAGCACAAAATGATTTGATTGCATTTTTGTCTATTTCAGAAAAAAATTCTAACGTATAATCCTTAATTATTTTTTCATCTTTTAATTTTTGAAAAGCTTTTTCTGGTGCTCCAATACCACTAAAAAAAGTACCAACTTTTATGGTACTCTCACTATAATTTTTATTTGTCATTTATAATTCCCCCTTTTCTATTTTAACGACAAAAAAAGATACAGATTATCTGTATCAAATTCACTAATATTTATAAGGAAAATAAAGGCTTAAAACTATAATTATTATTTTTTGATTTAAACAACGCTCCAGTAGGTTCATCGCATAGTATAATATCTGGGTTTGTGACTAATGCTCTTGCTATAGCCACTCTTTGCATTTGGCCTCCGGATAGCTCTTTAGGTTTCTTTTTAATATAGTTTTCAAGTCCTACATCTTTTAAAACTTTCTTAGCAAGTTTTATACTTTCTTTTTTAGGTTTACCAGCAATATTTAATGAAAGAAGTACATTAGATAGTACTGTTTGATGATTAATTAAATTATAACTTTGAAAAATAAAACCTACTTTATTACTTCGATAATTATTCCAATCACGTTCTTTATACTTTCTTGTGCTTACTCCATCAATAATTAAGTTTCCATAAGTATATTTATCAAGACCACCAATAATATTTAAAAGTGTTGTTTTACCAGATCCACTTGGCCCTAATATTGATACAAATTCATTATTACGAAACGCTAAAGTTACATCATTTAAAGCAATTTGTTTAAAGTTTTTTCCTTCATAAATTTTTGTAATATTTTCTAGTTTTAACATAATTCCTCCTTGCACTAAAAAATAGAAGTTAAATCTAACTCCTATTCATACTCTCGCGTCCAAGTTAATAGTATCAAATAAATTACAATTTGTAAATAGCAAATTTTTTATGCAGCAGTAAATCCACCATCAATACTTACTATATCACCAGTTATAAATGATGCTTCATCACTTAATAAATAACATATAAGGTTTGCTATTTCACTATCTTTACCAAGTCTTCCCATTGGAATACTTGATGCCATTACATCTTTATATTCTTTTTCGGGAAAATAATTATCACCAAAATTAATTGTAAAATTTGTATTATAATTTAAATCTTCTAAAGTTTCTTTAACTTTATTTTTATATTTATCCATATTTTTTTCTATTATAATTCTTGATGTTTCAATTGTATTACTTGTTTTTAAATCATTAGTTACTTCTTTTTCTAAAACATCTTTTACTTTTATTTTTATATATTGATCGTTTGTACTATTACTATTAGCTATAATTCTAAATCTTATTGATTCATCTGGTATAACATAGTAATCTTTTTTACTTGACAACATTAATAATATAATCATTATAATACTTACAAATATTAAAATCTTTTTCATAAAA
>OLRV01001631.1_pt1 | contig 18803 bp, 16 predicted proteins | sample 1672421 | NCBI WGS metagenome assembly OLRV01 (sample SAMEA3136684, study PRJEB25190) | human gut metagenome | biome: human gut; feature: human-associated habitat; material: faeces | place: Austria | collected 2013
AAGGGCTGCACGCCTGGCAGAGCGGATTGTGGCAAGGAATGAAAAAAATCCTGTCTTTTGAAGACAGGATTTTTTTCGTGGTTCGTTTGGCGCTGGTTGAAGTAAAAAAATGAAAGCCATTACGGCAAACGACACGAAAAAAGGAGCCGCGCATAAGGGGGATTCCCTTAATGCGACAGCTCCTTTTTATTAAACATCACGCTGGACTTTGCCGGAACGAAGGCAACGAGTGCAGACATTGACTCGTTTTACTTCGCCGTCTACGACAGCGCGTACACGCTGGATGTTCGGTTTCCAGGTCTTTTTCGTTTTCAAGTGGGAATGGCTGACATTCATGCCGCTCATTGTTCCTTTACCACAGATTTCGCAATAGTTTGCCATTGGTTACACCTCCCTGCACCATCACAGTACAACATACAAATCTTATCATAAATTACAAGGCAAAGCAAGTTTTATTTTTATAAAAAGCCTACAAAATATGATACAATATATTTGAATAATTGACAAGGAGTTTTTTTTCATGACTTTTTCCATTCGCGAACTCAAAGGCATCGGGCCCCGCAAGGAAGCCCTTTTTGCTAATCTGCACCTGGTGACGGTGACGGATCTTCTCCAGTATTTTCCCAGGGACTATGAAGACCGCAGCCATATCTGGCCCATCGGGCAGGCGCCGTGCGGCAGCGGTGCGCCGCTCCTCATCTGCGGTACTGTCGCTTCCGTTCAGGAGATGCGGCCCCGCCGCGGCCTGTCCCTGCTCAAGGTGGCCCTTAGCGACGGTACGGGCGCGGCTGAACTGGTCTGGTTCAATCAGGCCTTCAAGAAGCATCAGTTCCGGGTCGGCATGACGCTGACGGCTTTTGGCAAACTGGAATGGTCCTACGGCCGCCGTCAGATGAATTCGCCGGAAACAGAAGAGGGCCGGGCCGAAGGGAACGGCTTTGTCCCCGTCTACGGCCTGACTGACGGCCTGCGCCAGAATGACGTGCGCAAGGCCGTGCACGAAGCCTTGGGCATGGCGAAAGACCATCCGGAAATCCTGCCCGGCTGGGACGGCTGCCGCCAGAGTGCTTTTTCCAAACTATCGCCGTTTCAGGCCTATGAAGCCATCCATTTCCCGGCTTCTATGGCTGAAAAGGAAGCGGCCCGGCAGCAGCTGGCCTTTGAAGAACTCTTCGATATGCAGCTCGGCCTCTTGCTGCGCCGTCACCGCCAGGGACCGCGGCAGGGCATCAAGTGCGGCCCCAACGGCAGACTGCTCAAGGCGTTTTACGAGCACCTGCCTTTTACGCTGACCCGGGGCCAGACCCGGGCCTTCCTCGATATCCAGGCCGATATGGAAAGTGAAGTGCCCATGCAGCGCCTGATCCAGGGCGATGTCGGCTCCGGCAAGACCGTTGTCGCCGCTCTGGCTCTGGCGAAAATCGTCGAGAACGGCTATCAGGGAGCACTGATGGCGCCGACGGGCATCCTGGCGGCTCAGCATTATGAAGAATTTTGCCGCCTCTTTTCTGGACTGGATGTCCGCATCGCCCTGCTTACGGGGCGGACGAGTGTGAAAGAACGGCAGCAGCTCCTGGAAGAATTGGCAGCAGGGGAGATCGACATCCTCATCGGCACACATGCCCTCATCCAGGAAGATGTCCATTTCGCTTCGCTCGGCCTCGTCGTTACGGACGAACAGCACCGCTTCGGCGTGCGCCAGCGTTCGGCCCTGGAAGAGAAGGGCAAAGAGCCGCACGCCCTTTTCATGACAGCCACGCCGATTCCGCGTACGCTGGCCTTGTCCCTTTACGGCGACCTTGATGTCTCGTCCATCCGCGAACTGCCGCCGGGCCGCAAAATCGTCAAGACCTATGCCGTCGGCGAGGCCCTGCGCCGGCGTGTCTACGTCTTCATGGACAAGCTCATGGCAGCGGGCCAGCAGTGCTACGTCGTCTGTCCTCTCGTCGAAGCGTCGGAGAAAGTCGACCTTCAGGCAGCGACGGAACTCTACGAAGAACTGCGCTGTAAAGTCTTCAAGAAACGGCGCTGCGGCCTCGTCCACGGCCGCATGGCAGCGAAAGAGAAGGAAGCCGTCATGGAAGCCTTCCAGAAAGGGGAGATACAGCTTTTGGTGGCGACGAGCGTCATTGAAGTCGGCGTCAACGTCCCCAATGCGACGGTCATGTTCATCGATGGTGCCGAACGCTTCGGCCTGGCCCAGCTGCACCAGCTGCGGGGCCGTGTCGGCCGCGGCAGTCAGCAGGCGTACTGCATCCTCATGGCCAAAGGCGGCAGTGAAGAAACGCAGCAGCGCCTGAAATGGATGGAGAAAATCCACGACGGTTTCACCCTGGCTGAGAAGGACCTGCTTCTGCGCGGTTCAGGACAGCTCTTCGGCTATCTCCAGCATGGCCTGCCGGACCTCAGGGCGGCCGACATCATTCATGATGTCCCCTTATTGGCCGCGGCCCGTGAGGCAGCCCGTCAATGGTGGCAGGAATACGGCAATCCGGGTAAAGCAGAAGAAGCCGTAACGAGACGTTTTGGCGCTGCCTTTGCCGGCCTTTTAAATAACTGAGAAAAATTTGCTTTACCATATGTACATTAAAGGGAATTTCAGCTATAATAAGGGATAAGCTATTTAGGGGTTGTTCCCCTTAGTTTCTTATATTTTTCAAAACAGAGGTGCAAATATGAGATCTGATAAATTTGGTATGAGAGGTTTGACTTTTGATGACGTTCTCCTGGTCCCGGCAAAATCCGACGTACTGCCGAAGGAAGTCGACGTCTCGACGAACCTGACGCGCGATATCAAACTGAATATTCCTATTATGAGCTCTGGTATGGATACCGTTACAGAAGCTCCTATGGCTATTGCCATTGCCCGCGAAGGCGGCATCGGCGTTATTCATAAGAACATGTCCATTGCCGCACAGGCAAGAGAAGTCGACAAGGTAAAACGGTCGGAACACGGCATCATCATCGACCCGATCTTCCTTCATCCCGATAATCTCCTGGCTGACGCCAATGAACTGATGGGCAAATACCGCATCTCCGGCGTTCCTATCACGGTCGACGGCAAACTCGTCGGCATCATCACCAACCGTGATATGCGTTTTGAAGAAGACATGAGCCGCCGCATCGGTGACATCATGACTAAAGAAAACCTGATTACCGCTCCGGTCGGCACGTCCCTGGCTGAAGCGAAAGAAATTCTCCGTAAGCACCGCATTGAAAAATTACCCCTCGTCGATAAGGAAGGCAACCTGCAGGGCCTGATCACCATCAAGGATATCGAAAAAGCAACGAAATATCCGAACTCTGCCAAAGACGGCAACGGCCGTCTCCTCGTCGCTGCTGCTGTCGGCGTCACCCATGATATGACGGACCGCCTCGACGCTCTCGTCGCTGCCAAAGTCGACGTCGTCGTCATCGACACGGCACATGGTCATTCCCTGGGCGTCCTCAACACGCTGAAGGAAATCAAGAAAATGTATCCGCACCTCCCGGTCATCGCCGGCAACGTCGCCACGGGTGCTGCTACGGAAGCCCTTATCGAATGCGGCGTCGACGCTGTCAAAGTCGGCATCGGCCCGGGTTCTATCTGCACGACCCGTATCGTAGCCGGCATCGGCGTACCGCAGATCACGGCTGTCTATGAATGTGCCAAAGTCGCACAGCGCTACGGTATTCCTATCATCGCTGACGGCGGCATCAAATACTCCGGCGATATGGCCAAGGCTATCGCAGCTGGCGGCAATGTCGTCATGGTCGGCAATCTCCTCGCCGGCACGGAAGAAAGCCCGGGCGAAACCGTCATTTACCAGGGCCGCAGCTATAAAGAATACCGCGGCATGGGCTCCCTGGCAGCGATGGAATGCGGCAGTAAAGACCGTTACTTCCAGGAAGATGCGAAGAAGCTCGTTCCGGAAGGCATCGAAGGCCGCGTACCGTACAAAGGACCGGCAGCCGATACGATTTACCAGATGGTCGGCGGTCTGCGCGCATCCATGGGCTACTGTGGCTGCCACAACATTAAAGAAATGATTGAAAATACGCAGTTCATCCAGATTACGGCAGCAGGCCTTCGTGAAAGCCATCCGCATGATGTCAACATCACGAAAGAAGCTCCGAACTACAGCGTAAACTAATAAGGGCGGAGGGATACGTTGATCAGTACAATCGATATCTTGTCCATCCCTATCTGGAACGTCACGATGGAAGAAGCCCGCACCCTGGCCTTCAAATGTATTGATGAAGGCCGGGCGGCTTCCATTGCGACGGCCAATGCAGAAATGGTCATGCGCGCCCAGACGGACCGCGAACTGGCCGATATCCTTCAGCATGCCGACCTGGTAGTTCCCGACGGGGCCGGTGTACTCTGGGCTGCAGAACAGCAGGGCAAGAAATTTAAAGAACGCGTGACAGGTGTCGATTTGGCGTGCAGTCTGCTTGAAGAAGCAGCCGCACGCCAAACGGCTGTCTACCTCTTTGGCGGTGCTCCGGGCATCGCCGACCAGGCTGCGGCCAACGTGCAGCAGCAGTTAGGGTCCCTGAATATCGTTGGGACTCATTCGGGATTCTTTTCGGCTGACGAAGAAAAAGATATCATCGACGATATCCGCAGCAAGGGGACACGCATCCTCCTCGTGGCGCTCGGCGTGCCGAAACAGGAAAAATGGATTTCTGCGCATCTCTACGAACTCGGTCCCTGCGTCTGTATGGGCGTCGGCGGGACCTTCGACGTCCTGGCAGGCAAAGCCGGCCGGGCACCGAAATGGATGCAGGAGAACCGTCTGGAATGGCTCTACCGCCTGCTGAAAGAACCGACGCGGTTCAAACGCATGCTGGCGCTGCCGAAATTCGTCGCTGCCGTCAAGATGGGCGGCCGGGCGAAGTGATTTGAGGTGATGAGTTGAAACGTGATGTCCTGAACAAACCTTATATCGTCGAAGACGGTTACCCCTTCATCATCGTGCCGCTCTTACTGGCGCTGGCAGCTGGCTGGTTCATCAATGCCTATGTGGCCGTCCTGCCGCTGCTCCTTGCGGTGTACTTTACGTACTTCTTCCGCAATCCGAAGCGCACTGTACCGAACGATGACCGGCTCCTGGTTTCGCCGGCCGACGGCACTGTCGTCGGCGTGGAAGAGGCGGACGAAGAGCTGTACCTCAACCAGAAGTGCCGGAAAATCATCATTTTCCTTTCCATCTTCGACGCCCACGTCAACCGTGCCCCGCTGGCAGGTACCATTGATTTCCAGCAGTACACATGCGGCCGCTTCCGGCCGGCTTATAAAGACGGCGTCGGCTACGAAAATGAACGCTATTCGATCGGCATCCATTCAGCCCATACGGATATCCTGGTCACCATCATTGCCGGCATCCTGGCGCGGCGCATCGTTTCCTGGGTCACCCTGGGGGACGACCTGCAGCACGGCCAGCTCTACGGCATGATCAAATTCGGCTCGTGCGCGGAAATCTATGTTCGCGACGATGTCGAGATTACGGTCAAGAAGGGCGATAAAGTCCGCGGTGGTGAATCAGTCATAGGGAGGATTGTCAAATGAAAAATATAATACCATGTCTCTTTACGTCGGGGAACCTCAGTTTTGGTGTCCTGAGCATGATCATGACGCTCCATGGCCTCTATACCTGGGCCGGCGTCTGCATTTTGCTGGCCATGGTCTGCGACGCCTGTGACGGCCGTTCTGCCCGTGCTTTGGGCGTGGCCGGCGATTTCGGCAAGGAACTCGATTCCCTTTCTGATGTCGTTTCTTTTGGGGCTGCTTCGGCCTTTTTGATTTATTCCTATTCCTTACAGTCCCTGGGCTGGATCGGCGCTGTACCGGCTATCATCTACGCAGCTCTCGGCGGTATCCGCCTGGCCCGCTTCAACTTGAATACCGGCGTCATCCACGGCTATTTCCAGGGCATGCCAATCCCGAACGGCGGCTGCCTGATTGCGACGTACGTCATTTCCGGCGTCACATTGCCGGCCTGGCTCCTGGCCATCTTCGTCGTTCTCCTGGGTTACCATCTGGTCAGCAAGGTCCACAACCCGGATTTCAAAGGCGCTAGCCCGGATGTACTGCATAAGTCGGCACTGGTCATTTCCCTTGTCGTCGGCGCACTGATCCTTTACTTCGTCGGCTGGCAGCTTATCATTACCATGCCTTTCTTACTGTATATCGTTTTCGGGTTAGTCAATACGGCCATGAACGTCGCAGCTGCTCGCTAAGTTTTTTAGGAGTTGCATATGGAACACATTCTGGATATCGTCATGATACCCATACAGGTAATCATCGTCTTTTATTCCCTGTATTATTTTATCCTCGCCTGCTTTGGCCTCATGAAGCGGCGGGACCGCGTTACGGTAGCGCCTAAGAATACGTTCGCTGCCGTTATTTGCGCGCATAATGAAGAAAGAGTTGTCTGGCAGCTCATCGATAATCTGAAACAGCTCAACTATCCCAAGGATATGTATGACATCTATGTCGTTGCCGACAACTGTACGGACCATACGGCAGACATCTGCCGCGAGCACGGCGCCATCGTCAAAGTGCGGACCAATAAGGAACAGGTCGGCAAGGGCTATGCTCTGGACTGGATGTTTTCCCAGATGCTGGCTCAGGAAAAGCAGTACGACGCCTTCGTCGTCTTCGATGCGGACAACCTGGTCCATCCGGAATTTCTGCGGGAAATGAACAACCATCTCTGCAAAGGGGAAAAGGTCATCCAGGGCTATATGGATTCCAAGAATCCGACGGACTCGTGGATTGCCGGCACCTTTTCCATCGCCTTCTGGCTCATCAACCACATGTGGCACCTGGCCAAGTACAACATCGGCCTTTCGACGGCCTTGGGCGGCACGGGCATGTGCATCGCCACGGAAATCGTCCGCAAGTACGGCTGGGGCTGCGACTGCCTGACAGAAGATATGGAATTTTCCATGAAAGTCCTCCTCGAAGGCGTCCGCACCTGCTGGGCCCACGATGCCATCATTTATGATGAAAAAGTCGTCGGCTTCATGCAGTCCTGCCGTCAGCGCAAACGCTGGGCCCAGGGCCAGTGCGACTGCGGCGAGCGCTTCATCCCCAAGCTCTTCGCCCGGGGCATCAAGACCGGCAATATCCGCATGCTCGACGGCATCATCACGCTCTCGCAGCCGTTCTTCATGATGGCTTCGACGATTTATGCCGTCCTGGCCTCGATTAATTCGTACCTGCCTTTTTATACGAATATCCTCAACGCCATCGTGCCTGTCCAGATTTGGACGATCATCGGCGTCGGCCAGTACCTGATCCCGATCATCGTCCTTCTGCAGATCAAAGTGCCGCCGAAATCGTGGGCCTACCTGATTATTTATCCGATTTTTATGTACAGCTGGATCCCTGTCAACTTCCTCGGTTTCAAAGACCGTCACAAGATGAAGTGGAGCCATACGCTGCATACGCGGGCCCTGTCTTATGAAAGTGCGGCCCTGCTGCGTAAAGAGAACAAGAAGTAGGAGAAGACTATGCATATTCTTTTGACCAATGACGACGGCCTCAAGGCGCCGGGCCTGCAGACGCTGAAGCGCGAACTGGCATCCCACGACTGCCGCCTTACTGTCGTCGCACCGAACGGCCAGCGCAGTGCGGCCTCTCATTCCATGACCATCAATAAATCCCTCTACTGCCGGGATGAATCGGAAATCCCGGGCATCCGGGAAATTGCCGTCTCCGGTACGCCTGTGGACTGCGTCAAGATGGCCATGGAATATTTCCTGAAAGAGGACAAGCCGGACCTGATTATTTCCGGCATCAACGACGGTTATAACCTGGGCAGCGACGTCCTCTATTCCGGCACGGTCTCGGCGGCCATGGAAGGCCCGTACTACGGCCTGCCGTCCTTTGCCGTCTCCATGCTCAAGATGACGGAAGAACGCTGCGCCCGCACGGCTCATCTCGTTTGGGACATGGTGCAGCGCTTCATCGTCAAGGGCCGCTTCCCGGGCATCCTCAACGTCAACGTGCCGCCCGAAGGAGCTATCTGCCTCGGCAATGTCCGTGTCGTGCCTCAGACGGTCCAGATCTACCACAACGTCATCGCTGAAAAGCGCGATCTTGACGGCAGTCTCTGCTACCGCATCGTCGGCGACATCGATATGACGACGGCCCCGCAGAACAGCGACGTCGCCTGCATCCGCGAAGGCCATATCGCTTTGACGCCGCTCAAATGGCAGCAGACGGCCGACCGGGTCATGGACCACTTAAAAGGATGTCTGTCACTATGACTGATGAAGAACTCATAGAAAAAGCGAAAGCCTACCGCGCTCATTCGTACAGCCCGTATTCCCATTTTCCCGTCGGCGCTGCTGTACTGGCCGCTTCAGGCAAAGCCTACGGCGGCTGCAATATCGAGAACTCCAGCTATCCCCTGGGCAACTGTGCCGAACGGACGGCCATCTTCAAAGCTGTCTCGGAAGGGGAGAGGGAGCTTACGGCCCTGGCCGTCGTCGCCGATACAGACGGACCCTGTCCGCCCTGCGGCGCCTGCCGTCAGGTCATGGCCGAATTCCATATTCCTCGCATCATCATGGCCAACCTGCAAGGGGAAAAGCGCGTCGTCACTTTGGATGAGCTCCTGCCGTATGCCTTTTCTGACACGAATCTGTAAAGAAAGTTCTCTGAATACGGACAAATTTCCACAAAAAGCTTGCAATTTTTAAAAAGCAGGTTTATAATAACAATCACATCATACATATTGCGTGAACGAAACATACGGGAGAAGGCGCATGCCTACCGACGGAGTCAAACTCTCAGGTGCCCCCGCAAAGGGGTGGGACCGTGTGTGGACACGACTCTGGAGAGTCCCGTTTGGGCGCCGAAGGTGCAAGGAAGCGATTCCTAATCTCTCAGGCAAAAGGACAGAGCTGGCAGAACGACTTTTTTTCTGCGACCCTAAGACCTATCTTCAGAGTGATGATGATAGGTCTTTTTTTCATGTCATTATAATTACCATAACAAAAGGGGAGTATGAAAGATGTTGGATACGTTAAATGCCATTGATAGTTTTGTCTGGGGACCGCCTTTGCTGGTGCTGCTCATCGGTACGGGCCTGATGCTTACGATCCGTCTCCATTTGCTGCAGGTCTTCAAGCTGCCGAAAGCCCTGAAACTGATTTTCACGGCCAAGAACCAGGGCGACGGTGACGTCGACAGTTTCAAAGCCCTCTGCACCGCCCTGGCTGCGACGGTCGGCACCGGTAATATCGTCGGCGTCGCTACAGCTGTCCATGCCGGCGGCCCGGGTGCGATTTTCTGGATGTGGATGGCCGCTTTCGTCGGCATGGCTACGAAATACGCCGAAGGCTGCCTGGCCGTTAAATACCGTACGGTCGACAAGAACGGCGACATCGCCGGCGGCCCGATGTACTACATCGAAAACGGCCTCGGCAAGAAATACAAGCCTCTCGCATTCCTCTTCGCCTTCTTCGGCGTCCTCGTCGCTTTCTTCGGCATCGGTACTTTCGCCCAGGTCAACTCCATCGTTGAAATCACGCGCCTGACGACGAGCATCCCTGTCGAATACACGGCCATCGTTTTGACTATCCTCGTCGCTGCCATCACCATCGGCGGCCTCCAGTCCATCGCCCGCGTCGCTTCCAAAATCGTCCCGGCTATGGCTGTCATCTATGTCGTTTCTACAGTTGCTTTTCTCGTCGTCTTTGCCGACCAGATCCCGGCGGCTGTGGAACAAATCATTACCTGCGCCTTCACACCGACGGCAGCTGCCGGCGGCTTCCTCGGCGCCACCGTCCTCGTCGCTATGCGCAATGGTGTTGCCCGCGGCGTCTTCTCCAACGAATCGGGCCTCGGCAGTGCACCGATCGTCGCTGCAGCTGCCAAGACGAAATGGCCGGCTGAACAGGGCCTTATCTCCATGACCGGTACTTTCATCGATACGATTATCATCTGCACCCTGACAGGCCTTGTCCTCGTCGTCAGCGGTGCCTGGATGGGCGACGTCAACGGCGCAGCCCTGACCAATGCCGCATTCAACATGGCCTTCCCGACGTACGGCAGCATCATCCTCTGCGTCGGCCTGACCCTCTTCGCTTTCACGACTATCCTCGGCTGGAACTACTACGGTGAACGCTGCGTCCAGTACCTCGTCGGCGTCAAAGGCATCCTGCCGTACCGCATCATCTTCATCGCCCTCGTCGCCTGCGGTGCCTTCATTAAACTTGATGTCATCTGGGTCCTTGCGGATATCGTCAACGGCCTGATGGCTATCCCGAACCTCATCGCCCTCATCGGCCTGAGCGGTGTCGTCGTCGCCGAAACGAAGAAATATTTTGCTCATCTGAAAGAAGAAGAAATGGCTGTCGCCGAAGAATCGGAAGAAAAAGTCCCGGCCAGCCACTAAAAGAATTGTAAAAAATACTTGACGATTCCATCAGTTATGGTATAATACTTCTTGTGTCAAGCACTAATGGATAGCGGCCTGACACAAGAGATATGCCGGGGTGGCGGAATGGCAGACGCACCTGACTCAAAATCAGGCGGGTAACACCGTGAGGGTTCAAGTCCCTCCCTCGGCACCAGCAAAGAGGCTGTCGCATGAAGCGGCAGCCTTTTTAGTTTTTGTTTCTTTCTTTTTCTTTCTATCTAAATATGGTATAATAAGATAAACATATACTTATGGAGGGGAGTCGATCCACATGAATGAAATCTTTGCCAGACGGAGTATCCGTAAATTTTTGCCGACTATGGTCGAAGATGAAAAAATAGAAAAACTGCTGCGCGCCGCTATGGCCGCTCCTTCTGCTGGCAATCAGCAGCCCTGGGAATTCTACGTCGTCCGCGACAAACGCGTCATCCAGGATTTGTCCCACTGCAGCCCCTATGCCGGCTGTGCTGCCGGTGCGGCCCTGGCCATTGTCGTTTGTTCCCGCGATGAAAATATGCGTTTCCCGGCTTTCATCAATCTTGACCTCAGCGCTGCTGTCGAAAACATCCTGCTCGAAGCAGTCCATCTCGACCTCGGTGCTGTATGGCTCGGCGTCGCTCCGTACAAAGCCCGTGAAGTCCTCGTCCGCCGTTCCCTCGGCGTTCCCCAGGGCCTGACGCCTTTTGCCATCGTCGCCCTCGGCTATCCGCAGGCCACGGCAGAAGAAAAGCCCCATGAAGACCGCTATGATCCGTCCCGTATCCATTACGTGTAACATCCCTTATATAAAATAATAGTATATAAGAGCAGCGAAGAGGCTGCCCCGCGAAAAGAATCCATCCTCAGCGGGGCAGTCTCTTCTTTTTTTGCGTGATGATTTGTACATTCTGTGTATACAGTATTTTTATAAATACAAAGTATGCCGTCCCTTGTAATGTTTTTGTGATTTGTTATAATTAAGAAAGCGGTGAATGTATGGGCTTGCTGTGCGTTTACCGGTCTGACTTAAAATTTCTAAGCAGGAGGGTATTTTCATGAAAAAAATTCGTTCGGTTTTAGTTGCCAACCGCGGAGAAATTGCGATTCGTGTTTTCCGGGCTTGTAATGAACTGGGAATCCGTACGGTCGCTATTTACTCGAAAGAGGATTCGCTGTCCCTGCACCGTTTCCGTGCAGATGAATCGTATCTCGTCGGTGAAGGTAAAAAACCGGTAGATGCATATTTAGATATTGAAGATATTATCCGCATTGCTCATGAACACGACGTCGATGCCATCCATCCGGGCTACGGCTTCCTGTCCGAAAATGCGGACCTGGCCAAACGCTGCGAAGAAGAAGGCATTATCTTTATCGGTCCGAAAGTAGAACACCTCATTATGTTCGGCGATAAGATCAACGCACGTATTCAGGCAAAGAAGGCCGGTATCCAGTACATCCCCGGCAGCGACGGCCCGGTCATGAACTATGCCGAAGTCGAAAAATTCGCTAAACAGGTCGGTTTCCCGATTATGCTGAAAGCCGTCAATGGTGGCGGCGGCCGCGGCATGCGCATGGTCGACCGCATGGCAGATCTGCGCGATGCCTATGATCGTGCGAAATCGGAAGCCAAACTCGCTTTCGGCAGTGATGAAATTTACCTGGAAAAATGCATTGTCAACCCGAAACACGTCGAAGTCCAGATCATGGGCGACGAACACGGCAATGTCATTCACCTCTTTGAACGTGACTGCTCCATCCAGCGCCGCCATCAGAAAGTCGTCGAAACCGCACCGGCTTCGGCCCTGCCGATGGAACTGCGCCAGAAGATCTGCAACGCCGCTTTGAAACTGATGAAGAACGTCCACTACGTCAATGCCGGCACCGTCGAATTCCTGGTCACGCCGGACGGCCAGTTCTACTTCATCGAAGTCAACCCGCGCGTACAGGTCGAACATACTGTTACGGAAATGATCACGGGCATCGATATCGTCCAGACGCAGATTAAAGTTGCTGAAGGCTATGCCCTCGACAGCGATGAAATCGGCATCAAGTCCCAGGACGACGTCCGCTGCCTGGGCAACGCTATCCAGTGCCGTATTACGACAGAAGACCCGATGAACAACTTCATGCCGGACTCCGGCAAGATCATGGTCTACCGCAGCGGCGGCGGCTTCGGCGTCCGTCTCGACAGCGGCAATGCCTACACGGGTGCTATCATTACGCCGTATTACGATTCGCTCCTCGTCAAGACGACGACCTACGGCCGGACCCATAAAGAAGCAGCTGAAAAGATGCTCCGTGTCCTCAAGGAATTCCGTATCCGCGGCGTCAAGACGAATATCGGCTTCCTGATCAACGTCCTCAAGAGCCCGGAATTCGTCGCCGGCACGTACAACGTCAACTTCATTGATGACCATCCGGAACTCTTCAATCTGCCGGTCGTACAGGACCGCGGCACGAAGCTCCTCAAATACATCGGCGATACGACCATCAACGGCTATGCCGACGCCGGCCATCAGGACAAACCGGAATTCGAACCCCTGGAAATGCCGATCCCTGTCGACGGCCCTTATCCGGACGGTACGAAACAGAAATTCGATGCCATGGGACCGGAAAAATTCTCCCAGTGGGTCAAAGACCAGAAGAAGGTCTTCTTCACAGATACGACTATGCGTGACGCCCACCAGTCCCTCTTTGCGACGCGCGTCCGCTCCATCGATATGCTGCGCGTTTTGGAAGCAGCTTCCAAGAAGCTGCCGAACCTCTTCTCCTATGAATGCTGGGGCGGCGCTACTTTCGATGTAGCCTACCGCTTCCTTTATGAAGATCCCTGGGTCCGTCTGCGCCAGATGCGCAAGAAGGCACCGAACATCCTTCTGCAGATGCTCGTCCGCGGCGCCAATGCCGTCGGCTACACGAGCTATCCGGACAACGTCGTCAAGAACTTCATCGACTTGTCGGCCAAGAACGGCATCGATGTCTTCCGCGTCTTCGACAGCCTCAACAGTCTGGACAACATGTACGGTACGATCCAGGCCGTCCGCGACAACAACAAAGTGGCCGAAGTCGCCCTTTGCTACACCGGCGATATCCTCGACCCGTCCCGTGATAAATACGATTTGAAATACTACGTCAACATGGCCAAGGAACTGCAGAATGCCGGCGCCAACATCATCGCCATCAAGGATATGGCCGGCCTCCTCAAACCGGAAGCGGCCTACCAGCTCGTTTCGGCCCTGAAAGATGCTGTCGACCTGCCAATCCATCTCCACACCCATGACGGTTCGGGCAATGCCATCTGCACGTACGACCGCGCCATCGACGCCGGTGTCGATATCGTCGATGTCGTGTACTCTGCTTTTGCCGGCGGCACGAGCCAGCCGAGCATGAGCACCTTGTATTATGCTTTGAGCGGCAAGGATCGCCAGCCGGACCTCGACGTCAACGCTATGGAAGAAATGTCCCGCTACTGGGCAACGGTCCGTCCGTACTACAAAGGCGTCGATAAAGCCGATCCGTATCCCAATACGGAAGTCTACCAGCATGAAATGCCGGGCGGCCAGTTCTCTAACCTGCGCCAGCAGGCGAAAGCCGTCGGCCTCGGTGACCGCTGGAACGAAATCAAGAAGATGTACCACACGGTCAGCATGATGTTCGGCGATATCATTAAAGTTACGCCGTCGTCGAAAGTCGTCGGCGACATGACCCTCTTCATGGTCCAGAATAACCTGACGGAACAGGATGTTTACGATAAAGGCGACGTCCTCGACTTCCCGCAGTCCGTCGTCGAATTCTTCGAAGGCCGCATCGGTATCCCGTACCAGGGCTTCCCGGAAAAACTCCAGAAGATCGTCCTGAAAGGCAAGAAACCCCTTACGGAACGCCCGGGCAAGAGCTTGGCACCGGTCGACTTCGACGCCATCCGCAAGAAGCTGAGCGACGCCGACTACAAACATGAAGACGAAGACATCAATGCCTACTGCCAGTATCCGAAAGTCTTCAAGGACTTCAACGAAATGGTAAAGAAATACGGCGACGTCAGCGTCCTCGATACGCCGACCTTCTTCTTCGGCATGAAGAAGAACGAAGAAGTACACGTTGAAATCGAAGAAGGGAAGGACCTGATCATCACCCTCATCAATATCAGTGATCCTGATGACAGCGGCGTCCGCACGATTACCTTCATGTTCAACGGTGCCGAACGTGAAATTCAGGTCCAGGACAAGAGTGTCGACATGAAGACCGTCACACGCCGCAAAGCCGATCCCGATAAGATCGGTGACATCGGTGCTACCCTCTCGGGTTCGGTCGTCAAAGTCCTCGTTACACAGGGCCAGAAAGTCAAGAAAGGCGATCCCCTCGTCGTCACGGAAGCCATGAAGATGGAAACGACGATTACCTCGCCTATCGACGGCACGATTGGCGAAATCTACGCCACCAAAGGCCAGGCCATCATCAGCGGCGACTGCCTCTTGGAAGTGCTTGAATAATACAGCTCATGAAGGTTTCTGCTGTCAGGCATGATACCTTTTAACACGTCGTTTGTCGTGGGTCGTTCATCGTTTGCCGTGATTAACTGTTTCGTATTTGTATGAAATTTTCGGCAAACGAACCACGCCAAACGAACCACGAAAGGGGCTTGTCGCCTTGTGCGGCAGGCCCTTTCTTTATTATTGCAAAAGGAGAAACTTATCATGAAAATGGTAACCGTCTATTTGTTGGGCAAGAAGTTCTCTGTCCCTGAAGATTTGACGATCATGCGGGCCATGGAATATTCCGGCTTCCGTCTCGTCCGCGGCTGCGGCTGCCGCAGCGGTTTCTGCGGGGCCTGTGCCGTCGTCTACCGCCTGCAGGGCCAGACCGAGACCCATTCAGCCCTGGCCTGCCAGACGAAGGTCGAAGACGGCATGTGCGTCGGCCGCCTGGAATCTTTTCCCATCAAGAAGGAAGACTACGATATCGAAGACCTGCCTGTGGCCGGCAACGTCGTCGGCCAGCTCTATCCGGAAATCTACAAGTGCATCCACTGCAATGCCTGCACGCGCAACTGCCCCCAGGGTATCCAGGTCATGAAATACATCGCCCTGGCTCAGCGCGGCGACTATGCCGGCTGCGCCAAAGAATCCTTCCGCTGCGTCTGCTGCAACATCTGCGCTGCCGGCTGCCCGGCCAAAATCAGCCACGGCGCCGTCGGTCTCTTGGCACGGCGTCTGTTGGGCCGCTACATGACCAGGAAGAGTGCCCATTTGGAAAAACGCGTCGCCGCCATCCGCGAGGGCCAGTACGTCGCCGACGTGCAGCATCTCATGGAAACCAGCGACGACGAACTGCATCGTCTCTATGAAGCGCGGCAGATTGAGAAATAGGAGGAAACCATGCAATATACAGAAGAAATGAGGGCCTCCCAGGCCCGGGTCGAAGCGACGCGGAATATCCGACTTTCCGAAGAGCTGCCGCGTTTTACGGCAGAAGAAAAAAAGGAACTCCTGCGCCGCTATCATCCTGATTATAATGAAGACGGCTTTGCCGTCCTCAGCGTTGGTCCCAATAAAGGCGACAAGGTACCGCGGGAACTGGCGGCGCTTCTCCAGGGGCAGAGCCGCATGGATACGGCCGATGTCGACCTCGGCCACATCCAGTTCGACACGGACGTCCTGGTCATCGGCGGCGGCGGTGCCGGTGCCGCCGCTGCCATCGAAGCGGCCCGTCACGGCGCGAAGGTCCTGATGGCGACGAAACTGCGCCTGGGCGATGCCAATACGGGCATGGCCGAAGGCGGCATCCAGGCGGCCGATAAGGAAAGCGATTCGCCGGCCGACCACTATCTCGATGCCATCGGCGGCGGCCATTACAAGAATAAACCGGAACTGCTGGCAGAACTCGTCCTCAACGGCCCGGAAGCCATCCACTGGCTCAGTTCTTTAGGCGTCCTCTTCGATAAGGAAGCCGACGGCTCCATGGTCACGACCCACGGCGGCGGTACGTCGCGCAAGCGCATGCATGCCTGCGGTGACTATACGGGCGCAGAAATCATGCGCGTCCTGCGCGATGAAGTACGCAATGCCGGCGTCGATGTCGTCGAATATTCTCCGGCTGTGGAACTCCTCCTCGATGGGGAAGGGAAGGCAGCCGGTGCCGTCCTCTATGATTTTGATACGCAGGAGTATCATGTAGTTCGCGCCAAGAGCGTCATTATCGCTACGGGCGGTGCCGGCCGCCTGCACTATCAGGGCTTCCCGACGTCCAACCACTACGGTTCGACGGCAGACGGCCTGGTCCTGGCTTACCGTGCCGGCGTACCCCTCATCTATGCCGACGCTATCCAGTACCATCCGACGGGTGCCGCCTATCCGCCGCAGATTTACGGGGCCTTGGTTACGGAAAAAGTCCGTTCCCTCGGGGCCATGCTGGTCAATAAGAACGGCGAAGCCTTCCTCCATCCCCTGGAAACGCGTGACGTCGTCGCGGCGGCCATCATCCGAGAATGCCAGGAACGGGACAAGGGTATCTACGCCCTGCACGGTCCGGCGGTCTGGCTCGATACGCCCATGGTCGACCTGATTAACGGCGAAGGGACGATGGAAAAGCGCCTGCCTGCCATGATCCACATGTACGATCGATTCGGCATCGACATCCGCAGACAGCCGATCCTCGTCTATCCGACCCTGCACTACCAGAACGGCGGCATCTGCATCGACGCCGACAGTGCGACGGTTATCCCCGGCCTCTATGCAGCTGGCGAAGACGTCGGCGGCATCCACGGTACGAACCGCCTCATGGGCAACAGCCTTCTGGACATCATCGTCTTCGGCCGCAAAGCCGGCACGAAGGCCGCGGCCTACAGCAAGACGGCAAATCCCGGCCCGGGGACCCTGGACCACGTCCGCCGCTTCGACGGCGCACGCGCCGAAGCCGGTAGCATCAACCGGAAGGGCGGTGTGACATGCTGAGGCGCATCGCCCGCACCCTTTCCGGCCGTCCGTTTCCCCTGGAACGTCCACATGAACGAAGGACATCCACGTTGCTACCATGGGAAACGGGAAGCAATGAATCCATCTACCACACATCGCGGGGTCCGATGCTATTTGAAATGAACCGTGTCCTGATGTGCCGGAACCATCCGGTACTGGAATTCGCGTACTCGTCGAACGCGGGTCTCATCCTCGAAGTGGGTGACGTGTTCGATCCGAGCCGTGTACCGGTCGGCATGTACGTGGATGGACAGCCCCGACCCGACAGTGATTCGGTGACCGCATGGTGGCGGTCCCGGGGAATCCCCGCCACAAGGGACGGCCTGCGCACGCTGCTCATGGCCACGGGCATCCCCTCCGGAAAAGAACTGCTCGACCGTTCCATGGGATTGAGCCTGTCCGACCAGTACTGGATCCGTCCCGCCGGCATGGACGCGCTACGTTGGGAGGACCTCAACTTCTTCCACAACGATTTCGACGAACGGCTCGGCAAGGCGTTGTTCACCGGCGACTCATCCCGTATCGGCGACGTGAACACGCCGGACGTGACCAGCGCCGGAGACCTGCCCAAACGGTGGATCATCCGCGACGACGGCGTCAGGACCCTCATCAAGGCGGGACGGTCCGGCCAGGAGCCCGACAACGAGCGGATAGCGTGGAAAACGGCCCGCCTGCTTGGCATCGACCATGTCGAATACCGTGTGGGCAAGATCAACGGGGCCAGGGTGTCGGCATGCGACGAAATGCTTTCGGATACGGAGGAGCTCATTCCCGCCGGACAGATCATGCGGATCTTCCGGAAGGGAGGATACCGGGAACGCCGCGACATCTGGGTGGAGGCCTGCCAACGGCTCGGCGTCGACCGTGACGCGATCATGCACGCCACGGATGATTTCCTGTTCCTCGACTTCCTGCTACGCAACACGGACCGGCATTACAACAATTTCGGTCTGATCAGGGACGTGGAATCCTTCGCCATCCGTCCCGCCCCGATCTACGACAGCGGAGCGAGCCTGTGGAACGGCATGGATCCCGACGCCATGGGCAACGGGGACTACCGGACGAAACCGTTCTGGACCGACCAATGGGGAGAGGAGGACAACGCGTACTGGCAATTGTCCCTCATCGACGATTGGGACAGGTACGACCTCGGTGTTTTGGACGACGTGCCCGACATCGTCCACGAACAGCTTTCCACCAACCAGCGCCTCTCCCCCATGCTCATCGACCGGATCACGGGCCTGCTGCGTGGCCGGCTCCCGATCATCAGACATCAAAGGAACACCACCGCCACCCGCCACATGATCGGCATGACTCCCATTCATGGATTGGACAATCCGTCCACGGGTCAAGGACTCCAACCGCCGGACCCGGCCGATATTCCGGACGATACGCGGCCGGACGATCCCGGCATCGGCCTGGTCTGACCCTCTTC
>OLRV01001642.1_pt1 | contig 18699 bp, 12 predicted proteins | sample 1672421 | NCBI WGS metagenome assembly OLRV01 (sample SAMEA3136684, study PRJEB25190) | human gut metagenome | biome: human gut; feature: human-associated habitat; material: faeces | place: Austria | collected 2013
TTTACCGACAAGGTATCTCATAAGATATGCAGCATCTCGATTGTTAACGCTGCCATTTCCGTTAACATCAGCTGCTATTGACTGATAATAATCGGGTTCTTCTTTTTTAACAACAAAACGTGCAGTTTTTGCAACATCTGCATTGTTTACTTTACCGTCACCGTTAACATCACCGGTTACAACAACTTTAATTGTGTCAAGAATTTTTTCGCCATTCATTAAATATATCGTAGAACCGGTTCCGACTTTGCTGTTATTCAAAAGTACATCACCGTTTGAAGAAACAAATCTAAGCGATGAGGCTGTATTTCTGAATTGCGAGGAAATAAAAGATACTGTATTATTATCAAGAGGAATGCCACGAAGATTTCCTTCTGAATCAATACCGATTTTTGCACTTTCCTTCAAAATAAGAGAATTATTAACATTCTTATTTACCGTAATTTTACACTCGGCAACTGCTGAGTCATCCTCGGTAACAGCATAAATTATTGTTTCGCCGGGGTTGTTAGCCGTAACCGTTCCGTCATCAAGTACACTTGCTATACTATCATCCTTAGAAATCCAAATTACTTCCAGATCGGATTTGTTTTCCGGAGTAACAGTTGCATTCAGCTTAAAGCTAAAGCCTTCTTCAAGTGTATAATTTGATCTATCCAGATTTACAGTAACTATTTCGGATTTATTTTTATAAATCGGATTCAGTTCAATATCGTCTGAAATATAGCTGTAATCGTTATCCCATCCTATGAATACAAGCTCGCCCATATCACTCATGTTCGGAGGAGTTGCAGATGAACCGTATTCGACCGCTTCGGTCTTGATAACATCACCGTCGTTGTTTTTAAATGAAACATTATATTTGCAAATGCTGTATTTTGCATACACATCCACAACGCATGACTCGTTATCGTTATCTTTTACAGCCAAAGTAAATGCATCGTCATAATACAAGCCCTCAAAATTATAGCCGTCATATTCCAATGACTCATCGGTAATTTCCGAGAGCGTGTTAACCATAACTCTATTGGTTAAATCATCGTCAACGGTATTATGTATTGTTACAATTTTGCCTTTTCCGTCAATAACATACATTTCCTGTGCAACATCACTGTCATTTGCATTTATCGAACCTGCATAACAATTAAGAACCGTTGATTCGCTTATTGTTATCGGTTCTGTATATTCTATTGCATCGGGATTTTCGGAGGGATTCGAGCCATCCAATGTATACCAAATTACTGCATTCGGCGTATCACACGAAATTGTAACAGTCTGTGTTCCGTCATACGCACCGCTCGCAAGATTAATTTTCGGCATTTCGGTTGTTTCATCAAAGTAATATACAGCGTTAACGGTAATACTATCGGTAACATTTGCAAGATTCTCCTCATCAACATCCCATTCCAGGAAGTTTACTCCGTCTTTTTCCGGGAGCTCGGGAGCTTTGACATAGCCGTCATATTCAATTGTCTGCGAATCAAGCAATTCTCCGTCTACTCCGACAAAATTAACATCGAACGTTTTGGTTTCATATTCAGCCATTACAACAACATTATCGGAAACGGTCTTTGCGCCCTCAATGATTATCGGATTTTTTTCATCACCGATATTTTGTTCAATAGTGTCCCAACCGACAAAGTGTCCGCTTTCACACTTGTTTTCACTCTCATCGGCCGATTCGCTAATTTCGGGAGTTTCAAACAAGTCGCCGGCTTTGCAAACCTGAATTTTGCAGTTTTCTGGTACTCTCGGATCAATATATTGAACCACGCATTCCTTTTCAACAAAAATAGGTCTGACTACCATATCCGACTTAACATTTGTACAGGTATTGTTCCAACCGGCAAAAATATAGTTTGTTTTTTCCGGAATATCGTCGGGAACGGTTGCAGAATCACCATCCTGAACATATTGCGTTAAAGCAACTGTTTCCGTTTCGGTTTTACCGTTTTTTATAACCTCTTTTTCGTATTCATAAACAACCTTATGAATTGCTTTAGGAGCTTCAAACACCTGAACGGCTTGCATTTCCGCTGATCCCTGAATTCCTATATATGCAGTCATATCGCCTGTCTTTACCGAAAGTTCTTCTCTGAGTTTAAAAGAGAAGTTATATGATCCGCCGGAATTAATAATTGACTGACCGACATATTCATTTGTCCAGTCGGAATTTTCGTTATATTTCATTACATACAGATTGATATATTTACCTGCAAGCGATGGATCTAAAGTTCCGCTGACGGTTTTATTCTCTCCGCTGTCATCCTCTATTGCAGCAGAAATGCTCTTGGTTCGGTACTGATGTTTTACCTGAACATTTCTGTCATCATTTGCAATAACCGGAGTTGCCTGCCAATCGCTCCAATCGCTCCATCTATAGAAATAATAGGTATATGTTGTGTCATAATATCTATACTGTGTCTTCTGTCCGGAAACATATGACTCTGAGTGAGTTCCGTTCGGATACCAGAAATTAGAACCGCCGCAACTGCACCAATATGTACCGTAGTGGCTCCAGCCTGAAACACTCGAATTACCTTTCCACGAAAGTCCGTAATCCAAACTGATTCTGTGCGGATCAGCACCGTATCCATTGTACCGTATCGGACTCCAATGCGTTGAGCCGGAGGATTTATAATAATGGAAATAATCATATTTGGTTTTGGTTGAATAAACATCTGCAAGTCGAGTTTCAACTCTTCTTGTCCTGTCCGGATAATTAAAGGAATCAATTATGCTGTCCGACCAGCCCGACCATGAGCCCGGATGAGCGGTTTTATCTCCGTAAAGGATATATCCGGCTTTTGTATTTGTATTATTTGTAGCTTTTTCCTTGATTTGATAGCGATATACCGCTCTTTTTTCGTATTCTGTATCAGAATCAAAACTCGGCTCAACTTCTTTTCCGTTTTCTTCATCATAGAATTTCCATTGTGACCACATATTCGACTGATCTATGCTTGAAGAAACCGATTTAGAGATAGGAATACTCTTCTCAAAGCTGTCAAGAATAATTACTTCTGCCTTTGTTGCGGCGGATTCACACGGAACAAATACTTCCATTGCAGATTTTTTGGTATTGCCGGGAATGCTGAACGCCGCGGATTCTGTTGTATAAACGAGCTTGTCCGATTTTGTTTTGAGACAAACAACCGCTCTGCCCCTTGTTGTATCGGCAACGTGGTTTTCAACATCAAAAATAACGTAATATCCGTCTTTTTGCCTTGATGCTTCGGTAATTGTACATGTAACGGGTATTTCCTTATTTTCCCATACATAAACAGGATAAATTTTTATTATATCGGACTTATTTAAGCGATAAACATTTTTATAATCATCACTGTTCCAGCCAGCAAATAAATATCCGTCAAGTGCAGGCGGCTCGGGCGGAATGGCACTTTCCATATACGGAACTGATTGAGTGCTTCCAATCTGATTTCCCTTATTGTCCAAGAACATTACCTGATATTTGTTCTTTGTGTATTTTGCCTTAACGGATTTTTCCGCTTTTATATTTTCCAAAGAAACTGTTTTGGTATTTTCCGCTTCACCGGAATTATCATTTATATCTACCCAGCCGTAGAAAGAGTATCCTTCTTTTTCCGGTGCAATCGGAGCGGTTGATGAATTGGTATAAGAAACCTCTTGCGTACCCAATACTGTTTTACCGTCATCGTCATAATAAGTGACCTTTGATTTACCGTGAACGGTGATAGCCTGAGCAAGTACGCCGGGATCACTCGTGTACATGCTGTTCTGTGCATACACCTTAACCGTGTAAACACCCTCGTCCTGCGGTGTAAACGTTGCACTTGTGCCATACAGGTTTCCGTAGGACTTTACCTCTGCACCTGCGCTGTTAAATAACACGGCTTTATAATACTTTGCATCATATACAGAATCCCACGAAACAGTTATTGTTCCTGTCGCCGGAATATCTGGAGATGTGAGCAGCTTCACAACGGGAGGCTGAGGCTTGGTAATCAATGTTCCTTGGTATGAACAGTATCTGAGGTTAAGCCAGCCGCTTATTCCTTTGTATGTTGTGTAGCCCCATCCGTTTTGTATTTTTGTTATTCCGATTACTTCATTTTTCTTGATAATCGAAGCAACGGAATTGGTTGAAACCATTGTGTTGTTTGATTGAACAGATGCGGTTGAAATTTTATCATCACTAAGTATACCGCCTTCGTCAACAGAATTTGTGAAAATGCTGCCTGTTGCTTCGGGATAGTTATAGCCGGGACCTGTGCGAAGAACAACATCGTATCTTGCAATATATTCACCGATTTTTCCTGTAGAATAGGGTAACGAGCCAAAAGATCTATTGTCTTTCTTTAAATAACATCCCAGACCACCATCAGGTGCTTTAATCGATTTGTTTTTGAATGCATTATATGTATAGTCTTTTTCAATTTTATAAGAACTTGAATTAGGGTTAGACAGTCTTAAAGAATCAATCTTTGTAATATTCTTTAAGCTACTGCCATCACTGTAATGAACCTTACCGACTATATAATATTTTCCACTTAGCGACTTATTGCCATAAAACAAAATCACATCGCCATGTCTCATAAAGTATATAATATTTTTTGTGTTTATCCCTTTATATGCACCTATGTTATTTGAATTGATTTGCAGATTACCATTTGGATTAAAATTATCATCGTAAAACCTAACGACTCCGGTTTCCCACGCAAGTGAAAGAGACGAAGAACTATATACCTTTTGCCCTGTATGTTCAAATGCAACAAACCCTGCATATTTTGAACCAGCTACTGAGCTTTTTCCTGTGCTTGAATATTGACAAAGCAATGTTTTCTTGGGGTCTTTTGCAATACTTATCCCCAAAGGTTCAGTATATGCATAAGTAAATATTTTTGAAATACCATATGTCTCTTTACGAGGATCGACACTATTTGCACTTGACCACGAATCATATATCCATATTTCACCTTTACTTAAAGAATCGGAATTATCTATCATGAAATAGTGTCCTCTGCTCTTGCTATATGCAATAGTAAAATAACCATTTCTTATATTTTCTCTTATTCTATCATAACAATTTTTCTCAGTCACTTCAATGCATGTAAGTCCTGTATTTCCCAATGATTTTGCATATTTTATCGGACTATTCTTTCCATCATTTTGATAACCACTTTCTCTACACAGATTATTCGCCAGTTGCCACTTATAGTACTCATCCGGATTAAAGTCCATGCTGTTATTGATTCCGGTTTCATAAATTAATTTCGCCTGTGCAACAACCCAACAGCCACCATATTTTAGTTTAGGATAACTTGTTGCTGCCTGTGACCATTTTCTATAATCAGAATCATACCCTTGCGCTGAAGCATTAATCAGTATAGAAGAAAAAGATCCGACGAGTAAAACTATACATATGAGCATAGAAGCAAAACGTTTAATAATTATATTCCTCATAATTTGATTCCTCCAGTTATATTTTTTATATGATTTTTTTTAGAAATAATATAATAATTAATACCATAATTAAGGATCCAAATATAATAATAATTTTTATCCCCAAATGTACATTCCTCTTATTTTTAACTTTATTTAAATTTTTTTGATCAGTCTTCGCTCCGTTCACAATACCGTCAAGCACATCTGCGGCGGTGTCATTGTCCAAAATCTTTGCAAAATCTCTTGTGTCTCCGCCTTCACCGGCAATTGAACTGAGCGCACTTTCTACAGCAGCTTCTTTTTTATCATCCGAAAGCTCCGAAAAACTTCCGACACCGTATTCTTTCAGAATTTTGTCGGAAATCGAGATAACCTTTTCGCCATCCACACTTTCAAGAACATTCTTTGTTGCCGAATTCTTTAAAGCTTTTATATATGCCTCCCTAAGCTCGTCAAAGCTCCTAAATTGAACGGCGTCTTTTGAATACGCAAGATTTCTGCTGTTTACAAATTTCAAAAAGCTGTCCTTTTGAGCGTCGTCGGAAACATCGGAAATATCAACAATCTGATATGACTCAAGCATGGCCTTAACAGATGAAATCAGGTAATCGTCCGAAACCGGTTTGCCGCTGTTATTTGACGGCAATGTCGTTTTTACCTCATTTTTCTTTGATGCACTTTTACTGTCAAGAATGTTGACGGTTATCGATTGACAATCAAGCTGAACCGCTTTCCACTTTTCATTAAAGGTATCATCGGCACTATATGTCAAATCAATTTTGTATTTACCGTAATCGGCATAGCCCAATGTTTCAAATGTCAGCATAAACAATGTTCCGTCTTCACTCACATTCTGCGTATCACTCCAAATGACATCAAAGCTGCCTTTAACAGAATAGTAATCCGTAACCGTTGTATTAAACATACCTTTTTTTGTAAGACTGCCGGAAGAAATATCCTTCAAAGCTATCTGTGCTTCGGGATATTTTACGGTTATTTTAAATCCCATAAGTCCGGCATTATTTTTCAATTTAATCGGCACGGTAAAGCTTTCCTTCAATGCAGCGTATACCTCATCCGAATAGACAGTAGGTTTTTCTACCGCCAAAACCGTTAGGCAATTTGAAAGCAACAAGACAAAAGCCATAAGAGCCATTAACACTTTTTTCAATAAACATACCCCCACAATCTCTCTTTTTAAGAAAAAAATCATATTTTTTCATTTACATTTTTCTCTTTTGCACAATCAACAATCAATTTCATTTTCAGTCATCCCTTGAACGGTATTATAAAGTCAATGTTTTTCCCAAAATGGTTTGTGCAAACAAGCCGTAAATAACATTTCCCATTCTATCCCCTCCATTTTTCTTAACAATACTTGATAAATCATCAAAATCAGTGTATAATTTATACAGTGTATTTTGTTAAATATTTCCTTCAAATTATAAAACTGTGTAATTCTTTTTTCAATATATGCGTGGTATATAACCGTTTTTGCGTGGTGAATAACTTTGCGTACTACAACAGTTTTGTATTATAATTTATATCACGAGATCGGAGTGATATATTATGTTAAAGATAGGAATTTACGGTTACGGCAACCTCGGCAGAGGAGTTGAAGCGGCTGTTGCGCTCAACGACGATACCGAACTTGTCGGCGTATTCACGAGAAGAGATCCAGCAACTGTTAAGATCAGAACCGCGGGCGTAGGAGTTTATCATACCGACGAACTCGAAAAATTCAAAGATAAAATCGATGTTCTTATAATCTGCGGCGGAAGCGCCACGGACTTGCCCGAAATGACCCCCGCGCTTGCGAAACATTTCAATGTTATCGACAGTTTTGACACCCACGCAAAGATTCCCGAACATTTTGAAAATGTTGATGATGCCGCAAAGATAGGCGACAATATCGCCCTTATTTCCTGTGGCTGGGATCCGGGACTGTTCTCCCTCGCAAGACTTTATATGAACGCGGTTCTTCCCGTCGGACAGGATTATACATTCTGGGGCAGAGGTGTCAGCCAAGGTCATTCCGATGCGATTCGCCGCATAAAGGGCGTTAAAGACGCGAGACAGTATACCGTTCCCGTTGCGTCCGCAGTCGAAGCTGTCAGAAACGGCGAAGATCCCGTGCTGTCCACAAGAGAAAAGCATACCAGAGAATGCTATGTCGTTGCCGAAGAGGGTGCCGACCTTGCGTATATAGAAAACGAAATCAAAACCATGCCGAACTATTTCTCGGATTACGACACAACGGTTAATTTCATCTCGCTTGAAGAGCTGAAAGCCAACCACAGCGGAATTCCGCACGGCGGCAGCGTTATAAGAAGCGGCCGCACGGGTTTTGACCTCGGCACAAAGCATACTATAGAATACAGCCTCAAGCTTGAGTCAAACCCCGAATTTACAGGCAGTGTTCTTGCCGCTTATGCAAGAGCCGCATATAAGCTCAAGGCGAAGGGTGAATCGGGCTGTAGAACGGTATTCGATATCGCTCCGGCACTTCTTGTTGATATGGACGGCGAAGAAATCAGAGCACACATGCTTTGATTTATATATCAGAAAGGATTTTTAAAATGATTTGCGACAACCTCGGTATAAACGAAAAAGGACACCTTACTTTTGCGGGCAGGGACACAGTTGAGCTGGCCGAAAAGTACGGCACACCGGCATATATAATGGACGAAGAAAAAATCAGGGAGAAGTGCCGAATTTACAAAAAGGCCATGGCCGAATATTTCGGCGGCGAATCCTTCCCTCTTTTTGCCAGCAAATCATTATGTTTTAAGCAGATATACAGGATAATGAAAGAGGAGGGCATGGGCATTGATGTTGTTTCGCCCGGTGAGCTTTACACGGCGGCATCTGCAGGCTTCCCTCTCGAAAATGCTTATTTCCATGGCAATAACAAAACAGGCAACGATATAGCCTATGCGATGGATCGTTCAATCGGATATTTCGTCTGCGATAACTGCGACGAGCTTTATGCGATTGACCGTCACGCTAAAAAGAGGGGAATCAAGCAGAAAATTTTGCTTCGTCTCACTCCGGGCATTGACCCTCATACCCATGCAAAAATTTCAACGGGCAAGGTCGATTCCAAGTTCGGTACGGCGATTGAAACAGGTCAGGCGGACGAGCTTGTTAAGCTTGCACTTTCGCTCGAAAATATTGAGCTGAGAGGCTATCATTGCCATATCGGTTCTCAGATTTTTGAGTACAAGCCTTTCAGCGACGCCGCAAAGATAATGATTGATTTTATTGCAAAGGTCAAAAACGAGCAGGGTTATGAAGCTCAGACGCTTAACATCGGCGGCGGAATGGGTGTCCGCTATGTTGAGAGTGACCCGGAGATTGACTATGCTGCCAATATCAAGAGTCTTTCGGAAATCTTTAAGGCCGAATGTGCCGCAAAGGACGTTAATATGCCGCAGATTCTTATGGAACCGGGCAGAAGCATTGTTGCCGACGCAGGCATGACGCTTTACACCGTCGGCGCAAAGAAAGAGATCCCCGGCTTCAAGAACTATGTTTCGATTGACGGCGGTATGCCGGATAACCCGAGATATGCTCTGTATCAGTCGGAATACACCGTCTGCGTTGCAAACCGTATGAATGAAAAAGCGGATTATGAGTGCACGATTGCGGGACGCTGCTGCGAGAGCGGCGACCTCATTCAGGAGGGCGTCAAGATTCCCGAGCCGCAAAGGGATGATGTTTTAGCGGTTCTGACGACCGGTGCATATAACTATGCGATGTCGTCCAATTACAATGCCATCACAAAGCCGCCTGTTATAATGCTCACAAAGGACAGCGAGTATGTGGCCGTTAAGCGTGAAAGCTTTGAGGACATGACGGCTTGTCAGGTATAAATTCAAGCTTGATTTTATGTTTGGCGACAGTTGAATATTGTATTTTCGGTGCGTAGCCTCGGCTGCGCACTTCTTTATGTGTACCGTATCATTCGGGAGCGGAGGTAAATAATATCAAAAAATGTGAAAAATTTTCTCAAAACAGTGGATTTTTTCTTTTTTTAATGATATAATATTCATGCGAAACGAACCAATTAAATTTTTTGAAAAATGAATAACCGGCTTCCCATGCCATATATTAAGTATGTTTTTTACTTCGGTAAAAATGCATGCTCTATAAACGCATACTTTTTATGGTGTGGGAGTTTATCTTGGTTTGTTTCGCAGCAATCGGAGCAATGTATTTTTCATGCGTGGCTTCGGCTGCGCATTTTTTGCTTTTTAGGAGGAAAATAAAATGGGATTTGCTCAAAACCTTAAAGCGGCCCGTAAAACACTCAAGCTTACTCAGCAGGAAATTGCAGACGAACTTGGAATTGACCGCTCGGCAATAGCACATTATGAAAAGGGAACCTCCTTGCCGCATGCAGGGAACATAGATAAGCTTTGCGATATTCTGAACATGACGTACGATGAGCTGTTCAAAAAATAATTTTATTTTTGTTTTGTCTTGATTGCCAAAAAAGTCTTTTTTGCACCGTTAAAACATAAAATGTTAAAAAAATGACGATTTATAGCTCGGTTAGCCTTGACTAATTAGCAAATATAGATTAAACTATCCCTGTATTATTTTAGCAAATTAATAATTGAAAGGATTTGAGTTCATGAAAAAATTTATCGCAATTCTTCTTTGCGTAGCTACAATGTTCTGCCTCTTCGCAGGATGCGGCTCCAAGGGAGACGACAAGACAGATGAAAAAGTATGGAAGATTTCTACCGACACGGTTTTCAGACCGTTTGAGTACACGGACGCTACCGGCAAGCTTGTCGGTATTGACGTTGAGATCCTTGCCGCTATCGCTGAGGATCAGGGCTTCAAGTACGAGCTTAACAGTGTTGGTTGGGATGCATCTATCGCAGCATGTCAGTCAGGTCAGGCGGACGCCATGATCGCAGGTGCTTCTATCACAGAGAAGCGTAAGAGCGAGGGCTGGATTTTCTCAGACGGATATTATCACTGCACACAGACAATGACCGTTGCCGCTGATTCCACAATCAAGGGCTTCGAGGATCTCAAGGGCAAGCAGGTTGCGGTTAAGACAGGTACAATGGGTGCCGACTATGCAAAAAGCCTCAAGGATAAGTACGGCTTCACAATCGCTTCATTCAAGGATTCTCCGACAATGTATCAGGCAGTTATCGGCGGCCAGGCAGTTGCTTGCTTCGAGGATACACCGATCATGGTCGACTCCATCAAGAGCGGCAAGCTTGCGCTCAAGGTTCTTGAGAACACAGCCAGTGAGGGTAATGATTACGGTCTTGCAATCTTCAATTCCGCTAATCAGGAATTCCTTGATATGTTCAACGCAGGTCTTAAGAACATTAAGGCAAACGGCAAGTACGACGAAATCATCAACAAGTACGTTGGCTAATTTTAAAAAATGAGCGGTGGGGCGTCTGCAAAGATGCCCTGCTGTTTGTCAGAAGGAGTCCGCTAAATGGCAGATATAATTTCGGTTTACGGCAAGCTGCTGCTTGAGGCAATGGGACAGACGCTTATCATGGCTTTCTACAGCCTGATTTTTGCAAGCATCATCGGTCTCATCTTCGGTATGCTCAGCGTGCTTAAAAGTAAGGTATGCAACGTCATCGCACAGATATTTGTCGATATTATCCGTGGCGTTCCGATGATAGTTCTTGCATTCTTCGTTTTCTTCGGTATACCTTACGCTTTGAAAAACTTTTTACACAGTACCTTTACATTTACCGCATTGCAGGCAGGTATAATCTGTCTTTCGCTCAACTGCGGCGCATATATGTCGGAGATCATCCGTGCAGGAATTCAGTCCGTTGATATCGGACAGATGGAGGCGGCAAGAAGCCTCGGAATTCCATATTGGAAAGCAATGCAGAAGGTCGTTCTTCCGCAGGCTATCCGCACGATGATACCGAGCATCATCAACCAGTTTATCATCACGCTCAAGGATACTTCGATTCTTTCCGTTATCGGTTTCCCCGAGCTTGTAAATGCTGCCCAGAATGTTATTGCGATCAACTTTAAGTCGTTCCAGGTATGGTTCCTTGTTGGTCTGATGTACCTTATCGTTATCACAATACTTTCCAAGATTGCAAAGGCTCTTGAGAGGAGGATGAACCGTGGCCGTAAATAAAAACAACGTTAAAATTCACGTTTCTCACCTCAAAAAGAACTTCGGTCATTTGGAGGTTATCAAGGATATCTCGACCGATATATACGAGGGCGAGGTTGTCGTTATCCTCGGACCGTCCGGCAGCGGCAAGTCAACTTTTCTTCGCTGCATAAACCGTCTTGAAGAGCCGACAGGCGGCGAGATTATTGTTGACGGTCAGGCGATTACGGATAAAAAAGCCGATCTCAATAAGATTCGTGAGAATATCGGAATGGTGTTCCAGCATTTTAACCTTTTTAACAATCTCAATGTTATTCAAAACCTTATGCTTGCTCCCGTTCAGCTGAAAAAGGCTTCAAAGGAAAAAGCAAAAGAGGAAGCAATGGCAATGCTTAAAAAGGTCGGACTTGCGGACAAGGCTGACGCTTATCCGCATCAGCTCTCAGGCGGACAGAAGCAGAGAGTTGCAATCGCACGTTCCCTTTGCATGAATCCCGATATCATGCTCTTTGACGAGCCGACATCGGCACTCGACCCCGAAATGGTAGGCGAGGTTCTCCAGGTTATGAAAGACCTTGCAGCCGAGGGAATGACAATGGCTATTGTTACTCACGAGATAGGCTTTGCCCGTGAGGTTGCCGACCGTGTACTTTTCATTGATGACGGTTATATTATCGAGGAGGGTACGCCGCAGGAGGTTATCCTCAACCCGAAAGAGCCGAGAGCTGTCGATTTCTTCAATAAGGTTCTTTAATTGAATTTAAGGCGGAGATTTTCCTTCCCGGGAATCTTCGCCTTTCTTTTTTGTGCAAATGAAATCAAGCACAAAATTTTTGACTTCGATATAATATATTTGTCAATGAGCCCGAGGGTCGAATTTGCAGCTGGGGAATTCCGCTTGCCGAGGCTTACGGCGTAAGACTGCCTGCCGGCTATGACGGAGAAATTCCGCCGCAGATGATGATTATGGACGTGCCGGAGGGCGAATATCTTGTTTTTGAGCACGGACCGTTTGATTTTGAAACAGAGAATGTCGCCGTTGAGCAGAAAATCGAGCAGGCGATGAAGGACTTTGACTACGCCGCAACGGGCTATGAGCTTGACACCGCACCGGGAAGAGTTTTCTATTTCTATCACGATTGTAAACAATTCTGGAAATATGTTCGACCCGTGCACAAAATAAATAAAGCATAATTTACCGAATATTATCCCTTGACAAAACCGAATTAAGATGTTAAGATAGTCCGTGACGATACACGTTGAAGATGTGTAAGTAGTTTTTGCCTGAGTGAGCAAAGAGAGCGGCTGTCATCGGCTGAAAGCACCGCCTTGCGAGCAGAAACGAATTTCAGCATCGGAGTGGCCTGCGAAAGCTTGGATTAAGCAGGGCGTGCCCGTCCGCATCATGACGGTTAAAGAGTGCGGAGCGTAAGTTCCGAATATGGGTGGTACCACGGTTTATCCCGTCCCATAACAAGATTTGGGTCTTGTTATCGGACGGGTTTTATTTTTATCAGGAGGTTATAAAATGGCAGAACAAATCGATTTGCTCAGAAAAAAGTTTGAAGACTCTATTTTGCAGGTCAAGGACGCTTCCGAGCTGGAAACGCTTCGAGTTAATTTCCTCGGCAAGAGCGGCCATGTAACAGCACTTCTCAAGGGTATGGGTAAGCTTTCCCCGGATGAGAAAAAGACTATGGGTCAGGCGGTCAACACATTTAAGCAGAGTGTTGCCGACGCAATCGGAAAGAAGGCAGAGGAGCTTCACAAGCTTGCGGTTAAGAGAGAGCTTGAAATGACCCCCGAATTTGATGTTTCCGTACCGGTTAACCTTGAAAGAGGTTCATATCATCCGATTACACTGGTTCAGCGTCAGTGCGAAAATGTGTTCAAGTCAATGGGCTTCACCGTTGAGGATTACAGCGAGGTTGTAACGGACTATGAGTGCTTTGAGTCGCTCAATATTCCGAAATTCCACCCCGCCCGTGACATGCAGGACACGTATTATCTGACAAACGGCCAGCTTCTTAAGTCGCAGACCTCTGCGGCTCAGAACGCTATCTATAAAAAATACAGAGATCAGCTCATCAATGAGGGTAAGCCGATTAAGGCTGTTTTCCCGGGCAGATGCTTCCGTAACGAGAGCACCGACGCCTGCCACGAAAACACCTTCTTCCAGATGGAGGGCGTTATGGTCGGCAAGGATATTTCAATATCCAACCTTATTTTCTTCATGAAAACCATGCTTTCCGAGGTTTTCCAAAGAGATATTAAAGTTCGTCTTCGTCCGGGCTTCTTCCCGTTCGTTGAACCGGGTTTTGAGCTTGACATCAACTGCCTTATCTGCGGCGGTGAGGGATGTCCGTCCTGTAAGCACAGCGGCTGGCTTGAGCTTTGCCCCTGCGGAATGATTCATCCGAACGTACTCAGAGAGGGCGGCATTGATCCCGATGAATACACAGGATTTGCATTCGGTCTCGGTCTTACCAGACTTGCAATGATGAAGTACGGCATCAAGGATATCCGTGACCTCAACAGCGGTGCACTTGTAAATCTTGAGCAGTTCACGGACGACGAATAAGGAGGCAGAACAATGTTTATTTCAATTAACTGGATTAAAGATTTCGTCGACCTTTCGGGTCTTGACATCAATGAGCTTATTCATCAGTTCTCCCTGTCCACTGCTGAGGTTGAAAACGAAATTTTCTATAAGGGCAGCGACATCAGCGGAATCGTTGTTGCCGAAATTAAATCCGTCGAGGAGCACCCCGAGTCAAAAAAGCTTCATCTTCTCAAGGTTGATGCAGGCGACGGTCAGCTCACAGACGTTGTTTGCGGCGCACCGAACGTAAGAGTCGGCATGAAGACCGCATTTGCAAAGGTCGGCGCAAAGATCGGCGAGATTGAAATCGCACCGAGACCGCTCGCAGGCTATATGTCAAACGGTATGTGCTGCTCCGAGAAAGAAATCGGTATGAGCGATGACAACTCGGGCATTATGGATCTTGATGAGAGCCTTACAAACGGAACGGACATTAAGGACGTTTTCGCTATTGATGATATCATCTTTGAGGTTGATAACAAGTCGCTGACAAACCGTCCCGACCTTTGGGGTCATTACGGAATCGCAAGAGAGTTTGCCGCACTCGCAGGCAGACCGCTTAAGCCGCTTGATACGGTTGACCTTAGCCAATACAAGGATTTGCCGAAGGTGGATATGAAGATTGAGGATCCCCTCTGCTACAGATATTCCTGCCTTCAATTTGAGAATATTACAAGAAATATCAGCCCGGCTAATATGAGAATCCGTCTCTATTACTGCGGAATGAGAGCCATCAACTTCCTTGCTGACCTGACTAACTATCTCATGCTTGAAATGGGTCAGCCGATGCACGCTTTCGACTCAAGAAAGGTTGAAAAAATCAGAATCAAGAGATTCGACACTCCGTTCGAGTTCAAGACCCTTGACGGCATTGAAAGGCATATTGACGAGAATACCCTTATGATTTGCAACGACAACACGCCTGTTGCAATCGCAGGCATTATGGGCGGACTTGATTCGGAAATCGTTGACGATACACATTCGCTCACACTTGAATCCGCAACATTTGATGCTGTTTCAGTCAGAAAATCTTCGGCTCGTCTTGCTCACAGAACAGATGCTTCCATGCGTTATGAAAAGAGTCTTGACCCCGAGATGACCGTTACCGCCGTTGCACGTTTTGTTAAGCTCCTCAGCGATTACGACTCGGGCGTAAAGGTAACATCGAGTCTTACGGATGAATACGCTCACAAGTTTGACGATGTTGAGCTCAGCTTCGATAAGAAATTTGTTGACCGTTATACGGGTATTGAGATTGACAATGATACGATTGTTAAAACCCTTACCGCACTCGGCTTTAAGGTCAAGCTTGACGGCGACGACTTTACCGTTGACGTTCCGAGCTGGAGAGCAACAAAGGATGTTACGCTCAAGGCCGATATTATCGAGGAAATAACAAGAATTTACGGCTACGACAATTTTGATGTTCATACGGCGACAGCTCCGCTTTATCCTGTTCGTCCGTTTGCCGAGAAGAGCATTGAGGATAAGGTAAAGGATATTCTTGTTAAGGAATTCGGACTTCATGAGGTTCATTCATATATTTGGGAGTATACCGACGAATATAAGAAGCTTGGCATTGCAACGGAACCGAACATCAAGCTTGCCAATGCAACCAACCCGAATATCGAAACAATCAGAAAGTCGATTATCCCGACCCAGCTTTGCCAGGTTAAGTCGAATTCTTCCTATGCTCCGTCATTCGGAATCTTTGAAATCGGACGTATTGTTGACGGCGTTGACGAGAATAATCTCTGCCGTGAGCATAAGAAGCTTGCTGTCACGCTCTACAGCAAAACAGAAACAACCGAGGAGCTTTATTTCAAGCTTATCAACATGATTTCGGTTGTTGTTGACGATATTAAGCACAAGAGCCTTTCGTTCAAGGCAAAGAGCACCGAGCTTAACTATATTCATCCGAAGAACTATAACGCAATCGTTTGCGACGGCAAGGAGCTTGGCGTTATCGGTGTTGTTCATCCCGAAGTGCTCAGAAATATTGACAAAAAAGCAAGCGTTGTTTTCCTCGAGATGGACGTTAAGGACCTTGTTGCGGTTGAGAACGCAGGCATCAAATATACCGAAGCTTCAAAGTATCCGTCAATCGAGGTTGACGTAACCTTCGTTACGGATACATTCAAGCCGATTAAAGAAGCGATAGAGCTTATCAATTCCGAGCTTATTAAAAAGACGTCGGTCGTTGATACCTATCAGGATGCAAGCGGCAAGTCTATCACGATAAGAATCGTATTCTCACATCCCGACAGAACTCTTGTTAAGGACGAGGTCATGGCAATAGTCAATGACCTTATCGCAAAGCTTGAGAGTAAGGGCATTAACATGAAATCATAAACTCAATATTATACACACAGCCTCCCGATTGATTTCGGGAGGTTGATTTTGACAAGATAGAAAAATCAATAAAATTTTGGATTTTCATTATTTTTGAAAATAGTATTGCTATTGTTCGCAAGTTAGAATATAATATATACGTATTGAATGCGTATTAAAATAGGAGGTTGCTATGGAATATATGTCTGCAAAAGAAGCCGCTGATAAGTGGGGCATTTCTCAAAGAAGAGTAGCGGTGCTGTGTTCCGAACAAAGAATTGCTGAAGCAACTATGGTGGGTAATATGTGGATTATACCCGCAACCGCTGAAAAGCCGATTGATGCAAGAAGCCTACGATATATAGCAAATAATGATAAAAAAGTAAAACCGTTCTTGAAATGGGCAGGCGGTAAAGGACAGTTGCTTTCTGAAATAGAAAAGTATTATCCGTTTGAAACCGGTAAAATCATAAAATACGCTGAACCATTTGTTGGTGGCGGTGCAGTTTTGTTTGATATACTTAGCAAATATGATTTAGAAGAAGTTTATATCAGCGATATTAATGCTGAACTTATCAATACCTATCGTATTATTCGTGATAATATTGATGCTTTGATAGAAACGCTTTACACTATGCAAAACGATTTTATTCCGCTTAATACAGACGAACGAAAAGCATATTATATGAAAAAACGTGAGCGTTTTAATGATTTAAAGGTCAACGGAAACGAGGACATCAATATCGAAAAAGCGGCATTGATGATTTTTCTTAATAAAACTTGCTTCAACGGTTTGTTCCGTGTAAATAAAAAAGGTTTGTTTAATGTTCCTATAGGAGCGTATAAAAATCCGATGATTTGCGATGAAAACAATCTCAGAACAGTATCGAAAAAATTGCAGAGAGTTACTATCGTATGTGGAGATTACAGAGAATCGGAAGACTTTATTGACGAAAATACTTTTGTTTATTTTGATCCGCCATATAGACCTATTACTGATACAGCAAGTTTTACTGCGTATACTGAGAACTTGTTTAATGATGAGGAACAGATTGAACTTGCAAAGTTTGTTGATGATATGCACAGAAAAGGTGCAAAGGTTGTAATCAGTAATTCTGATCCCAAAAACTCAAATACAGAAGATGATTTCTTTGATAGTATTTACTCCGCTCTTAAAATAAAACGTGTTGAAGCAACTCGAATGATTAACTGTAATGGTGAATCAAGAGGAAAAATTAAAGAGTTGCTTATCAGTAATTTTTAAGGAGGCTTAAATAAGTGAAGTATAAAAACAATATTATATATTATATTTTGAAAGAATATGAAAGAGAAGAAAAGAATCAGAATATTAATACATTGCTTGTGTCAAAATATGATTTGTATTCTCAAAATTTAGAAAGTTTGAAATCCGTTTGTGCAAAATTTGAAATTAACAAATCAGAAAAGCTTAATATTTTAATAACTGATTTAGAAAAAGAAATTTTATCAAAAGAAAAATTCGATGAAAAGAAGGCAAAAACGATTGGTTCGGTTATTGCGTTTGCGGGGACACCACTTCTTCCTTTGTTATTTAATTATGTCAAAGCAGATGTTAATTTAATGATTTTGGCTATGTTGCTTTTGGTGGAAGTTATAATTCTATTTTATGCGGTATATTTAATTGTTGACGAAATTAATTCTCATTTTTCTTTGAAGGCCCAATACAAAAAGTTATTAAAGATGTTAAGAGATATTAAATTATTAAACTGTTCTGAGGAGAAGAAAATCGATGAGGGATAAAAGAAATTTTAGTGCGTGGTTATCGAGTTTCCGTGATAGCATCGCAGACTATGGTTATTATATAGATTTTGAAAAGGTTCATAGGAATGTTGATAATATTAAGGTTGAACTTAATATTTTAAATTCACTTATTGGTTCTAAGAATATTGAGGAGGATTTTGAAAAACTAATAAACAAATATCCGGAAACTTTAAAATGCATACCTCTGCTTTTGGCAGTTAGGTCAGATGAAATATATGCGATTGATAGTGATGGAGACTATACATATAATTTCAAAAATCCCAATATTTCTGTCAAGCAATATAAGACCTTCATGTGTAAAACGGGGCTCTTTGACTTACTGGAAAATCACATTATCAATAACCTTGTAGACTATGCGACTGGCGTTGAAACCGGTCTTGATTCCAACGGTCGTAAAAATCGTGGCGGTCATTTG
>OLRV01001646.1_pt1 | contig 18675 bp, 14 predicted proteins | sample 1672421 | NCBI WGS metagenome assembly OLRV01 (sample SAMEA3136684, study PRJEB25190) | human gut metagenome | biome: human gut; feature: human-associated habitat; material: faeces | place: Austria | collected 2013
ATTAAAAAAGAGAGAACATTGAAAAGGGGACGATTAATAGCGTTGTTCACGCCTATGATGCCAAAGCCTGCACTCACAAGGCTCCTGACCTCGTTTTCATCATGCGCTTCGCCCAGAACGTCCAGTCCCAAGGACTTTGCAAGGTTAAAAAGCGTTTTGAGCCTGTTATCGTCAAGGACTGCCGCTATGAGCAGAACTGCGTCCGCTCCCAGCGCACGTGCCTCATATATCTGGTACTCATCAAAGATGAAATCCTTGCGCAGAACGGGGATCCTGACATTTTCAACTATTTCCCGCAGATATTCGGAGGAGCCTTGGAAGTAATGCTCCTCGGTAAGGCAGGATATTGCCGCAGCGCCTGCCTTTTCATATGCAGCTGCGATCTTAACGGGGTCAAAATCAGGTTGGATAAGTCCCTTTGAGGGGGAAGCTTTTTTCACCTCGGAGATGACCGAAAGTCCGTTTGCCCTTAGCGCCCTGCCGAAGCCCTTTGGAGCGGGAGCTATATCCGCAAGCTTTTTCTGCTCTTCAAGGGATATGCGGCTCTTTTCGGCAGCAAGCTGAATTTTTCTTTTTTCGATTATTTCATCAAGTATCATAATTTATCCTTTTAAGAATTGGTAAAATCCTTCATTTCGTTGAGCTTATCATATGCCTTGCCGCTGTCTATCATCTCTGCGGCAAGCTTTACGCCGTCAGCTATGGTGGCTGCCTTGCCTGCGCAGTAGATAGCGCAGCCTGCGTTAAGCAGAACGGTATTTCTTCTTGCGCCCTTATCCTTGCCTGTAAGGATATCAAGGGTCATCTTGGCGTTTTCCTCGGGTGTGCCGCCCTTTAAAACATCGGCTGTGCAGTATTCAAAGCCGTAGTCGTGGGGGTCAATATCATAGGTGGATATCTTTCCGTCCTTTACCTCGCAGACATGGGTCTTGCCTGTCATGGTTATCTCGTCCAGTCCGTCGCTGCCGTTGACTACCATTGCGCCCTTGATTCCCACATCGTTCTCCTCTGCCTTCAGACAGTTGTTCTGGCATCCTGTGACACCGAACTTGAACTTGTGGGGAAGCTCCCTTGCGTAATATCTCGCATCAAGCTTCTTTGCTATATCATAAGTGTCTATATTGCCGCTCGGACAGATCTGATTTCCCTGGCACGCTGTGACTGTTCTTACTCTTGGGCCACACACACCCGGCTTACAGCCTCCCTTTGCCAGTTCTTCCTTTACCTCTTCCACATCGTCAAGCTTAACAAATGGGATCTCGACGCTCTGTCTCGATGTGAGATGTACATGTCCATCTCCGTATTTCTCGGCAACCTCTGCTATCTTCTTGAGATTCTCTGCGGTAAGATTTCCTCCCACCACCTGAAGTCTCAGAGAAAAGTTATTCTTCTGTTTCTGTCTCATGAATCCGCCCTTTTTCAGAGCTGCGTAATCTACTGCCATATGTAGTTCCTCCAAATCATTTGTGTATTAGTCGACAAGGGCCTTCTGGAAATCTTCTATCAGATCCTCCACATCCTCGATTCCGACACTAATACGAATCATATCATCATATACGTTGGCGTCAAGCTTCTCCTGCTCTGTGCTGTGCGCATTCAGTGTTGATTCAGGATGAACGATGAGCGTCTTTGTGTCTCCTATGTTCGACACTATCTGCGGTATTGTGAGCTTGTTCATCACCGCAAATGCCTTCTCCTTGCTGCCGACTCTGATGGTGATTATGGCACCATAACCACCGTGGAGCTGTTCATTTGCGATATCATACCAAGGACTGGATTCAAGTCCCGGATAGTTGACCTTTACACCCTCCTGACTTTCCAGAAACTGAGCAAGGGCAAGTGCATTGTGTGAGCATCGCTCCATTCGAAGCCCCAATGTCTCCATGCCCAGCATATTGTAAAATGCCGTCTGCGGAGCTATACACGCTCCTGTATTTCTGAAAAGTCCATTTCTGAGCTTTGCTATGTATGCGAATTTGCCGAACATCTTGTACTGCTGCAAAAGTGGATAACGCTCTGCATCCCACTTGAAATTGCCACTGTCGGTGATGACTCCGCTTATGGCATCGCTGTTGCCGTTTATGTACTTGGATGTCGAATTAATGACTATGTCTGCTCCAAGCGTAAGCGGTGTTACAAGATATGCGGTTGCCACCGTATTGTCTATCAGGAGCGGCAGGTTATGTGAATGTGCCAGCTCCGAGAGAGCTTTGATATCCACCACATCAAGCTTTGGATTACCTATGGTCTCGGCAAATATCACTCTGGTATTCTCCGTGATCGCCGCCTCGACCGCATCCTTATCCGATATCTCCACAAATGTCGTCTTGATCCCAAATGCCTCCAGATCGTGGAACAGATCTATCGTTCCACCGTAGAGCCCTGTGCTGGAGACTATCTCTCCGCCAGCTCCTACTATATTTAAGAGTGCATTTGTGAGTGCCGCCATTCCAGAAGAACACGCTACCGAACCTACTCCCTTTTCAAGATTCGTCATCCGCTCCTCAAATGCAACTATCGTCGGGTTGTTGATCCTCGTATAAGAATAACCCGTCGCCTTGTTGTGGAAGAGCTTCTCATGCTGCTCCGCTGAAGGCTGATAGAATGCACTGGATTGATAGATCGGTGTAAGTGTGGCGCCTGTATTCTCATCACCAAGCTTTGCGCTGTGTAATAATGCTGTGTTAAATCTCATGATCTTCTATGCCTCACTAAATAATAAATCCTATAATTCCTACGAACATGATAGGATTATAGCTCTTATACCCTACTATGTCAATAGGAATTATAAAATAAGCCATGCACAAGGTGAAAAAATATCTCCTGATCGGGAGCTTGCTCACGATCAGGAGATATTTTTTTGTCTTGTATATGGCGCATGCCATTCCACGAGCCGCGTTAGCGGCGAGGGGGGCATGGCTTATTTTATAATTCCGTCCGTCTTACACGGCGCATGCCATCCTCAGGGCCGCGTTAGCGGCGAGGGGGCATGGCTTATTTTATAATTCCGTCCGTCTTCCACGACGCATGCCATTCTCTGGTAATGCCCCCTCGCCTTCGCTCGGCGGCAGGTCGTCGGGGCTGATTAAATATGAACTTCGTTCATGCAGCCCCTCCTCACGAGCTGCGTTAACAGCGAGGGGAGGGCATTGCTTATTTTATAATTCCGTACGGTATACACGGCACATGCCATTTCTCTGGCAGCTTCCCCATACGTTTTCACTCATTTCTTATTTGCAATTTTCTTATACAGCATCTTCCTCACATAGAAATAACATACTATCTGCATAGCAAGGGTTATGATCCAGGACGCCGGATATGAGATGAACAGAACCGCCAGGGATCTGTGTCTCGGGAAAATCCAGTATATCCACACGATTCGGGTTCCCACCGTTCCTATGATCGAGAGGAGCATCGGAACTCCGGAATGTCCCATCCCACGAAGCGCCCCCGGGAACAAGTCCATAAATCCGCACAGGAAATATGTGACTGTCGTATACAGCAGAATCTCCATTCCGCACTTTATAACCGCGTCGCTGCTCGTATATATATGCAGCAGCTGCGGTCCAAAGAAATACGCTCCATTGCCCAGAACCATCATTGCCGCAAATGACAATATCAGACAGTCGATCAGAACTCTCTCCATACGTTTCCATTTGCCGACACCGTAATTCTGGCTCGTAAAACTCATGCACGCCTGCGTTACAGCATTCACCGTCACATACAGAAAGCCAAATATATTATTTGCCGACGTGTAGCCCGCCATGGCAACCGAGCCAAACGAGTTGACTGACGACTGCAGCAGTACATTTGAGAAGTTGATGACCGTGCTCTGGATTCCAGCCGGAACTCCGACCGAAAAGATCTGCTTTACATATGCACCCTTGATGGTAAGCTTTGAAAATCTAAGCTGATAGCTCGTTTCTGACCTGCACAGGCAGCGGAGGACGAGCACGCAGGATATCAGCTGTGAGATGACTGTTCCGATTGCGACCCCCGCAACTCCAAGCTTGAAAATGATCACAAAACACAGGTTAAGGCCTGTATTTGCAATTCCGGATATAACCAGAAAAAGGAGTGGTCTTTTGGTATCTCCCACCGCCCTGAGTATGGCAGCGCCGTAATTGTACAGCATGAAAAATGGCATTCCCAGGAAATATATCCTCATATATAAAGAAGAAAGTCCGATGACATCCCCCGGAGTATCCATAAGCTCAAGCGCCGGTTTTGCGCAAATCCACCCGACAAAGGCCATAATAATACCGCTGACCAGCGCCAGCGCGATCGCGGTATGTACTGTCTCTGACATTTCTTTATCTTTTCCTGCGGCATAAAGCCTTGCCGCAAGCACATTTGCCCCAAGGGATATCCCTATGAACAAATTGGTGAATACATTGATAAGTGCTGTGGTTGAACCGACCGCCGCCAGCGACTCGTTACCACTGAACTTCCCTACAACAATGATATCCACCGCATTGAACATCAGCTGCAGAATACCCGAGAGCATAAGCGGGAGCGAAAATGAGATCAGCTTATCCATGATCGTCCCGTTGCACATATCAATTTCATATTTATTTTGTTTTAATGTAGAACTCATTTCTTTCCTCACCAACTAATAGCATATATGTTCTGATAAATCACACACAGCAATGCTTATGTTCGCTCTTCTGCCTGTACATATATTCATCAGCCCGCTTCATGGCGGTCTCCCAGTCGCAGCACCTCGTACCATTGGTGCCTAGTCCCATGAACAATTTTAACACAGAGTATGTTAGGGCACAATGGAGGATGTGAAGCAAACAAAACAAGAGCAAAACATATTCCCTCGTCTACTATACAAATAGTAAAATCACCTCCCATTTCCCCCTTATTTTTCCACTCACAGCGTCACTCTGCGCTTTATAAACGCATTTGCCAAAACCTATTGACACAGCGATTTGAATGGTCTAAAGTGTGCCTACCGGCCGGATAAAATACTAAGGAGGAACACTCTTGCCAACAACAAGAAAACTTTATGACAGCATCTTCAAGAAGATTCTCACGCTGTCCTCGAAAGCTGTGATCAACATGATTAACGGCCTGTTCAACATGTTTTACGATCCGGAAAACTCAACAGTATCTTATCACTGGACTGAAAATGTTCACGATAATCAGAATTCTATGACCACAACTCTGGCCGACACCATACTCGTAATCAACAATTCCGATGCATATCATATGGAAGCGCAGATGAAAAAGGATGATTCTATTGTATTCCGTGTATTTTCATATGGAGCGGGATATGCAGATCAGACTAAGGAGATACTGCAGGACGAAGAGGGCTGTCAGGTATATCGAATTCATTTTCCTGAACCCTGTGTGATATATCTGAGCAATGTACCAAAATCAGTACCTGATACATATTCGTTGCAGGTGGGATTCGGGCATACCCAGAACATAACCTATAACGTCCCTGTTACAAAACTCACGTCCTGCTCCGTAAAGGAAATAAACGACAGGAAAATGATCATCCTGATTCCATTCTACATTCTGAAACTCCGCGAAAAGCTGAGGAATAAGAAAGCACGTACACCAGAGAATATAGCCTCATTGAAAAGCCTCATCAAAACAGATATAATGGGTAGCATAGACAAGAACGTGGAACTTGGGAATATAACAGCTGAGGATGGAGCACAACTATACAGATTTACTCAGATGCTTTATACTCGCCTATATTCCCAGTTTGAAGAGACCGAGGAGGTTACGGATATGGTGGAACAGTCGATTATTACATTTGTGGATGTTTTTCAGGAAGAGAAAGCCAGGATGGAAAAACGTATGGCTGAGATGGATAAGGAGATTGCCGACAAAGACAAGAAGCTCGCCGACAAGGACAACGAGCTTGCCGAATTAAGGGCAGAAATAGCCAGACTTAAAGGTTCTGACAAATAAATATTTCATATTACTACTTTCTATACAAAAGCGAAGGACGAAGGCATAAAACACCTCCGTCCTTCGCTTTATTATTATATTACTACGTGATCTTTTTTAGATGTAGTTTCCATCGTGAACCTGAGCCGCATCGTATACAGACTCCTTTCGGATCTCGTCTGCTATCTCGTCTGCGTCGAGCTCGCCGTCAGCATTCCAGTCACCGCTGTAGACCTCGGCGCCTTCTACCTTGATTCCTGCGATCTGCTGCTCGCTTGCGAAGAGAAGCACGATGATTCCGGCATGATGAAGATGCTTTAATACAGCATTTACATCCTCGCGGATATCTGGAGCGTACAGGTATGTATGACGTCCGTCGATGCTGAGCTTCTTCTCTACCGACTCAACGAAATCTCTTGTGACATTGCCTGCTGCAAATGGAACTATAATCGCTTTCTGTCCCTTGATCGCTGCACGCACATTTCTGTCTATGCGTCCCTCGTAAAGTCCGGTCTCCTCAGTGTGAACCTCCTCGACAACACCGCAGGCACTTGTCATGTCTGTTACACGATCGATGAGTATGAGTTCTCCAAGAGTCTTGTGTTTCTTGAACTCGTCAACCACGATCCTGTCGGCAAATGCGATCCTGCAGACTGCGATACCATTCTTGGAAAGGGTGTCTGCTGATTTCTGCTCACCTGTATTTACATCTATGGTGTAATCGATGTGTGTAACTGTACCAGGGATCATTTTTGTTCCGAGCTTCACGAAGAAGTTCTTGCCATTGTACAGCTCATCGTCATCCATCCAGAGAAGTGTTGCAGTAATTGAAGATGCAACCTTTGCACCTGAATCAACTGTGAGCACACATCCTCTTGACACATCAACCTCACGGTCAAGCTGTATTGTTACAGGCTGTCCCTTCTGTGCTGAGTCCACTGTGTCAAATCCCACATGGATGCTCTTGACCTTTGCGGTCTCGTTGCTTGGGAGTGTGTTGATCTCGTCTCCAACGTGGATCTCACCGTCCTCTATCTGACCTTGGAAACCTCTGAATGTGTGGTCAGGACGGCACACTCTCTGAACAGGCATATAGAATCCTGCCTCTGTGTTATCCTCTGCGATATCTATATCCTCAAGGTATGTAAGGAGTGCGGGACCCTCATACCAAGGTATGTTCTCTGACTTCTTTGTCACGTTGTCCCCCTCTGTAGCTGACACTGGGATGATAGTGATATTTGGCAGGCTGAGCTCTGATGACAGCTCATTTATCTGCTCAACTATCTCGTTGAAACGCTTCTCATCGTATCCGACAAGATCCATCTTATTTACTGCAAATACAAAGTATCTGATTCCCATCAGCGCGCAGATCCTTGCGTGTCTTCTGGTCTGCACCAGCACGCCCTGCTTTGCATCTATGAGGATGACTGCCAGGTCGGCAAATGAAGCTCCAACCGCCATGTTCCTTGTGTACTCCTCATGGCCCGGTGTATCCGCCACGATGAAGCTTCTTTTGTCTGTTGTAAAATATCTGTATGCAACATCGATGGTGATACCCTGCTCACGCTCTGCCATCAGTCCGTCCAGAAGAAGTGAATAGTCGATGGCACCGCCGCGGCTTCCTACCTTGGAATCAAGCTCCAGAGCCTTCTCCTGATCTGCATATAAAAGCTTTGAATCGTATAATATATGTCCTATAAGTGTTGACTTTCCGTCATCTACACTTCCGCATGTTATAAATTTAAGTAATCCGCTCATCTTAGAAGTATCCCTCCCTCTTTCTACGCTCCATGCTGCCTGCTGCCTCGTTGTCAATAACTCTGGTGGTTCTCTCTGAGGATACCGCACTGAGCGTCTCCTCGATAATCTCAGGGAGTGTGTCCGCTGTGGACTCCACGCCGCCTGTCAGTGGATAGCATCCGAGAGTTCTGAAACGAACACTCTTCATCTCTATCTTCTCACCAGGTCTGAGTTTCATTCTGTCATCATCGACCATGATGATATTGCCGTCACGGTATACAACAGGTCTCTCCTTTGCAAAGTACAGTGATGGAATCTCTATGTTCTCACGCTCTATGTACTCCCATATATCAGCCTCTGTCCAGTTGGAAAGTGGAAATACTCTGACCTCCTCGCCCTTCTGGATCTTGGTGTTGAACAGCTTCCACATCTCCGGTCTCTGGTTCTTTGGATCCCAGGCATGCTGAGCATTTCTGAATGAGAGGATTCTCTCCTTCGCACGGGACTTCTCCTCGTCTCTACGTCCGCCGCCAAATGCTGCTGTGAAACCGTATTTGTCAAGAGCCTGCTTGAGCGCCTGTGTCTTCATGATATCTGTGTATGCTGAGCCGTGGTCAAATGGATTGATGCCCTTCTTAACACCCTCCTCGTTGATGTACTCGATCATGTCAAGTCCGTATTTCTTCGCTGTCTTGTCTCTGAACTCGATCATTTCCTTGAACTTCCATGTTGTATTTACATGCAAGAATGGAAATGGCGGCTTCTCAGGATAGAATGCCTTGAGTGCCAGATGAAGCATTACCGAGCTGTCCTTTCCTATGGAATAAAGCATAACCGGCTTCTCACACTCCGCAGCAACTTCGCGGATGATGTATATCGCCTCTGCCTCCAGTTCGTCAAGATGTGATAATGTACCCATATCTATACCAACCTTTCTTCTTTTTAATATTTATTAGCTTCCTTCTTGTCTATCACTATCTGGTCTGTGGTGCCATCCATCTTTCGAATATTCCACAGCAGCATATCTCCCTTGTTCTCCACCGACATCTGGCTTCCCATTCCGCCGATGTCAGCTCCGAGATATAATGAGATGGCGTCAAATGCACACTCCTTGATACAAGATGAGCATCCCCAGCAATCCTCAGGGTATTTCATGAATATCTGTCCATCCTCATCTCTCTTTATGAGGGAACCCGGGCAGACATTTGCACATTTGCCGCAGTTTTTACAAAGCTCTTTATTTATCACTATGCTCATATACATCCCCCTTTCTCACAAGGTCTCTGTGTATCATCTTAAGCTCGCCGTCCACCATCTTGGAGTTGACAAATATCTCCCAGTCTTTACTCTTCTCCGGGTAGTCCAGGTTCTCAGCAAAGCTGTGCCATCTCGTCTCCTTCCTGTCTTTCAGGTGTGCGATTACAGAGAGTGCAACTGTGAGTCTCTCCTTCACCTCATACACAAACATGAGCTCGTGCATGTCGTGGGCACTTATGTGCCATACAAGTTTCTGGAGCTGCTCTATCTTCTCCATTGCCAGCTCAAGCTGTTTCTCGTTGAACTGGTAATGGGTAGATATTCCTCCGGCGTAGTTGTCCATGACCTTCTGCATGGCTTCCTCTATCGCCTCGTATGTGAACATCTTCTCGTCTGTGTCGAGGAAATGGTCATACTCTTCTATCTTTCTGTCAAATGCTGTCTCCTCGTCAAGCTCCGGTTCTGTATATCCCTCGTCAAGCTGCTTTACCATGGCAATGGCCGCTATCTCTCCCTCAACCATCGCACCGGTCACATACTTCTGTGGACATCCGCCCGCCACATCTCCGGCTGCGAACAGTCCGCGTATTGTGGACTCTCTGTCGTTGTCCACCCAGTAACCGCTCGCCGTGTGGCCGCCGACTATATAAGGCTCTGTGCCCTCTATCTCCACATTCTGCTCACTCGGATTCTTGCCGGACTCAAGCCATTTGAGAGTCTGGCTCGGAGCCATGTTGAGGTATGCCCTCTTCAGTGAGTCATCCTGCTCTGGGGTGATGCCCTCGGTTCTCAGATAGCATGGACCTCTGCCTTCTATATTCTCTCTCACCGTTCCGTACACTCTCTGGGATGTGGTGAGTCCGTATTTGTTCTCGTATACCTCGCCGAGTGAGTTGACCTGCTTGGCGCCGACACCCTGGGCTATGGTTCCCGTAGGTGCTATGGTGTCCTTACATCTGAGTGCTATGAATCTCATCTCAAATGTCGTCATCTCCGCTCCGGCATTTATTCCCATTGCATATCCCGCTCCGGTGTTGAACGGCGGATACCACATCTTATGCCTCGAAAATCCCGGATTGTTCGGTCTGTAAAGTCCCGCCGCACCGCCTGTAGCACAGAGCACCTTCTTCGCCCTGATCTCATAGGCTGTGTCATCCTCTATGGAGAATCCAAATGCCCCGAGGATCTGATTGTCCTCCACAATATAGTCCGTGATGTTGACTCTGTTCAGTATCTGACAGTTGTCAAGCTCCTCCACCGCCTTTGCAAGCAGTGGCTTCATGTTCTCGCCATTTATCTTGATATTTCTGTTGCCCCTTGCAACATACTCTCCATTCTCATCCTTGAGGATAACCAGCCCCAGCTTCTCCATCTTGTCTGTTACACGGTTCAGCCCCTGTGACATAGAAAGCAAAAGATCTTCTCTGACGATCCCGTCAGCGTCTGTCCTGCAGTAATCCACATAGTCCTCAGGCTTTCTGCCCTTCACTATGTATGCGTTGATGGCGTTCACTCCCGCCGCCAGACATCCACTTCTCTTTATATTTGCCTTCTCGGCGATGATGATGGAATAATCAGAATGCTCTCTGACAGTCAGCGCTGCATAGCAGCCCGCCGTACCACCACCGATTATCAAAATGTCCGTATGAAGTATTTTCCTGTTTGCAATACCCATATTTTCTCTCCAATCACTTTTATAATTAGATGTAGAATACATCGTTATCCTGCATTGCCTTGTTCTCCAGCAGATATGTCTGATTCTCATCAAATACATACAGCCTGTAGATGAGAACGTGGACCTGCTCCCCCGGCTTTACGACATCCTTCTCCATGGATCTCTCGGCGACGATCTCCACTCCATTGACATCCACCGTGACGTCCAGATGGCTTCCGCGGAACAGCACATCCTTGACTATCCCCGACTCCGCCGCACTCTGGTACTGATCCAGCCTGCCGCTCTTGGATATCTTGACGAACTCCGGTCTGATGACCGCTCTGTCCGCTCCCGGCACCCTGTCAAAACCCTTGAGCTTCTCGTAGTCCTCCACAACAGTTGACCTTCCGATGAACTGTGCCACAAACGGTGTGGACGGCGTCTTGTATATCTCCATCGGCGATCCCATCTGCTCTATCTGTCCGTGGTTGGTGATGATGATCTCATCCGCAACCTCCACAGCCTCATCCTGATCGTGAGTGACAAATATGCTCGTTATGCCAAGCTTTTCAACCATCTCCTTGAGCCAGGTTCTAAGCTCCGTCCTGACCTTTGCATCTATCGCGGCAAATGGCTCGTCCAGCAGCAACACCTGTGGATTCGGAGCCAGCGCTCTTGCAAATGCCACTCTCTGCCTCTGTCCGCCTGAGAGCTGATTCGGATATCTCTTCTCCATCCCCGAAAGCCCCGTCAACTCCAGTAGCTCCATGACTCTCTTCTTGATCTCTTTCTTAGGAACCTTCATAAGTTCCAGTCCGAATGCCACATTGTCAAATACCGTCATATAACGGAACAATGCGTAATTCTGAAATACGAATCCTATTCCTCTCTTCGCAGCCGGTATATCATTTACACGCCTGCCGTCTATGTATATGTCACCGGAATTTGGATTTTCAAGTCCGGCTATCATTCGGAGAAGTGTCGTCTTTCCGCTTCCCGACGGTCCCAGAAGCGCCACCAGCTTACCCTTCTCCACACCGAAGCTGACATTGTTGGACGCCAGGAAGTCTCCATATTTCTTATATATATTTTTCATCTCGACGTACATGTCGTCAGCCTCCTTATTGTTCTCTTATTCTGCCGCATCTGATCTATCTCTCGAAAACTTCTGCAAACCATCCCATATGCAGAATATCTCACTTCGCCCTTATCGGATATCACCCTTTCTCGGGTATCGCCCCCTCGCCTCCGCTCAGCGGCAGGTCGTCACGCGCATGAGAGTTATGAACTTCGTTCATAAGCGCGTTTCCTCTTCGCTCTGTACTCAAGCAGATTTCTCAGAAACAATATGATGACCGCTATGATCACCAGTATGGATGATACTGCAAATGCCGCTGTGATGGATTCCTCCGTTCCCGACATGTACAGTGCGTCTATCTCAAGTGGAAGTGTAAATGTCCCGCCCCTTGTCTTGGACAGTGCATTTACCGCACCGAACTCGCCGAGTGCTCTGGCGGTACAGAGAATGATTCCGTATATGAGCCCCCATTTCATCTGGGGAAGTGTTATCCTTCTGAATATCGTGAAGCCCTTCGCCCCCATGAGCGCCGCTGCCTCCTCTTCATCCTTGCCATGGGCGTTCAGCACCGGGATAAGCTCCCTCGACACAAATGGGAATGTCACGAATATGGTAGCAAGCACAACGCCCGGAACTGCAAATGTTATCCTGATGTTTGTCCCCAGCATATCATTGATCCATCTGATCGCCGGATACGTCCATCCGAGTCTTCCAAATGTCATGAGGTAGGCAAGACCTACGATGACAGGTGATATGGAAAACGGAATGTCTATCAGTGTCGCCAGCACCTGCTTGCCTTTGAAGGAGAACTTCGTCAGCAGCCATGCCGCACATATTCCGAAAAATGTGTTTACCACCACAGCTATGACTGTGGCAATAAGTGTGACTCCAAGCGCGCTTATCACGTACTCTGTCGTGATGGACTGCAGGTAGAACTTAAAGCCCTCCTTCAGCGCACTTGTTATCACCGATATAAGTGGAACCACCAGCATGAGCACTATGAAAAGCACCGTCACGGTTATCAGTATTATCTTTGTCCTGCGCTTGCCGCGCTGCAGCTTTTCCTGTTCGCTCATCGTGCTTCCTCCTTTCGTTTGTGCATTTGCGCATCAATGATTGTCGTAACTTATTATAGGTTTATAGTAGGTTTGTCCTTCTCGACTGCCTCAGCTGTACTATGTTGATCGCGAACAACAGTACAAATGATATGACCAGCATCATCAGTGCTATCGCTGTTGCGCTGGCATAGTCTATGTAGCTGAGCTTCTGCATGATCACGTATGATATGACCTGCGTCTGCTCCTTTGCGCTGTTGCCTGATATATAGATGACACTGCCGTACTCTCCGATCCCTCTGGCAAATGCCAACCCAAATCCTGTAAGCAGCGCCGGTCTGAGCTCCGGAAGAATAACCTTGAAGAATGTTCTTCTCGGTGTGGCTCCCAGCATGTAGGCCGCCTCCTCGTACTGATTGTCCATCTTCTCAAGTATAGGCTGCACCGCCCTTATGACAAATGGTATTCCAACGAATACGAGGGCGATGGTAAGTCCTATCTTCGTGTATGCAACGTCTATTCCAAGAGCCTTGAGCGTTTTTCCAAGAAATCCATCCTCACTGTAAAGTCTCGACAGTGTGATACCGGCAACCGCCGTTGGCAGACAGAATGGAAGCTCTATGAATCCGTCCAGTATCTTCTTGCCGGGAAAATCGTATTTGACCAGTGTCCACGCTATTATCAGACCAAACACCGTGTTGGCTATCGCCGCTATGAACGAACAGCCGATGCTGGTCTTAAATGCATTCAGCACATTCTTCTTCAGAAGCAGATGCCAGAATTCACCCGGTGAGAGCTTCAGCGATGACACCAGCACCGATGCCAGCGGGATCAGAACTATCAGCGACAGCATTGCAATGACTATTCCAAGCGTCAGATGATATCCCGGGATAACTCTGGTCTTCTTTGCGTTATTAAGTTTATCCTTCTTGCCATTTTCCTCTGCTGCCATCTCGTCTTCCAATCCATTTTAATAATCATATATCTCGTCAAACTTTGCACCGTCATCGAAGAAATCCTCATAGGCTTTGTCCCAGCCTCCGAAATCATCTATGGTCCACTGCTTGATGTCCAGATCAAATACGTCTGCATACTCTGCAAGTATCTTCTCATTTGTCGGGCGATAGCCGCTCTCAGCCTCAAGCCTCTGAGCGTCATCGCTGTACAGGTACTTCAGATACTCTGTGCTGACCGACTCTGTTCCATTGTGCTTTGCGTTGTCATCGACAACCGCCACACTCGGCTGAGCCAGTATACTCACCGACGGATTAACTATCTCGTAATCCTCCGGGTATTCCCTCAGGGTTGCTATCGCCTCATTCTCCCAGGCAATCAGTACATCACCCTTGCCATTCTCCACAAATGTGGTCGTCGAACCTCTGGCTCCCGAATCCATGACCGACACATTCTGATAAAGCTTCTTCATAAACTGCCATATATCAGCTTCATCGCTGTATGTAGTTCTGGCATAGGCAAGAGCCGCAAGGAAATTCCAACAGGCTCCGCCGCTACTCTTCGGATCAGGTGTTATGACTTCCACATCGTCCTTCACCAGATCGTTCCAGTCCTTTATATCCTTAGCATTTCCCTTTCTCACCAGGAACACGATAGTAGATGTGTAGGGTGCTGAATCCTTGTCAAATTCATCTATCCAGCCCGGATCTATCAGACCATTTGCCGATATGAGGTCAATGTCATGCTCAAGTGCCAGTGTGACAACATCTGCATTACAGCCCTCCACCACCGACCTCGCCTGTGAACCGGAGCCTCCATGAGACTGGATGACCTTGATGTCCTGTCCGTACTGCTCTTTGTAATACTGTTCGAACATGTCATTGTATCGCTCATACAGCTCCCTCGTCGGGTCATACGAAACATTTGTAATTGTGATAACATCGTCCTTCTTCCCGCCACAGCCGGCCGCGCCTATCGCCAGCACCGCCGCCATGGACAGAAGCAATACTCTTTTCCCAAGTCTCATATTTTTCTCCTAATTACAGGTTAAACAGTGATGTTGAGAGGTATCTCTCTCCTGTATCCGGGAAAAGAACCACAATAGTCTTGCCCTCGTACTCTGGTCTCTTTGCAAGCTCAGTTGCCGCATAGAGTGCCGCACCTGCGGATATTCCAACCAATACACCATCTGTCTTTGCTATTTTTCTCGCTGTGTCAAATGCGTCATCGTTCTGGATCCTGATGATCTCGTCCACGATGCTCAGATCCATGACGCCAGGTATAAATCCGGCTCCGATTCCCTGGATCTTGTGTGGGCCAGGTGCTCCGCCTGAGAGAACCGGTGAATCAGCAGGCTCAACTGCAATCAGCTTGACATTTGGATTGTGCTCCTTGAGTCCGCTTCCTGTTCCTGTAGCTGTTCCGCCTGTTCCTACTGCTGATACAAATGCATCAACCTTTCCGTCTGTATCTCTCCAGATCTCCTCCGCCGTTGTCTTCTTGTGGATAGCAGGATTTGCCTTGTTCTCAAACTGCTGTGGGATGAATGCATTTCCATACTGCTCCTTGAGCTCATTTGCCTTGGCGATGGCTCCCTTCATTCCTTCTCTTCCAGGTGTTAATACGATCTCAGCACCGAGAGCTGAAACAATCTTTCTACGCTCAACACTCATGGTGTCCGGCATTGTAAGTATCAGGTGAAGGCCCTTTGCCGCTGATACAAATGCAAGTCCGATTCCTGTATTTCCTGATGTAGGCTCAATGATGACTGTCTCCTGGTTGATGAGACCATCCTTGATTCCCTGCTCGATCATGGCTGCTGCCACACGATCCTTTACTGAGCCAAGTGGGTTGAAATACTCAAGCTTTGCAACGATGTGTGCCTTGAGTCCAAGCTCCTTCTCATAATTTGTGAGCTCCAGAAGTGGAGTGTTTCCTATAAGTTCTGTTAACTGTGATGCTATCTTTGCCATGATTTTGTTTCCTTTCTTTTTTTACTTTTTTGAAGTCTCTATGTTCTTTCTTGATTCTTTACTATCTTTATATACTGTACATTATTTTCTATATAATTCTTAACAGGCCATCTGATAAATCTTTTCCTCTATTGCTCCTGCCAGTGCTGCATGGCCCTCAGGATTCATGTGTTCCTGATCTGCCTCGCTGCTGTCCGCCACGGATGATGCCGCCAGGAATTCCACACCAAACTCATCGGCTATCTTCCTGTACACATCTGTGAGTTTTCTTGACACCTCAACGGATTCCGGTGAGAACTCAGGATCAAATTCATCCTTCCACACCTGCTCGCCCAAATGTATCGGCGATACGAGAAGTATCCTGCTGTCCGCTGAATACTGTTTTGCCTGAATGAGCAGTCTCCGTATTCCCTTGCCTATCACATCCGGCGATGCCGAGAACACTGTCTTACAGTCATTTGTTCCAAGCATGATCACTATATTCTCCGGTTTGTGTGTCTCCAGCAGAGTAGGGAACAGCGACACGCCCTTTCTTCCCTGTCTCAGTGGATCCTCGAACACTGTTGTTCTTCCACAGAGACCTTCCTCTATGATCCTTATATCTTTATTTGCCAGCTTCTGCTGCAATATACTGGTCCATCTGATCCCCCAGGGAAATCTCTCACCATTCTCAGGATTGTATCCCCATGTATTGGAATCTCCAAAGCACAACACCTGTTGCATGTGTCCACCTCCTGTCTATTGAACCTCGCTCTGTTCAATGGATTTCATCATCAATCCACATATATCCTATCTGATATGTAGTAATTATCTGTCAACATGTTGGAGTATACAACTTATTTCCTACTATGTCAATAGGGATTATGTGCTTTTATTGTTTAAAAAAAGAGTGAAGATGTAAAAAATATCATCTCCACTCCTTTATAAAGCACATATCCAGCCATTAATCCTCTGCATTAGGATCACAATCTCTTACATACACATCAACCGAACTACCGCTTACTTTTATGTAATATGACTTTCCAGCTTCACAGTTATAGCTCATGTAAAAATCTTTTTTATTTGTTGTCTTGCTATGCTCTGCATCGTCCACTTCCATGAGCAGATTTTTGTTCTCATCATATAAGTATCCCTTTGGATCACCGTATGAAACAGAATAAAAATAATATGTTCCTGTTTTCTTTGGCACATACCTGTAATACATTCCAACTTCTGCATATACATCGTTAAAATTGCCAAAGTCAATAGCAAATTCATTCACATCCGCAGTTAACGTGGTCGTCTTACTGGTCACTTTTGCTGATATCACACCACGCTTACCTGAACCTTCCGCTGTCAGCTCATATGTTCCAGGAACAAGATACACATATCCGTTCCAGCCACATATTCTACCATATTCATCTGTCCATCTGCCCAGATCGTCAACCGTGCACTTTTCATTGTTAGATTTGACCGCAATCTTTGTTACATCCGCCGCAAGATCCACTTTATTCTCCCCAACGCCAAATGTACGATTGCCGATATAAGTCACATCGTCCCCAATTTTAATTTTCACATCATATGTTCCAGGAATAATTGACATATAATATTGTCCATTACGATCTACTGTAGCAAATTCACTGTTAAGTTCGTATTGGACTGAATTATCTTTGTTTATGATAATAACACTTGCCCCATCCAGTATATTGCCATTTTTATCTCTGACATACCCCATAAGAGTTGATCCAAGTATAGTTTTTATCACACAACCAACTATGGTACTTATTTTTTCGTTGTTGGCATCTGTTATTTTTACTTTGAGATTATATGTACCTTCTTCTTCTAATTTACCGGTTATTTTTCCTTTTGAATCAATGCTGAGATTATAACTTTCTCCGACAAAACTGTATGTATAACTTCCGGAACCGCCAGCCACAGCTGCAATACTATTGTTGATCCTACAGATATGGCTGTTACGTCCCATAATTTTAAATACTGGTTCATAATTTCCTGCAATCGTTGTCTGGCTGTATATATTCCATGAAATTTCATAAGTGTCCACATTTCCCAGTTCATCGACTGCTTTAACAGTTGTCACAGTCGTTCCCGCCTTAGTCGGTTTTCCACTGAAATAAACCTTATTGGCATCTCCTGGATCCACCTTGTATTTCACGCCGGCAGGGAGGCCCACTACATTGATCACACATATGCCCTTATAACCTTCAATGCTATTTACATCCAGAGTCTTATTCATACCAACATTCTGCTCACACTTATAGGATACATAAATCGTTCTATTATTCACGTCTCCAGAATAATATGTCTCAATTTTAGAATTACCTGTACCCGTAAGTCCCTTTATATATATGCAGATTCTTGCCTTTCTTGACAATGTATAGCCTCTTCTCAGTGCAATCGTATAGTTCTTATTGTCTTTTGTTGTAACACTGTCAAATGGAATATTGTAATTATAATTACCATTCATCACTGTACTCGCCTTGATTGAAAAACTTGAGGACGTCAGTTTCTGTTCAGATGACAGCGTAAGTTTAACTGTACGAGGGTTACTCATCATTGCCGATACAATTGTGACTGGTTTTTCGACCGTTATTTTGTACGAAGCCTTCTTGCCGGTGCCATCTGTAGCCTTCGCTGTTATCACCGCTGTTCCTGTAGCAGCTGCATATACATTTCCTGCAGAATTTACCACTGCTACCTTATCATTTGAAGAACTCCATGCACATTTTTTATTTGTTGCATCTGCCGGCTTTATCACCGGGCTTAGCTGCATCGTTCTGCCAACATACATCTTTCCATTTGTTTTGCTGAAACTTATCGATGATACTGAGGCCCTTACAGTCACCCTGCAGATCGCTTTCTTTCCTGAACCATCAGCAGCAATCGCTGTGATCGTCGCTCTACCGCCTCTTACTGCTGTGACCCTGCCTGATACGCTTACCTTTGCGATCTTGGAATTGCTGCTTTTCCAGATAACCTTCTTATTGCTGGTTGTGTTAGGACCTACTGTCGCCTTTATCACTGCCGACCTGCCCTTCTTGATCGTCAGCGCAGATT
>OLRV01001652.1_pt1 | contig 18622 bp, 14 predicted proteins | sample 1672421 | NCBI WGS metagenome assembly OLRV01 (sample SAMEA3136684, study PRJEB25190) | human gut metagenome | biome: human gut; feature: human-associated habitat; material: faeces | place: Austria | collected 2013
CGTTAAACAGGCGGGGGCTTTGTTATATGCTATTATGGACTTTTCCGCTTTCAGCCGCTTGTTGCAGCTTACTGCTCGCTCTCGGTCTCAGCAGCCTCTGCCGCAGCGGCTGCGCGGGCCTGGGGTCCGTTTTCACGCACGGCAGCGCGCAGGGCCTTCTGGATGGCCGGGGTGATCTCCACCCTCTGCAGCAAAGATGCCAACAGTTCGGGGAACTGTTTGGCAGGCAACTGCTCAGCTACCACAAGGGCCAGGTACTCGGCATGGGACATGGCAGGCTCAAAGGTGCGGGCGTAGGTTTTACCGCTGCGCACGAAGCCGACCTCCCGCAGGACGCCTTTCGCCATCAGGCTGTTCAGCATCGAAAAGATCGAGCGTTCTTTCCACTTGCGGTCCTCGCAGGTGTGGATGACCTCGGTCTGGGCCATGGGGTGGTCTGCCTGCCAGAAAATTTCCATAATCTGCTGTTCACTTTTTGTCAGGTGCACGCTTGAACTCTCCCTTACTGCATAGTTGCAAATCTATTACCATAATATAGGTGAATGAATCACTTGTCAATACTTTAACAGTAATTTTTTAGATTTTTTCTTCGTTATAATACAACGTGACGTATTTGTACAACGTCGCCACACTTCTGCCACACTTTGTTTTCGTTTTGACGGCTCATCGCGCGATTCATAAGGTGTGGCAAATCTGTGGCAAATTTTGTCACACTGTGTCCGCTTTGTGATTTACCCGCTTTCCCTGCTGTTTTTTCTGTTATGTCAGTCATGCATTTCGACAAATTTTCACATGGATTTTTCGTTCATCGGCGCCAGGCGTTCATCAACCGAGTCAGGGCGCGTTTCTCCAACCGGGAAACATAGCTGCGGCTGATGCCCAGCTTGTCGGCAGTCTGCTGCTGGGTAGCCGGACGCTCCCCGCCCAGGCCGTAGCGCAGCTGCAGCAGCGCCCGTTCCCGCGCAGGCAAGGTATCCACCAAGCGGCGCAGGCGGGCGGCATCGGCGCGGCGCTCGCAATCGTCTTCCATCACGGTGTCATCGGGCAGGGTGTCGGCCAAAGTCAGCTGCCCGCTGCCGGATTCCAGTGGCTCCTGCAGCGAAACAGCCGCACCTTCACGTCGAATTTTTCTCAGCTCCATTCGTAGCTCGTTCTCGATGCACCGGCTCGCGTAACTGGCAAACTTGCTGGCGCGGTCGGGATCAAAGGTATCCACCGCCTTGATAAGCCCGATGGTGCCGATGGAGATCAGATCATCCTGATTGGACGTGGCAGCGTAGTATTTCTTGCACACATGGGCCACCAGCCGCAGGTTGTGCCGCACCAGCTGGTCGCGGGCATCCCGCCCGGCCGCACCGCCCATGCGCAGGGCTGCAAAGGCTGCACGCTCGGCCGCCGGGGAAAGCGGCCGCGGGAAGCTGCCGCTTTCGAGATGCAGCGCCAAATACAAAATCTGCCCGGCTGCCGCCTGCAAAAATACGCCCAAAATGCCCCACATAGCAACACCCCCTGCCCTTTTGTATGCGGGCAGGGGGTGGTTTTATGCGGTCAGCAGTTCAGCGTCGGTGCAGATATTGCCCTGCACAGTCAGGCGCAATGTGTGGGTGGAATCCAGTTGGGTTGTATATACAGTTTGGTTATCTCCGCAATAATAATACAGTTGGTATATATCGTCCAGGCTGCGCCCGATGAACCAGCCGTCCTGCACCAGGCGGGTGGTGGTGGACATCAGCAGAGGTTCCTTTTCCTCGCCGCTGTACTGAGTGGCCCCACAGGCAGACAGCACGCCGGTATCCAGCATGGGGTCTATGCCCTGCTCCCAGCGGGTCAGGGTCGCCTCAGCAATGCGGCGGTCAGGGTCGGTGCAGCCCAGCACCACAAAGCTGACGGCCAGCACCGCAATACCGATGCGCGCCGCCGGGATAGGCTTGAACACCCGCACCAACAGCAGCACGCCCCATACCAGCAGCACTGTCAGGAACCACCCGGCTGCGCCCCTGCGCGGCGTGAAGCCGAACAGCCGGATATACGCCGCCAGCTTGGCCCCGGCCAGCAGTGCAAACGCCACGCCGAAACCGCAGAACAGTGCCGCCAGCGCTTTAGGCAGCGGCCTCTTTGCGAGGAAATGCACCCCCGCCAGCACGGCAATGTCCAGCAGTTGGATGCGCAGCAGCTCCCAGAATCCGTCCACCGCAAAGGCCGAGGCTTCGGGCGCGGTCAGGCCCGGGCCGCCCATGGCGGCGGTCCACTCAGCCAATTGCAGGGCAAAAAACAGACTGTACAGCGCGCATAAGGCACCCGTGGCAATGCCACAGGTTAACCGGGGCAGGCGCTTGTAAGGGGCCAGTGCTTTATAAAAAGCGGGGCCGTCGCAGGGCGGGCCGTCCCGCCGGGCGGCGCCGTAGACCAACCCGAACAGCCACGCGCCCACGGGCAGCGACAGCAGGATGTTGAACAGCTCACTCAGCAAGCGGGCGCTCCAAAAATTTTGCCACATCGCGGTAAGCCAGGTGCCCAGGGCGGCAAAGTGGACATCGGCGGCGGCCAGCTGGGCGACGGCAAAGCTGCACAACACCGCCGTCAGCACCAGCGTACCCATCGCCGCCAGCCACTTTTTGGCCCCGATGCGCCGCACGGCCAGCCCGCGCAGGGCGGAGAAAACGGTACCCGCCCGCGCAAAAAAGCTGCCAAACGGCAGGGTGAAACACCCGGCCAGGGCATCCAGCGGGGCCAACGCCCCGGTGTGCCCCTGGGCCAGCATGCCGAAGCGGGCCAGCACGCACCAGATGGCCAGCAGATGCCACGCCAGCTCCTGCACAAGACCAAGGAAGTAAAAGTGCCCCGGCACCGCCAACGTGACCGACAGTGCCAGCCAGCACGCGGCCCAAAGGGGCGTCTCCCTGGCAGCAGTGCGGCGGCAGACGCGGGCGGCAGCCTCGACGGCCAGCAGAAAGGCCACGGCAAAGGCGGTCATGGCCCAGCCGCGGTAACGGCCAACCTCCCCAAACAGGATGCAGCGCAGGTAAAAGTAGGCCAGCGGATAACTGCCCACCACCGCCCAGGGCCAAAAGTATTGATTTTTGGGTACACTTGAATAAAGGGGACGGATTTCGCCCTCTTGATGAGAGTATTTCATAGGGTTGCTCCTTATTTCATTCTTGAGCCATGCACTTTGTAGGGGTCGATGATCGCATCGACCTGCGGGCGGATGGCGAGCATCTGCCCCTACAAATTGGCGATAAATTAAATGTAGGAGCAAACCATGAAAATACCTGCAAAAGGCTTTACCCACGGGGGCAAATTCCACGCGGATGACGTGTTCTCCACCGCACTGCTGCAAATTGTGCGGCCGGACATCCAGGTCACGCGCGGCTTTGTGGTGCCCGATGATTTCGACGGCATCGTCTATGATGTCGGCGGCGGCATGTTCGACCACCACCAGGAGCCCCGCGAGACACGCCCCAACGGCGTGCCCTACGCGGCGTTCGGCCTGCTGTGGCAGGTGCTGGGCGCCCAGCTGGTGGGCGAGCATCAGGCCCGCCTGCTGGACGAAAACTTCATCCAGCCCTTGGATCTGAACGATAACACCGGCGAGCAGAACTCTCTGGCTGACGCCATCGGCAGCTTCAATCCGCTGTGGGACTCGAAGGACGACCCGGACGAGTGCTTCTGGCGCGCCGTGCCGGTGGCCAAAAAGATTTTGGAAAACGAGATCGCCGCCGCCAACGCTGTCAACCGCGCCGACGACACCGTGCGCCGCGCCTATGCCAACATGAAGGACGGCATCGTGGTGCTGCCCGCCTACATGCCCTGGAAAAACGGCCTGTACAAGACCGATGCGCTGTTTGTGGTCTACCCTAGCCAGCGCGGCGGCTACAGTGCCCAGTGTGTGACCGACCACCGCACAAAACGCAGCAAACAGCCGTTCCCGCCCGCGTGGGCCGGTAAACCGGAAGCCCAGCTGCGCCAGATCAGCGGCCTGGGGCTGCGGTTCTGCCACCCCAGCCGGTTCTTGATTACGGCGGACGATAAAGAGACGGCCATCGAGGCCTGCCGCCGCACCCTGCGCGCCGCGGGCCGCAAGGTGAGCGAATGAGCGGGAAAAGCCTGCGGGGCCCGGCCCCCAGCCTGGCAGATGCCTGCCAGCCTGCCCCCGAAACCGCCTGGGTCTATCTGCTGCGCTGCCCGGACGGCAGCCTGTACGGCGGCTGGACCAACGACTTGGCCCGCCGCTTAAAGGCCCACCGCACCGGCAAGGGCGGGGCCAAGTACACCAAAAGCCACGGCGGCCCGGCCGTGCGCCTTGCCTATGCCGAGCGCTGCGCTGACAAAAGCGCGGCCTTAAAGCGCGAAGCCGCCATCAAAAAACTGCCCAAGGCTGAAAAAGAAGCCCTGGCGGCAAAGTGGGCGGCGGACAACCGTATCACCATCCGCATGGCTACCCCGGCGGACGGCGCGGCGGTGGCCGAGCTGTACAACTGGTACGTGCTGCATGGCACCCAGACTTTCCAGTACCGGCTTTCCACGGCCGAGGAGTACGCCGCCAACATTGCGGGTATGCTGGAAAAAGCACCGTTTCTGGTAGCCATCACCCCGGACGGCCGCTTGCAGGGGTTTGCCTGCGCCCACCCCTGGCACAGCCGCGAGGCCTATGCCTGGAATGTGGAGGCTACCATTTATTGCGCGCCGGATTGCATCGGCCAGGGGTTGGGCAAGCGCCTGTACACCGCCCTGCTGGAGCTGCTGCGGATGCAGGGCTACTATAACGCCTTTGCCATTGTGACCGGCGAGAACAAGGCGAGCCACGAATTCCACAAACGGATGGGCTTTACCAAAAGTTTTGTGGAAAAGCACAGCGGCTACAAGTTTGGCCGCTGGCTGGATGTGGTGTACTGGCAGTACCCGCTGCGAACCGGAGATGCCCCGCCGGAGCCGGTACGCTACTGGCTGACGGAGGCCGAGGTGGTTTCAATTCTGGAAAAAGTTAATTTGTAACAAAGCAAACCGACAAAGCGCCTTTTCTGTATAACAGAAAGGCGCTGCTTTTTGTGCAGTACAGAAAAGTTATCTTAACCATTAAGAATATTGGCCGATAAAGATTGACAAAATTTAGCGGGGGGGGGTATTATACTTATATCTGGTATTTTATAGGTTTATTGTATAAATGCCAAAAGAAGAAGGAAATAAAGAATCAGAGATGAGGTAACCAAGCATGCACCTGAATGGAATTGCAAAGCGCATTACAGCGCTGGCCCTGGGCGCGGCACTGCTTACAGCCACTGCCCTGCCTGCGTTTGCCGAGGGCACACAGAAAATAACGTATAATGCAGGAAATTACACGTTTGAAAAGATCTCCCACCCCACCAAGGGCACTATGTCGGCAGACGGCATCGTGGACTATATCGGGGACGGTGCAGTGAACGTGATTACCGACCCCAGCGACCCGAACTACAACGCGGGCGACCGCGGCCAGAACTACAGCTGGTCCGCTGTTGCTTACGGTGACTGGATGTATGTGGGTACCTGCTACTCGGCTATGGGCAACACGCTGACCCTGATGCAGAATATCCTGGGTGACAAGTTCGATAAGGACGTTATGGAAGCCGGCCTGAAGGCCATGTTCAACGGCACCTTCTATTATGGCCACGAGGACGGCGCTGACAGCGGCGGCATCCTGGTCAAGGTAAACACCAAGACCGGCGAGATCAAGCTGCTGATGTCCAACTCCCTCAACGGCTATGCACCGCTGTTCCGCAACGCGATCGCCTATAACGGCAAGCTGTACTTCTGCGGCAGTGTGCATGTAGACGGGAAAAGCGGCCTGCCCAGCGTGTATGAGATCGACCCCAAGGACGACAGCTACAAGGCTGTTTACGTGGGCCTGTCCTCCATGCAGGACTACGGCGCAGCATACAAAAAGGGCATCTCCACCGGTATCCGCGGCATGTGCGTGTATAACGGCAAGCTCGTGATCAGCAATGTTTTCGCCGATGCCACCACCGGCAAGAGCGGCGCTACCATCCTGGCTTCGTCGAACCCCTCTGAGGGCTTTACCGTGATTGCCAGCCAGGACGACCTGTTTGACTACCCGGCCTACACCTACCGCGACAGCATCTACGGCGGTTCCGTGTGGGATATGGTCGAGTACAACGGCCACCTGTATGTTTCCATCTGCACCGGCACCGAGGAGAATGCCCCCGATGACAACACGATGCAGTCCTTCGCCATCGTGCGCGGCGACGAAAACGCCGACGGCACCTTTACCTGGACCCCGCTGATCGGCGACCAGGAGAAGGACAGCGCCCGCTACACCTTCGGCATCGACCCGGAGCGTACCCGTTCCGGCGCAGCCAACCTGATCGTTTACAAAGACCACCTCTATATCGGCGAGTACAACGACGAGCAGATCGCCATGGAGCGCATCCTTTTCAACAAGACCGGCGAGGGCAGCGATGGCTCCCTGGGCGGTGTGGATTGCAGCTTCGTCAACGCCAACCTGGAACAGTCGGTAAACCTGTACCGCATGGATAAAGACGAAAACATCGAGCTGCTGGTCGGTGATGCCACCACCATGTTCCCCAACGGCGGTATTTCTGGCATTGGTTCCGGTTTCGGCCATAACGAGAACCAGTACATCTGGCGTATGGAAGTGTATGATGGCAAGCTGTACATCGGCACCTTTGATACCAGCAGCCTGTTGGAGCCCATCGGCCAGTTCTCCAACGGCGATATTATCGGCATGACGCCTGAGCAGTGGGCGACCCAGCTGCAGTACATCAAGGAGTTGCTGGAACTGCTGTACGAAAAGAACAACACCAACCCGGTGGATACCTATGAAATGCAGGCTACGCCGGAGACCGCCACCCCGGAAACGGCTATGTATATGGATGACATGGCAGTGGAAGTTGAAGATTCCTTCGCCAGTGAGGCAGCTGACCTGACTGACATGATGGAGATAGCCCCCGATGTGTTGGGCAATGATACGGAGATGGGAGTACTGTCCTCGGAAAATTCTGTGGAGGATCGTATTACCAGTCTGCAGGATTTCTCTGACTACTACGAGACCATGCTGGACCAGTATGAACAGCTGGCCGCTGAGTATGATCTGGGTGATGACCTGAAAGCTGCTTTTGAAAAGCTGCTGAACCAGGAGACCTGGGACAAGATCAAGAGCGTCCTTGTCTGCCTGCATTACATGCGCACCGCAAGCCGCGGCTTTGACATGTATGTTACTTCTGACGGTGTGAACTTTGAAACGCTGACCACCAGCGGCTTCGGTGACCCGTACAACCACGGCCTGCGCGTGTTTGCCGTTACCAACCAGGGCCTTTGCATGGGTACGGCCAACCCGTTCTATGGCACGCAGCTGTGGATTCAGCGCAAAACCGAGACCAAGCCGCAGCCGACGGCCCCTGCCGCTACTCAGAAGCCCACTACCGTGACCGCTACCGCAGCCGAGACCACCGCACCCGTGGCTAAGACCACCGGTGTTATCCCGCAGACTTCGGATGATATGCCTATCGTCCCGCTGACGGTTGTCTGCCTGGGTGCTTTGGGTGCCTTTGGCGTGGCCTTTGCCCTGAAAAAGCGTAACCACCAGTAACCCGAACCGCAATTTCCCATAAAGCTGAATCAGCTTTTTCTGCATGCTGACGTCCCCGTCGTTGCCCCAAGCAGCCGACGGGGACGTCTTTTTTTGCCAATTAACTAAAATGGCCGCTTAAACATTAGCTAAATTCGGGTTGACCTGCCCGAGACCGGGGGAGTATAATACAGGTACATGCAAACCGTAGGGTATCCACCCCTACCATTTTGCCTGGACGCTGGCTCCCGGCGAAAGCTTCACCGCGCCGGAAGCCGCCTTTATAGCAGCACCGGCTTTGTGCTGCACACCCTGGGCTTGCCCCTGTGGAGGGGACTACGGCGAGGTGCCTGCAAAAGACCTTCTATTTAAAAAAGGAGCAACCTGTTTATGGCAATCATCAAACTGACCCCCAGCTGCAAAGACTACCTGTGGGGCGGCAGCCGTCTGCGCACCGATTTTGGCGTGCAGAGCGATCTGGACCCGCTGGCCGAAGCCTGGGTGCTCTCCTGCCACCCGGACGGCCCCAGCTACCTGCCCGACGGTACCACCCTGGCTGATTATGCGGCCGCTCACCCGGAAGCTCTGGGCACCGATTGCGCAAAATTTGAACAGTTCCCGGTTTTGATAAAATTTATCGATGCAAGGAACGATTTGTCCATCCAGGTACACCCCTTCAATGAGTACGCACTGAAAAATGAGCACCAGTACGGCAAGACTGAGATGTGGTACGTGCTGGATTGTGAGCCGAACGCCTTTCTGTACTATGGCTTTGACCATGAGATCAGCAAAAAGGAATTTGCCGAGCGCATCAAAAACAACACCCTGACGGAGGTTTTGAACGCCGTGCCTGTGCACAAGGGGGATTGTTTTTTTATCCCGTCGGGCACGCTGCATGCCATCGGCAAGGGCATCGTGGTGGCCGAGGTGCAGCAGAACTCCAACGTGACCTACCGCGTTTACGACTACGGCCGCGTCGGTGCCGACGGCAAGCCCCGAGCCCTGCATGTGGAAAAGGCGCTGGATGTGACCCTGTGCACCCCGCCGGTAAAGCATGATTTTGGCGGACATCTGGCCCAGTGCGAGTATTTCACGGTGGATGCCAGAAACGGCGCCTTTGAGGGCGTGGCGGACGAGAAGAGCTTTGTTTCGCTGCTCATCACCGATGGCGAAGGCACCCTGACCAGCGGCGGCGAGACCGTGGCTGTGAAGAAGGGCGAGAGCTACTTCCTGCCCGCCGCCAGCGGCCCCTACGCCGTGACCGGCACCTGCCAGACGCTGGTGACGACCGTATAACGGAATAGATATTTAGAAATTTAGGGACAGCCCGTACTGCAGAAAACAGTGCGGGCTGTCTTTTTTTGTGTGAACCTGCGTGTGACGTTTTTTCCCCGTTGGCGGGGGTATACTCAGCCTTGAAATCAGCGGACGGCTTGTCCCACAGGCCGCCCGGATCAAACGGGGGAGGAACCGCCATGAACAAACGTCTGTTGGCAGGGCTTATGGCCTTTTGCCTTGCGGCTGGGGCCGCCAATGCCGCTTTTGCTGAGGACCCGCCATTATCGGGACCGCTACATACCGAGATCGCCACCAGCGAGACCGCCGCCCCGGCAGGGCCGACACCTGCGCCGCCCGGCTCGGCCGAGGAGGACCCGGCAGGGGAGAACACGACCGGGGACGAGCTGTCCATACCCAAGCCAAGCACGACACCGGCCACCACCGCCACGCCTGAAAGCGCCGACCCGCCGGATGACGAGGATGAACCGGCGGTGCAGGCGGTAACGCTGCGCAGCGTGAAGATACAGGATAACATCAAATCTACGGGCGAGCTGGTAGCAGTTGTCAACGGACAAAGTGACCCGGTGGACGGCGTGACCTACACCTGGTATCGCAGCAAGACCGGCGTGGATGGCAGCTGGCAGCAGGTCACGGGCCAGGCCGTCAATGGTTCAGACAAGAACCTGACCGCCGAACACCCCCACGCGCTGAACGTCGCGCTGGATACCCTGCTGGCCCGCCAAAGTGACCCCAGCGCCGCCGACACCGACCGCTACCATTATAAGGTGGATGTCGTCTCCGGCAGCGGCACCCTGCAAGCCGAGGCTCAGGTAAACTATTATGTGCAGCTGCAAAACGGCAGCTTTGAGTACCCGGTGGTCAGCGACGGCAATTTTGCAAGTGACCGCTTCTGTTACCCGGAAGACCATCAGCGCGCCCACTTTTTGCAGACGCGGGATGCGGAAACGACCAGAAGCATTTACTGGTATACAACTACCGAGTGCAATCGCTGGGGTGATGGTGTCAAGGGAAAATTTATCGAGATTGCCGACGCGACCACGACCGTTTATACGGACACTGTTATTACAGGATGGGACCGCAAGGGTAATGCGATAAAAGAAACTTACACAGACCCCAACGACGTGACCCAGGCCTACGCCATCGGCAAGGCCTACGATGGCGGCCAGTTTGCCGAACTGAACTGCCAGGCTTACGGCGCCCTGTACCAGGATGTGCTGACCGTGCCCGGCGCTACCTTAAACTGGAGCCTGGCCCACGCGGGCCGCGACGGCACTGACACGATGGCCCTGCTGATCGCTCCGGTGGATGTGGCCCAGGACATCACCGACGCGCTGAAAAATAAGACCACCCGCGCCGCCATCCAGGAAGCTCTGAACGGCAGCATCACGGTGAACGGCGTGAATGTGCCCATCCGCAACTACATTGTGGACGGCAATATCTCGGATGGCTGCACCGCATGGGGCGTACACAACGGTACCTACACGGTCCCAGCGGGGCAGTACGTCAGCCGGTTCTTCTTTGTGGCGGTGGCCAGCGCCAGCGGCGACAGCGAGGAGGGCCTCAAGCGCGGCAACCTCATTGACCGCGTCTGGTTCAGCACCGACCCTGTGCCCCCCGCTGCGGGCAGCGGCATCCTGCGCGTTACCAAAACACTGCTGAAAACCGACGGCACCGCCCTGACCGATGCCGAGCTGATACAGGCTAAAGAAAATCTGCACTTTACCGTGGTCAACTCGGACCGCCAGATCGTGGGGGACTTCAGCGGCAGCGCGATGCAAGCAGATAGCATCAACCCCAACGTGCTGCAATACACGCTGGAGCTGCCCCTGGCGGACAGCAGCGGCAACACCTACAACTACGCTGTGACCGAGACCGCCCGCGGTGAACCCGCCGGTTACGATTGCACGCTGGTACGCACCGTAAAAGACGGTGGCGTGTGGACAGACGTGACCGATACACCGATACACAGCGGCATTGCACTGACCGCCCAGGCGGCAACAAATATCCAGTTTGAAAACACCTACGCCCGCGCCACCGGCAGCCTGACCATCACCAAGCAATTGCCCGACGATGTCGACGATGCCCTGCAAGCCGACTTCGCCGAAACAGTCAACACCTTTATGATCGCATCCGTTGCCGCAGGCAGCTACACGCCGCAGTATAGCGCGGGCGCCCGCCCGGCGGATGCCCCGGCTGCCGTCAGCCCGGATTCAAACGGCCGCCTGACGCTCTCCATCAAAGGCGCAGGCAGCGTGACCCTGCCGGGCCTGGCCCCCGCCAGCTACACCGTGGCCGAATCCGCCGCGCCGGACCTGACCAACTACTACCTGACCACTCCCACCGCCGACCGCACCCAATCGCTGGACGTCACAGCAGGCGGCACGGTCGAGGCGCACTTCACCAACACCTACGAACCCTACCTGTCCGTCACGATCACCAAAAAAGTGGTGGGCGATATGGGCGATACTACGAAAAACTTCTCCTTCACCGCCACGCTGGACACCACCCAGATCCGTCAGGGCAGCGCGTACACCACGGCGGGTGATGGCGCGGCGCTGACCGACACCGGCTTCACCCTGCGCAGCGGCGGCAGCGTCACCCTCACCCACCTGCGCGCGGACCAGACCCTCACTCTGACTGAGACCGACCCCGGCGACCACACGGTCAGCTGGCAGCTCAACGGCGACGACGGCCCCACCGGCGCAACCTGCACGCTGCAAGTGCCCCGGGCCCAGCCCGCCGAGATCACCTGCATCAACACCCGCAATGTGGGCATCCCCACCGGCCTGCACACCGGCGCGGCGCCCTACCTGGCACTGGTCGGCCTGTGCTGGCTGGGCTGGCGGCTGCTGCGCCGCAGGGAGGTGTGACCCATGCCGCGGGAGGACTTTCTGACCACTGACAAAGAAAAAGCACGTGCTAAAGCGGAAATTCGATGCTTCCTCACCCGCCTGGCGGTGTTCGCCGCGCTGTGCGGGGTGCTGTTCGGGGTCGTGTTCGGGCTGGCGGTGGTGCCGGGCAGCGCTATGGCGCCCCGCCTGTGCGGCGGCGACCTCGTCCTGTTCAGCCGGTTCGAGCGCGGCACCGCGGCCGGGCAGGTCGTGCTCTACCGGCAGGACGGCACGCTCCGCCTTGGGCGCATCGCGGCGCGTGGCGGCGATACCGTCACTGTGACCGACACCGGCGCGCTCATCATCAACGGCAGTACGGTGGCCGAGCCGGACATCACCACCCCCACCCAGCCGGTCGAGGGCGGCCCGGACTACCCCGTCACTCTCGCGGAGGGCGAGCTTTTCCTGCTGTGCGATGCCCGCACCACGGGGGCGGACAGCCGCCTCTACGGCCCCATCCCACAGCGGCAAGTGCTGGGCACGGCCCTGGCCGCCCTGCGCCGCAGCGGGCTGTAAACCCTGCTGCAATCCCAGTGAAAGCAACATAAATCCATGTTGGAAGAGAGGAACCACCTATGAAGACCACCTACATTTCCCGCGCCAAATTCGGCAAATTTACCGCTGCCATCGCTGCGGCTGCCCTGCTGGCAGGTACCGCAGCGCCCGGCGTGCTGGCCGCGGATTACACAGCCCAGCTGACCAAAACCATCGACATGACCGCCGCCCCCGGCGCAGGCGTGCCCCACGGCAGCATCACCTTCACGGTCGGCACGGTCGCGAACCTGCCCTCTTGGGCGGCCGGCACTGCCGTCAAAGGCACGGCCGCGCAGATCAAATCCACCGAGCTCACCGCCGCCTTTACGGGCGGCACGGCCAACACCGTCACAGTCCCTTTCACCTTTGACAGCGACGACTTCACCGCCCCGGGCGACTACATCTTCTCCCTCACGGAGACCGCTGCCGGCATCACCGGCCTGACGCAGGACACCGCCGCCCGCTACATCGTGGTGCGGGTGGTCAACACCGATCCCACCGCGCCGGACGGCAGCCTGGAGATCATCGAGGTCAACATCGTCAACGCGGACGGCACGGCCAAGGCGGGCGAGATCACCAACACCTACGCCGCCTACGGCCTCTCGGTGGTCAAGCACCTCAGCGGCAACTTTGCCAATGCCGGTGACGAGTTCACCTTTACAATCGCGCTGGACGACCCGGACGAAACGCCCCACGCCAGCTCGGTCACGGTAAAAACCGGCGGCGAATCGGCAGATTTCTCCACCATCACCGGCGACACCGTCACCTTCAACGCAGACGGTACCGCTGAAGTCAAAGCCGGCATCACCGGCGGCGAAAAGATCGAGGTCACCGGCCTGCCCGCTAACACGGGCTACACCATCACGGAATCCGGCGATACAGCGTTAAGTTATACCACCACCTGGGACGGCATCACCAAAACCGGCAGCGACGACAAAACCTCGGACGCCCAGACGATGGCCGCCGCGGACAAGACCATCACGGTCACCAACAGCCGCACCGCACCCACGCCTACGGGCCTGCTGCTGGACGCTGCGCCCTACGGCGCCATGCTGCTGGCGGCGGGCACGGGCAGCGTGTTGCTGCTTCGTAAACGTCGTAACAGCGACGAATAATGCTGCTGGCGGCAAAACTGGCGCGGTGGGGTAACCGGCTGCTTACGCTGGCGGCGGCGCTGCTGCTGGGGGCGCTGGCGCTGTTTGGGGCGTGGTCGCTGTGGGACATCGCCGCCACACGCCGCGCGGCCCTGCCAGAGCAGACGCTGCGGTTCAAGCCGCTGGCCGCCGCGCCCGCGGACAGCCCCGGCTTTGCCGAGCTGCGCGCCCTCAACCCGGACGTCTGCGGCTGGCTCACGCTGGACGGCACCCGCATCGACTTTCCCGTCGTGCAGGGGGCGGACAACATGGTCTACGTCAACACCGACGTGTACGGAGATTTTTCGCTTTCTGGCGCGATATTTTTGGACTCGCGCTGCCCGGCGGACTTCACCGCGCCCTACAGCATCGTCTACGGTCACCATATCGAGGACGGCGGCATGTTCGGTGACATCGTGCAGTTCACCCAAAGCGATTACTTCGCCGCACACACCACGGGCACACTGATAACAGACGATAAAACGTATAATATCGCGCTGTTCGCCTGCGTGCAGGCCGACGCCTACGACCCCGTGCTCTACGACCCCGCCCAAAGCCCGGACGCACTGCTGGCCTACATCAAGGCGCACGCGGTGCAGTACCGCACGCCGGGCAGCGGGCCGGTGGTGGCCTTTTCCACCTGCACCGAGGCCGCCACCAACGGCCGGGTGCTGCTGTTCGGCCAGCTGCTGCCCCAAACGTAAAAGGAGGAAATAAGGATGAATAACACCCAAAAACGCACGCTGCGACGCATAATAATAGAGGCTGCACTGCTGCTTTTGCTGCTGCCGCTGCAAGCCCGCGCGGCGGAGTACAAATGCACGGTCGAGCTGCCCGTCGAGGTCCGCACTTCGGGCGCGGCCACGGCCGAGCGATTCACCATTACCCTTACGCCTGAGGACGGCGCCCCCGCCCCCGCGGCGGACACGGTGCAGGTCAAAGGCAGCGGCACGGCCGGCTTTACGGGCCTGACCTACACCGCCCCCGGCGACTACCGCTACACGGTGCGCCAGTGCGCGGGCGGCACGGCGCACATGACCTACGATGCCACGGTATACACGGTGACGGTGCGGGTGACTAACCAGCCGGACGGCGGCCTGGGGGCCGAGATCTGGGCCACGGGCGGCAGCAGCGAAAAGACCGGCCTGCTGCTGTTCCAGAACCGGTACGACCCGCCCGCCGCGCCGACGCCCACGCCTGCCCCGGCCAAAACCACCCCGGTCCCCGCGCACCCCGCGCCCAAGCCCGCCCTGCCCCAAACCGCCGACCCCATGCCGGTGACCCTGCTGGCCGCGCTGGCCGTGCTCTCTGCCGGTGGGCTAATGGGTCTATATTATAATAAGTACGGGAGAAAGGAGAGAAAATAATAATTTAGGCAAAAGGCTCCCCTCAAGGGGAGCCTTATCCCCGCCCCCGGCTCTCGACCGGGGGCCTTTTTGTGTATCCCATTAAAATTTTACTAAACCCTACAAATTGTGGTGCAATGCGCTAAACCATACTATTACCACAAGTCATTCACAAATTGCCGCGAAGTTGGCGGAATAATTGTGCATTTTTACGGCGAACAAAATGTGTGCAACTCTTGAAAAAAATTTGAATTTGGTGTACTATTATAGAAACTATCGTAGCAAAATGTGCGCTGGGATAGATTTTACGAGTGGAGATACGGGGATTTTGAGTAAAAAGGTATTTAAATTTAACAAAACATTACTTTGTGTACTAATTTTGGCGGCGGCCCTGTTGCTGGCTGGCTGCGGCGGGGCAAAGTCTACCCGTGCAAAAGCGGATGAGACTGTGCACACCGCGCTGTTTGATTTCACCTGCGGCCAGGCCGAAGTGATCGATTCGTACAACGGAATCGACATCCCCGAGGGAGACAAGCTGGTACAATTTCACATTTCCGTTACCAACACCAGTGATAGTGGTTTCCTCATTTTTAAAGACGATTTCCAGCTCCAATGGGGCGATGGCGACAGCGATTTTGGCGTTGGCTTTGACGCTGTGGACGATGATATGCTGCCCGAGGTTACCGGGGTTAGCCCGGGGTCCACGCTGGAAGGCAACATTCTGGTTGCTGTCCCGCAGGACACCACGACCCTGACGGTTGCCTATCAGGAAACTTACGAAGACGGCAGTGATGCCGACGCTTACTTTGTGGACCTTAGTTTATGAAACAACGCACCAAAGCACTTTTGGCAGGGGTTATCTCCGGCGCAGCCTTTGCAGGGCTGGTCGGCGGGCTGATCCTCTGGCTCCCTTCCTACAAGCAGAAAAAAGAGATGGAAGCCATTAAGCCGGTAGAAACGGCTGCACCCATTATAGAGGAGCCCGAGGCCACCCCTGACCCGGCCGCTGAGGAAGCTGCCCAGCGGACTAAATATGCGGACCTTATCGCCCGCAACCCGGATTTTGCGGGCTGGATCGAAATACCGGGTGTGGACATTGACCTGCCGATCCTGCAAACGACAGATAATCACTTTTACTTATACCATGATCTGGATCGCGCCGATGATAAGCGCGGCATGCCCTTTGCGGATTATGAGTGCGACCTGCAAAACGGACGTCACCTTATCATCTATGGGCATAACATGGGTGTAAATAATACCGACCGCTTCTCCAATCTGCAAAAGTACCGCGATGCTGATTACTACACCGCGCACCCCTACTTGAAGCTTGACACGCTATATAAAAGCGAGATTTACAAAATCGTAGCGGTTTACGCCGTAACCTCGCGCGAGAGTGACGGCGATGTGTTCTACTTCAACCAGTATATCAATCTGGATGATGCCACCGAGCAGACATTTTTGGACGAGGTGGCAAAGCGCGCGTTTTATACCACCGGTGACTATGCCTACCCCACCGAGCGTCTGCTGACTTTAAGCACCTGCACCTACCAGATGGACGATGCCCGCATGGTCATCCTGGCCCGCCCCCTGCGGGACGGCGAGACCACCGAGGCCGACACGGTGCACATTAACAGTGACCCGCTCCTGCCCGCCCGCTGGCCTGCGGGTAAATGATTTTCGCAATAACCGAAAAGCCCTAGGGCTTTTGTTATTCCTTGTTTGCACAAGGAATAATGGGTTCTATTGGTAAGTTCTCTCCCTCAGTCAGCTTCGCTGACAGCTCCCTCTCAGAGGGAGCCATTAGGCGCTGCGCGCCAGAAAGGCCCCCTCTGCGAGGGGGCTCCCGCGAAGCGGGTGGGGGAGAGAGCCTAAGACCAGCAACCCTCTTAAAAGGGCCCCTTGTGTAAAGGGAGCCTTTACCCATCCTTGGTTCACCACTCCCATCCCAAGTGGAAGTGTTGGATATATGTCCGTATCTACTGCGCAAGCAGGCGGGTGCGCTTGGGGCATCCACCTGCAAAACGCTTTAGATAAATACTAAAGAATAGGAGAAATTAACATGCAGAAAACGAACTTCAAAACTCGTCTGCTGGCTCTGCTGACTGCCGCTTTCATGCTCGTCATGTGCGTCCCGTTTGCAGCGTTTGCAGAAGTAGACGGATTGAAAAAAATTGTTGTCAGCTTCTACACTGATGGCGGTGTTGAAGCGGCTTATGGGTATTCCCTGGAGCCCAACCAAGACAACATGATTCCGAACGCATTTAAGACGGAATCTGGTCTGGATGACAGCAAGCTCGACCACTGGACTTATGAAAATGGCAAGGCTGACTTTGCGCCGTCTGCTATCGTTACCTATGCAGATCTAGCTAAGCTGGTTACTGCTACGGATTCGGAGGGCGTAGGTTACATTAATCTGGCTCCCGTCTTCAAAACTGAGAAGCCTGCTACCCTGCAGAAGATCATTGTTTCTTTCAATGATGCTGCTGGTAAGGAAATGGCTGCTGGCTACACCCTGACTGCTGGCGATGTCAACAGCATTGCAGGCGATGTCTACGCTACCGTTTGCCCCGAAGGTAAGGAGCTGGACTATTGGACCTATGCTGGCAAGACCTTTGCTAAGGGTTCTGATGTGAGCTTCGAGAAGTTGGCTACTATCATTGGCACCGACTTCACTTCCGAGGGCGAGGCTTATGTTAACTTTGTCCCTGAGTTCAAGGACAAGGCTGTTGAGCCCACTCCCGTCACCCTGAAGAAGATTGTTGTTGCTTTCAAGGACGCTGCTGGCAAGGAAATGGCCGCTGGCTACACCCTGACCGCTGAGAACAACCTGAACAGCATTGCTGGCGATGTCTACGCTGATGCTTGCCCCGCAGGCAAAGAGCTGGATTACTGGACTTTCTCTGGTAAGACCTTTACTAAGGGCACTGACGTGACCTTCGAGCAGCTGGCCGCTATCATCGGCGACAACTACACCGCTGAGGGCGTTTCTTACGTCAACTTCGTTCCCGAGTTCAAGAATGTTGCTGCTTCCCTGACCAAGATCAAGATGATCTTCACCAAGGCTGACGGCGCTACCTCTGTTTTCGCTACTGGCGAACTGACCGCTGAGTCTGAGTGGTATGTCCTGCCCGACGCTGCTGGCGTCATCAACCTGGCTGACGGCGAGAAGCTGACCGGCTGGACCCTGTTCCAGAACGGTGCTAAGTATGCCGCTGGCGAGAAGGTCACCTTCGAGTCCCTGAAGGAACTGGCTGGCAAGAACGTCGATAACGACGGTGTTGCTTACCTGAACTTCTACGCCGACCTGAAGACCGACGTTGAGCTGAAGAACATCACCATCAAGTATGTCGAGGATAAGGACGGCGCCCAGGAAGATGTTGCTGCTCCGCAGAACAACTTCACCGCTAAGGACGAGTTCACCATCCTGACCGACAGCCTGTACGATGGCAAGGTTCCCGCTGGCAAAAAGCTGATTGGCTGGCAGTACAAGAACGGTGGCAACACCACCAACTTTGTTAAGGGCGAGCATGTCAAGTTCGACACCCTGAAGGCTCTGCTGAACGGCAACTGGGATAACGAAGGCAATGCCTGGGTTACCCTGACCCCCGTCTTCCAGGATGTTAAGAGCAACAACAGCTCTTCCTCCAGCTCTTCCTCTTCCAGCAACAAGACCACCACTGCCTCCAGCAAGGCTGAGCAGAAGGTCGTCAAGGCTGCCGCTGCCCCGGCTAACACCACCAAGGTTCTGCCCAAGACCGGTGCTTCTAATGTTGCTCCGCTGCTCGGCGGCAGCCTGGCAGTTGTTGCCCTGCTGATGGGCTACGGCGTTTACGGCCT
>OLRV01001660.1_pt1 | contig 18560 bp, 25 predicted proteins | sample 1672421 | NCBI WGS metagenome assembly OLRV01 (sample SAMEA3136684, study PRJEB25190) | human gut metagenome | biome: human gut; feature: human-associated habitat; material: faeces | place: Austria | collected 2013
ATGCTTGTCATCCCAAACAAATCACTAAAACAAAAAATCCCCGAACTATCACTCAATAGCTAGGGGATTCAAAATTCAGAACTTTTAAAAAGTTTTATAAAATCAAAAAATTTTTGAAAAAAGTATTGACACACCGTACAATGCGTGGTATAATATAGTCAAGAAATGAGGAAGCACCTCAAAAGGGAGTAATCATTATGACACTTGAAAAGATCGGAAGTAAAACAATAACTGAAATTGCTAAAGAGATTTTTGAAATTGTACGCAACGAAGAATCCACGAATGATTGTTTTGGAATCAGATGGGATAGCACGAAGTACAATGTCGGCGATAACCTCCCGAACTCTCACCAGTTATTTCAAGATCAAGAATATGACGGAAACGATGAGCCTATATATCCTGAGGGCGAAGGTTCCTATCAAGGCTATTTTGATGCCGGAGAGCTTAACGGTACTTGCTCGTTGGGCATTGACTTTTATGATTCCGCCGAAAAAATTGCAAGAAAGATTGAGAAAAGCAATCTGTACAATTTTAATAGCGATTGCAAATTCTACCTCATCCAAGGCTCCGATGCAGAAGGCGGAAATGATATCGATGAATCAATAATCGCCAATGCAACGGTAAGAGCAATCTTTTAACGGGTGTTAATTATGGCTATCTATGAAAATCGTGTCTGTAAACAATGCGGCAGGACTTTTTCGGGCGGACCTCGTGCTTGGTACTGCCCGGACTGTCGATACGAGCGAAATAAAGAAAAAAATCGAATACATCACCAAAACGACCCTATGCGCAAAATAGGTAGCATCGACTATTGTGTAAATTGTGGCAAGACATATACAGTCACATCCGGCTTGCAAAAATACTGCACGGATTGTGCTCCTTTGTGTGTGGCGGAAATCGACAGACGCCAAGGATTAGATTATTATTATCAAAATAAGGGCGACATTAATCCCAAAAGATTCATTAAGCGCCGCAAGTCAAAAAATGAGATTAAGTGCAAAATCTGCGGCAAGGTATTTGTAGGATACAAGCATCAAAAATTTTGCTCGGACGAGTGCCGAGAAATAAATCGTAAGGCATATAATCGGGAATACGAGAAATCGCATCCCGATAGGAAGAAGGTGAAAAAATGACAGATAAGCAGAGACATTTTGCTGTATCGGAATCGCTCAACTACTCAGACGTTGATGCTTTTTTATCCGACGTTGCACTGTCAGATGCATTTGACGGTGTTGAGATTGGCGATAACCTTATTGATGAGTTGAGAGAGCTGTGGAGCGTTGCACACATGAGTATGCGAGATATCCGCAGCAAGACCGGACTTAGTCAAGCAAAATTTGCCGAAAAATTACTTATCCCCACTCGCACAATCGAGAGCTGGGAAAGCAAGACAGCGGAAAAGCGGACTTGCCCGTTATATGTTAAGTTTTTGATTTACAATTTTTTGTTTAAAAAGTATTGACAAGCCACGCATTGTGTGGTATAATATAAACAACAAATGAGGGAAAACCTCAAACAAAGGAGTAATTAAAATGACACTTGTTAAAGTAGTCGAGAAAACCGGCAAGGTGCTTGGAGGCACATATAAATACGAGATTTACCAGCTTGGCAACATGAGCTACCGCATTAAATGTAGTGGCAAGACCCTCGATAAAATATGGGACTCCGAGAGCGACTGTGTTGATTTTATCAATCGTTTCCCCGAATTTTGATTTGTTGCGAATAAACAAAAAAATCCCCGAACTATCATACGATAGCTCGGGGATTGGTTTTGTCTGCAAGTTACCGGCAAGTTAAATTACTTCGCCGCGAGCACATAGCAAGCTCTGATTGTCTGCGGCCCGGCGAGGCCGTCGACGGTTATGCCTGCGGCTTTTTGTACCTGCTTTGTAGCTGTTCGGGTACCTGCGCCGAAGATGTTGTTATTGTCAACTCCCTGCGAAATTATGCCCTTTTTTTTGAGAAGCATAAGCTGCTGCTTGTATGAGTAAACGCCCTCATTGCGGTCGCCTACCTGGAAATATCCTCTTGTCATGTCATTGCCTCCTATCTCTGACGGTGCGTCAATTTTTATTGTGGTTGTCGGCTTTGTTGTAGTTGTGGCAGCTGCACCGAGCTTTTTATTGGCCTGATTTGCAATGTCCGCCATACGCTCCATAAGGTACTTACCCGGACAATCTGTGCTTGCAAAATCCCTGTGCACGGTCATATTACAGCCGTTTCGGTGGTTTATACGGTCGGTTTTGTTGTTAGACCATACAAGTTTTTTAATGCCGTTACGCTTGCAGATGTCAACACAAAGGTTGATAAGTGCATTGTATGCGGCGTTGTTGACCTTATACGGTGCTTTTGTATCGCAGGCGGTTTCAATCGTAATCGCTCTATGGTCATTAGAGGGAGAAAATGACGTCCACGCTCTGTTTTTTTCCTCGACTGACAAGCCGATCGAGCCGTCACGGCCGACAACATAATTTGACGATACTTCTCTGCCGGTACTGTAAAAATAATCACACCCCTGCTTTGCCGTCACCTGTCCGACATAGCAGTGGATTGTGATTGTGTCAATCTTATGATTCCTCGGGTCATAATTGCCCGTCAATCGCTTGTATGTAACAAGTGAGCTGTTGCTCATAGTTACTCACCTCTTCCGTTTGTCAGTTCGGCATTTTTAATCGTGCTGTCGGCAACCTGCGCATCCATGGTAAAGCTGTTGTTCTTCCACCATGACACGACAGCTGCGAGGGCTGTAAACGCATATGTAACATACTCCTGCCACTGATCCACGTCGATTGCCTTGCTGCTCTTGCCGAGAATTACGCAAAGCTGACTGATGAGCGCAAGCAAGAGAACGAGTGTTCTTGCCCAGGTCTGAGCTGTAACGCCCTTAAGATTGATTTTCTTCATTTGAGATTCCTCCTTAATTTTGATTGTTGATATTGATATGCTCCAAGTCGCTGATACGGTGGTCGGCGACTTTCGCTTTTTCTTCGAGTACAGGCACACGTCGAGCAAAATTGTTATGCTCCCTCACCTCACGGGTGAGCTCCTCAATTTTTGTGTCCGTGACTGCCTGTGCTTTTTCGAGGTCTTTTGACATTTTGGCATTTGCCGCAAGGTTGCTTATCACAACTCCGACAAGTGACAAAACTCCTGTGATGATTGCTGCGATTATTCCTTCCATACCGCACCTCACATCAGCCCGAGCAGTTTAATCACTGCTGCAAAAATCGGCAAAATCACATTAAATGCGATTGCCGATGCACCGACGTAGATAATTGTGTCTATGAGTTTGTTTCCAGTTGGCTGTAACATGATTATTCCTCCTTAAATTAAAATTCAACGAGATATTCCGCTGTGATCGTTTCAGGGCTTCCTTCAGCAACAGCGACATACCTCTTGCCGTTGTATGTGTAATATCCGTTCAGTATCAGCTTCATTCCGGGCGACCACTCAAATGGGTTATCATGTGTACCTACAGGGTTGTCCTGCTCAATGTATTCCGATTTAACGAGCTTATCATTAACATAGTAATTATGCCAGTCAAAACCTATCTTGTCCGATTGCTCTATCTTTTCGGTTATACCTCCGAGCTTTTCGACCGTTTCGCCCTGCACAACCTTATCACGATATGCTTTCGCCTCAGCTCTCGTCATTGTCATTGCCTCCCGAAATTATTATAGACAGTGCTTCGCTGTCGCTGATTTCTTCGTCGCCTGTCGGCAAAATCGGAGGTTCTTCGACCGTCTCATCCGGTTCGTCGAGCGGTACGGCACGATAATTATTCAGCAAGCTTTCAAAAGCTGCCGAAAACATTATCTGCATCGTGCTGTAGGTGTTGTCGCCTTTCTGTCTGAGCTTATAACCCTCGTTCGGCTCAATCACAAGCATTTTAAAGCCATTGTCCTCAACGATTGATACGGTTGCGTGTTCGATTGGTTGCTTTTCGTATATCACGCTATAATCACTCCTTTGTTGTTTGTCAAAACGGTTGCGAGGGTCATACCTTGTGTGGATGCAACGTACAAACCTGTTTCATCGTCTTTAACGCAGCGCCATGATGTCAAATAGTCCTTTACAAATGCCGAGAAATTAATCGTAATCTGCCCTAATTCCGAGCGGTATTCGCGGACGCCGTTGACGATTGACAAGAGCGTCCCCGGATCGTCGGAGTTTGCTCCGTACTTGCCTTTCATTAAAGCCGGACAGTCTGATAAATCAAGGCTGTGGCTTATCGTAAACGGCTTAAAACGCACATACTTTAACTTTGAGCACCTTTGAAATGTACGCATGAAATCCGTCCCACGGCTCATATCAAGCGGCGTTCCGAGGATTGATTGTAGGGCGGAACAATCTTTAAAGTATTCAAACCAGTAACCGGTGCTGTATTTTTCCGCATTGTTTCCTCTCTCAATCAATGTTATTTCTTCCAACGAACCGCAGCCTTGGAACATGTCGCTGGGATTAACAACACGCTCAATGCCTACCAGCGTGAGCCTCTTCAAATTTGCTGCAACTTTTCCGCCGTAAGCGTTAAAAATGCTTTTTCCGTTAGAGCAAATTTCCTTTGCAGCCTCATCACCGATTGAAAAGCCGCATTCTTCAATGCTCTGAGAAACTCTTGTTGTCGGGTACCTATATACAGCATTCGGTGTTTCCAAAAACGGCAGCTTAATCAAAACGTTGGATGAGTCAGGATTGTCGGGGTCTTCCTTGTCAAGCTTATAGCCGCCTGTGATCAAACTCGGCGGCGTCGTTGCGTGTGCAAAAGCATAGGTTAACTCACTGCATTTTCTAAGGTCAAGCACATCTTGTTTGCTCTTGAGTGGCAGCTCATTGGCAATGTCAATAAGCTCATCCCAATTTGCTTCCTTTAAGTCCTGCCCTGTGAGGTCGGACAACGTTCCGCCAAGCTCGGTGCGGTCGTCCTCTCGCTGTTCTGCTTTTGCCTTTGTAATAGGATTTTCGCCGCTGTCGTCAAGAGTCGGATTGAGGGTAAATGTATACGGGATCGACTTCCACACAACTTTGTCACCGTCCTTGAGAACAAGCTGTAAAGTAAGCGTATTATCCGTCAGAACCTCGCTCGGCAGGTCGCAGGTATCGTTTGATACCGTATAATTAAAACTGCCCTGTGCGGTCTCACAGACGATTTTTTTGTCATAGCCTTGTAATGACGAAGGGAGCAGAAACAACAGCGTCGTTGCGTTCTTCTCCCCTATTGTGCCGAGGTTTGAATATTCGGGAAACAATCCCCTTTTTTCGCTGACTGTAATTCGGTTAATCATCATTAATCACCTTGATATACGGCTCAATGTTGATGATGTCCTGTGCTGACAGTTCAAGGTTGCTGATGTCAATAGGCTTGACGTCAAGCTCGACCTCTTGACTTAACAGGACATTTATATCGGCGTTAAATTTCTCGCGGTTTTCGCCCTCGAATTTGTAAACGCCGTTGTCCTTATCAAGCGTGCCGTATTCCTCACAGAGCTTTATTCTCTCGCCCTCATATATGCTCAGCTCGTCATTTACAGCTTTAACGAGCTTTGCAAGGCTGTAGCTCTGCCTTACGGGTAACGCCTTTTCTGCAAGCCGTGAAAGCACCTCACGGGCATCAAGTATCTTTTCAATTGTAGTTTTCATTGTGTCCTCCTTATTATGCTGACAAGTAGCCGATTTCTCCGGTCTTCTTATCTGCTACAACATATACATATGATTGGCTGGAACTCAAACCAATGGCAGTTCGTAGTTTAACATCGTTTAACGCTTCAAGCTGTCCACATATTACAACGCTACTGCCTTCCAAATACAAGTTATTATTTCCTCGGTTTGCCGATACGATTAAAGCTGCATCCGCTTCAACGATACTTCTTAACGCCGACGAATAGGACGCATACGACCAATCGGTTGTTGACGAAATACTGACATTTATTGTTGTATCTCTGGCATTTGAGCAAACTACAAAACCTGCATCGTCAACAAATGTGGCATAGTTGTTAGCACTTATCTCAACTCCGACCGTTCCTGATATTCTTTCGTAATATTGCATATTGCCTGAGCTGTCCGGATTCATTGTTAGTCCGATTTGGCCGATTTCAGTGCCGTCAAATTTATGCACAATTGCGCCCTGTGCTATCAACATGGAAGTGTTAGTATCTCCACACAAGATTGTTCCACCTTTTATGGTTGCACCAGTACAAGTCATTGTACCGTCTTTTGCAAGTGTAAAATTATCTGTGTCAATCGTCAACAAATTACTTGCGATGTTGATTTCAGAAACGAGATTATTATTCTTATCCTTCTGCACGCACATAGATATCTGAGCTTTGACGGATTGATCTATATCTTCCGCCGACGGCGTCCAATCGGTAGCGATTGTACCCTCCTCAAGTTTGAGGGAGGATATATACAGGCCAATAGCTTCGTCTTTTGTACTACAATCAAGCAAAATAAAACGTAGGCGGAACTCTGAAACAGTCGCCGGTGTCTTAAATACGATTACGTACTTTTCCCAATCTGACGGTATTGCAGGAACTTTACATCTTTGACTGTCAATAGTCGGGGAATTACCGGCACCGCAATAAATCAAGCGGTCAAGATTCAGCGTCATGCCAGCGTGTGCAAAGCTTTTAAGCCAAAAAGATAGCGTATATGTCGTGCTTGGCTTAATCCGATTAACACTTCCTGAAGCCTCCCCGATTATATCGCTTGAATTAAACTGGAAGCCACAAGCCCCGTTTTGTGTAGGTGTGAAAGCTATCTGATTATGATATCCTGACGGTACGGCAGAATCAGAAAAAGATATACCCTTACTGACTGTTGCGTAGAATCCGCTCGGTGTAAAGCTCTTAAAACACGCCGAATCAAGCAGGATGTTTCGCGCCCCGATTTTGAGATTCTGCTCGACGGAAAGCGTGATCCTATCCGGGAGCTGAGCTATCTCGGATTTCGCGTACTCTTCGACCTCTGCTGCCGACGGTGTGCGTGTTGCCCATTCCGTCGCAACGTTGCCGATTTCAAGTTTGAGAGAGGAAATAACAATCGTATAAAGCTGATCCATCACACAGCTCGTGAGGGAAAATCTCAGCTGGAAATCACTAACATTTTCGGGCGTTGTAAAAACGATAACGACCTTATGCCAACTGCCGTTTATTTCGAGACCTCGTGTTCGATTATTGTCATATACTGTGCCGTTCGGTGATGTTGCAGTATATACCGATTCCTGCCAATACAGATTTTGCGGGGCGTTGTCGTTGTCATTATAAAGACGTGCCCAAAATGACAGCGTGTACGTTGTTTTCGGCTTGATTTTATCCTTGCCTCCCACAGTATCGGCGGCACTGAATTTTATTCCCGCTTCGGCGGATTCAGCCTTAAATTTTAGCTGTCTTGCCTTACCGGACGGCAGATATGATTGACCTGTTGCAACGTAGTCGCTTACATATGTCGCATGATATCCCGTAGGTGTCAAGTGCTCAAAACACTCCGCATCCATTAACAGATTCCGGCTTTCATATTTCAGATTGCTCTCAACCGTAAGCGCAATACTGTCAGATTTTTGATCTATCAATGAATTGCACGCTGCTTTGGTGATATACCCTGCCTCTTCGAGCTTCTGCACTTTGCTGACAGCGGCAGAAATTTGCTGATCTGTCTGTTTGACGTAAGAATCATAGGTTGTTTTCAACAGCCAATTTTTCTTTTCGTCGTCATACGTTGCTTTAGCGACATAGTTTCCGCTGATTTTCGATTCAACCTTGCCGGCAAGAATTGAAATCGTTGTGTCCTTCTGCACCTCGGTCGTGATTTTTCCGTCAATGCCTTCAAGCTCCGTATTTATAGTGCCGATCTGATCTGTTATGCCGTCAACGGTTTCTTTCTTAGCATACGTCGCTTCAAAAGATTCTGCCGTCGCTTTTATCTTAGCTTCAAGCCCGTTCTTTGTGTCGGCTATCGTGCCTTCAAGACCTTCTGCGGTTTGCGTAAATTCGGAATATCTCTCATCGGATTCCTTAACAAGTGCGGTAATCTGATTGTTGATGTGGTCAACACTCAATTTAACCTTTTTCATATCGAGCTTAACGCTTCCGGCAAGATTTCTGTCTGCCGACGACGAATCTTGCGTTCCTGCCTTAAAGACTGAGCGAATTCGTGATGTTGTGTTCATACCGAGAACATATGTGGTTACAAATGCTCCGTCTTTTTTCTTAATTTGTATTCCGTCATTGATGTCAAAAAGATAATCGTCGATAAAATCAGTCAGCTCAAACGGATAAATCTGCATGCCCTTTATTATCGCAAAGACTTTCGGCGCAAGTGCTGATTTATCATTTTCGGCAAGAGCGTTGTCATTAATCTTCCATTCATGCAAGCCGTTTGTTCCGACGTCTGTATCATCTTGATAAACATATGCATCATCATAATCGGCATGACCGAAAGAAATGGCATTAATCGGGCCATACAAAGGTTCGGCAGACAACGTTTTGTATTTGCGTTTATCGGCATATGATCCGCTGGGATAAGTTTTTCCTGCTTCCGTTACCGTTTCCTTGTATGTCGGTCTTGTAAACATAAGACTTTGTCCATCACGAGAGATAATCGGTATACATCCGCTTAACTCGGCAATCCATGCAATCACCTGTCTGTCAGTCGTGTCCTCGGGAGTACCGACAGCCTCGGTAAATCGATAAGAAATGATTTTGGATTTCGTGGCTGTATTGATTGACAATCCATGCTTTGCACAAATCTTTTCCGCAACGGTTGAAATAACCGTGTCAGCCGGAATAATTCCCTTGCTATATACATTTGCAAACGGAGAATCAAACAAACGTGTACGATCTGTGCCTTTGAACTGGATTGTGCGTTTGGTCGAATTATTTGTCACATCTTCGCCATCAGCATAGAACAAGCCCATCGGAATCCACACCGTTTTGGTATCACTGATATCCAGTCCACGATAAACCTGTACTTCTTTACCGTTAAGGCTTAATTTACCGTCAAGGTTATAAATTTCGAATTCACAGGTCTTTGCCGGAAAGCCGCCTATCATCTTCTCTGTTTCATGCGTGATTTTCGGAAACGAAACGAGATGTTCCAATCCTGTATATGTTTTTCCGTCAACCACGATCTTTGACCTTGGTTTTCGGATTATGCTGTCTTTTATGTAAGACAGATACTCTCCACCCGGATTGTACATATATCATTCCTCCTTAAACCGGTATCGTCTGAATAAATCGCAGTTCAAACGGCTCTACGATAAATTCGCCGCTATCCGTCATGTACTTTGTTTTTATTGCATCGGAAACAGGGTACATGGTTCGTGTAACCCTCGTTCCCGTGTACAAGTCATAATAATTGACCGTGCAGGTTTCATAATGTCTGACGGTCAAAATTGTTCTTATGTCGGCTTCGGTCAACCCTTCGCCCTGAAAAAAAAGAGAGATTTTATCCCTCTCAGGCAAAACCTCTCTTATCATTACATTTTCATCGGTTGCGCCGCTGCCGTCGCCGTCGGTCTGCGGATATTCCCAGCTCATATGGTCGGCTTTAAGCTTAGTTTTTCCGTTGACCTATACTTCGTATTTATCCATATGCAACGCTCCTTTATATCTCCAAAAGAATACGACCTTCGGCTATCTGAGCTTCGTTGATTTGCTTAATAACCGTCCTGCCGTCGGGATATCTGATAACCAGTTCAAGCATCAGCTTAACGGTTTGCACACCGTTATTAACGGCCGTTCCCATTTCTGCAAGTGCTAATTTTACCTGTTCCCTGATCTTTGATTCGGGAGTAACAATTTCGCCCTCACGCTTGTTATCGCCGACGACTGCAAGCGTCGGATTGTTGGCTTTGAGGTAGCCGCCTGTATAAAGGCGTGGTAATGTAACCATTGAAGCAGTCGGGATTGACGGATTCCAGCTACCGCCGCCAAACACATCCGGGATCTTGATGTGTATTTTGTTAATCGCTTTCGCAAAGAAATTGAAACCCTTAAGCATTCCGTTTATAAGTTTTTCAAATTGCGTAAGCGTTAGATTTATTGGTATCTTTACAAGAGACGCTATTTGCTGCCATTGACCTTTAAAGATATTTTTAATACCTTCCCAGGCTCTCTTCCAATCACCTGTAAATACGCCTGCAATAAACTGAACTACGCCCTTAAGTGCTGTAATAATGCCATTAAACCAATCTATTATACCTTCAATTATAGGTTTTAAAAAATCAACAATGTTCTGAAAAGAACAAACAAACACCGGGTATAGCTTATCCTGTAACCACATACACACCGGTGCGATAGCCTTATTATAAATATCAAGTGCCGCCGTTATCAGTTCTCCGACAAAATCGGTTATGTTATCCCACAAGGGTTTGAGATGCTCATCCCAAATCTCATTGAGCGTCTGCATTACAATATCAAGACACGGCTTAATAAATCCGTTCCACGCATTCAAGACAATATTTTTGACGTTATCAATTGCTTCCCGCATTCCGTCAAAAATCGGCTCTCCAAACTTCGCCCATTTGTCCGCAACAATATCAAGAGCATCAGAGTAGACCTTTGAGAATAACTGCATTATCGGGATTATTCCGTCAGTCCACACTTTATCAAAAACTTCTTTGACTGCATTAAAAGCAGAAAGGAGCGTTAACAAGCCTTGCTCTCTAAATTGTGTCATAATTGGCAAGCCTACCGTTATGAATTTCTCAAGACAAGGAAAAATCAAATTATCCCAAGTAGAACCGAATACAAGATTGAGTGTATCCCACAGTCCGAGAAAAATATCAGTGACCGTATGCGCAAAAGTCTCGAACAATGAAAGTAAATCCGTTTCAGCCCAGTTTTTAAGAGGTGACCCAAGAGATCGTATATCTTTCCAAACTCTTTTAAAAATGTTTTTTGTTTGGCTGAGCAACTTGTCAAGCTGGGCTTTTTCTTTTGCAAAGCCGGAAGAAAAGCCAGTCCAAAAGCCTGTTAGCTTGTTCTTTAAACGTTCAATTTTCTTTTCGGTTTCTGTCAAACCCTTATCGGTTTGCTTTGTATCGAACGCACTTCCTGTTGTTGCACTGCCTAAAGCACCGCTTATGTCAGACCCGCTACTGTCGGAATCGTTTTTGCCAAGTGTGTTGATCTCGTCATAAGCAGCAAAGGCATTTTTGACCTTTTTTGCCGCCTTTTCCGCCGCTGTACCCGTCGACATTATGTCGTTTGCAGCGTCAACCGCCGAGCCCGAAAGTCCCGACATTGCCGACCCTGCTCCGGCTGTGGCCGTTGCAACAGAACCGCTGAACAGGCTCGCTATTGCACTTGCTGCCCTGTTTGCATACTCAATAAGCGTGTTAAGCTGCTTTAGCAGCGGTGTCAGTGCTGTAATCAACAGCTGACCGATGTTTGATTTCAGCGAATCAAAGTTTAGGGATAGTATTCGCACCTGATTCGCCCAGGAATCAGATGTTCGTGAAAAGTCACCCTGTGCATCGGCGGTTACGGATAGCAGATAGTTATACCGCAACAGTGCTTGATCTGCCTGTGACATCTTCTGATAAGCAGTAGTAATGCCTTTTGACATTGCGTAGGCTTCCAAATTAGCCACCGACATATTTATACCGAGCTGTTTCAAGGGTTCGGTTTCGCCCGAAATTCCCGATCTTATCTTTGTAAAAGCATCGTCAACGTCAAGATTATAGAACGACGCAAGATCGCCCGCAAGCTCGGTTATTTTTTGCGACATGTTCAGTGACGCATCTGTCGTCAAGCCCATTGACTTGAGCATTGCACCCATTGTGCCGCTGTATTGCTTTGCCGACAGCTCGGATATTCCGAATGCCGACGCTGTTGTTTTCGCCCACGCATTGATCTTGCTTGCTCCCTGACCGAAAGTCACGTCAACAACGTTCTGCACTTCCGTCAGGTCGGAACCGAGATCAATACATTCCTTTGAAAAGGCTGTTATCGCTTTAACCGAAAAAGCAGTTGCCGCCGCAACGCCGATTTTTTTGAAAGCACCTGTGAACGCCGACGAAATACCCGTAGCGGACTGTCCGCAGGTTTTCTGTGCCGACTTTGCAGCGGCAAAAACATCCTTTTTAAACTGGTCTTTATTCAGCTGGAGCTAAAAAGTGAGCGTTCCTACGTTTGCCATTTTATCCCCCCGCTAATGATTTCATCATCTGCTGGAATTGCTCGAGAGATATTGTAATCTGCGGCGTTTGGTTTTGAGAAGCTTTAAACTTCTGCCATTCCGAACGGATTTTCTTTTCCTGCACCGTCATACGTTCAATCGTTTCACGGTCGGTTTCCGCTCTTATCCTCACAGCCTCACCGAGAGGTGTATCGCCCATAATTCCAACAAGTAATTTTCTGTATTCCGAGACCGAAATATCTTCCTGCATCAATCGTATTCCGTACTGTTTGGCAAAACTCGAAATAATCAAGGCTTCGTCAAAATCTTCATCGTAATACGATTCTTCGGTCAGTTTTTTCTTTCTCTTGCCGCCTTTTTCAGTTCATCGTAGTCCTCGCCTGTAATAGCGGACATGATGAAAAATGTGAGATTTGTAAAATCGAGGACGGAAAGGTCCTTGTTGTTGAGAATTTCGTCAGCATTCTCCTTGCCAAGAGCAAGTCTGATGATTTCCTCGTCCTTTTCAATAATGCTGTCGTCGTTCTGAACAGCTTCGATCTTCTTCCATGTGGAACGGCGATCGTCAACCGTATAGAGCTTGTCACCAATTTTAAGTGACGGATGATTGTCGCCTGAAAGAATTGCGCCCTTTGTATCAATGATTTTCATAAAAAAACTCCTTTTAAAAATAATTGGGGACAAGTCGCCCTGCCCCCTCGTTTTTAGTTAGATCCCGTTTCAGAATTAACAGTTCCGCTCCCATCGGTTGAGCTTGTGCTTGCTGACGCTGTATATTCGGGCTTACCGTCGGATACAAGGTCAAATTCGAGCGGTGCAACATTCGTTGAATCTGCGCCGGCAATACTTTTTACCTGAATTACGCACGGTACAACGAGAGTATCACCGTTCGGGAATGAAATCTTGTATGTTGTATTACAAGCCTGACCGTTCGTCCATGCCTTGCTTGCAACATAATCGTTACCCGGGTCGCCGACATTTCTCTTGCCGGACATGGAAATTGTAATAGACTTAGCCGTTGCAAGTGCTCTCTGCCAGCCCTTAGCCTCCAACGGATTCCATGTTTCAACCCCCGTATCAACAGATATTGATGCTGATTCCATGTCGGCTATTGTTACATAATCACTATTCGTCGGATTTGTCACACGTGAATTTACCGAACTTTTATCAATCTTAAAGTCCATTTCGTTAACAGGGAATACACCTTTAAATCCTGTAGCCATACTCAATCACCTTTCTTTGTAATATATAAATCAAATTCAAGCGAATTTTCATATACGCCCTGATCGTCGGTACCCAAATCAATGGGTGCGTTATACGGCGATATAACGAAAACACGCTCGTTATTAAGGTCAAATGTTTTTTCGTCAAAGAAATTGTAAATCTCTTCGGCTTCCTCTGCAGCAGCTTCGTAATTCTTGCCGAAGCGCAGCAAAATAGAAATCGGCAACACGGTATATGACCTGTTACCCTTGCCGCCGATTGTGTTAATTTTCGGACGTGAAACCTTTGAATGATAAAAGCACACTGCCCGTTCCTTGTTCTTATCAATCTTTCCGACGGATATGCTTTCTTTCCACGGAAAATCCGACTTGAAATAATCCCTCAAATCCGAAAGTGTCATTTTATCCTCCTAAGTGTTTCATTCCATTGTGCATAAATCTCTCAAAAATTCGTTGTGCGTAATCCTGTTTTTCTCCCGTTATATACGGTTCAAACCATTCGCCGCCTGCACTTTTGTTGTGTAAATGACTGAAATTATATTCGGGGTGAAAATATAAACGCCTTGCATACGGTGTATCAGATACAATGCTGACCTTAAAATCCTTTGCCTGACTTTTATCAACGAAAGTAGAACGGTTTTGAAGTGCTCCGGTCTTGAACGGCATTGTTTGAGATTGCTGAACGTCCGTTTTTATGGCATCAGCCGTTTTTACAAGAGCCTGCTCCGCAATATTTTCTATTGCTGCCAAATTTTTGTGATTGATTTTCACCTTAACGTTCATCACATCACCTCAAATTCCGTGTGGTGCACCGTGCCGTCAGGGTTTCTCGGACGTGCGGCAGAATATATCTGCATTGTCCGTCCGTTGATTGTCACGGTGCCGCTTGATAAAATAGGCAGCGCAGGGGCAAAATCACCCTTTACAATAACCGTTCCTGCGAGCGTTACCCTCTTGCCGTCAGCCGTAAACACCGTCTTTGACGCCTCATCAAATATGCACTTCATCGGTTCGGTCTTATACACGACCGTTTCGCCGTCCTCGTTCAGCTCCTCTGTATCAACGGAAATAACACATTCGTTGTTGAGAAGCCAATCGGGAAAGCCGAGTCTTTTAACTCTCCTCGCCATATCAAGCACCTCGCCACATTAGCCCCGATTTTCTGAGCAATGCAAGAGCGGTCGGGTTCATATGATTTTTGCTCGCTCCGCTCTCCTGCTGTCCCTGTGTGACACTCAGTTTGCCGACGGTATAGCTTGACACGTCGGTTTCATCGTAGCCGTTCTCAACAATATACTGTGCCTGATAGCAGGTCGCTTTACGTATGCACTCACGCTGAAACGGAGTGAGATTATCAAATCCCACCCCGTTAATTCGCCCGAAAGTCATTTCATCAATCTTGACAGAGGCTAACTCCAAATTATCCTCTATCTCTTTTGTTTCGAGGATATCGTCCTCACCGATTATATTTCGATAATCCGAAAAGTCAGCATAAGCCATGTTGATTACTCCTTAGGCCTCAACGTCAACGTAAAGGCTGTCAATCTTGTTGTTCTTGCCGTTCGGGAAAGTAAAGACATCCGAAAAAGCTCTGTTCTGATAAAGATAGCAGTCGCCCTGTGTGTGTCCGCCCGGTGCAAAGTAATAAATACTCGAGAGCTTCGGTACAAACTTGGTTGTAAGCGGCGAAGCAATGAGGGCATTGATCTTATTTGAGCCCTCAACGGCAGGCTTTGTCATTTCGTAGTAAGTCGAAATCGAGCCTACAGCGGGTGATTTGACCGCTGTATATGTATACGCACCCTCAGAGCCGCTGCGTGTGTAATAAGTCTTGCCTGAATCAACCGCAACGTCCGACGTGAGCTCATAAACAGCAGCCGAAGCAGAAGCGGGAACGAAGCCGCCGTCCTCGGAATCAAAATCGAAGCTGTCATAAAATACCTCATCGTCAATGACCTCAAAAATCGGTACACCGTCGATTGAGGTTACTCTTGTTTCGATACCCATACCGCCCTCTGCGATCTGAGTGAGCTCGATCTTGCGCTGAAGCTCTGTTGACCTTTCAAGCAAGTCCATAATATCCGAGCGTACATACATGACAAGTGCTCCCATTGCTCTGTAACGGCGAAGATGACTGATATAGCCCTTGAGCTTTGAATATACATTGTTGGCTGTATATGCTGAGATCGCCGTCTCGCTGTGATAGCCTGCGAGTGACTTTGCCTTGGTCGCACAGCGTGAGAAGAACAATGCGTTTGCTTCGGGGACGTTCTGTGTGCTGGTAAATGTCTCGGAAATGTTCTTGATTGAAGCGGTTGCGTTGCTCTCGTCCACGTCGAGTCTGTCAACGCAGAACTCAACATCTCTGTCGTGCATAAGAGTGAACGGCACATCAGCCTGAACAAAGTTACCTCTGTTCCAGCCTCCGTTACGGTTGTGGCTCTTGTAGCCTGAGGTTGACATCTGTGTAAAGTGGAAAGTCCTTGCACCGAGCCACTTTACATTGGTTGTGATAAACGGAGAAATCATTGAACCCTGTATGAGGATGTCAAGAAGCTCCGGTGCCCACTGCTGAGCATAGTTAATGTTTGACATTTAAAATCTTCCTTTCTTAGTTAAATCTGTTCCAGCGTTTCTGCGGAACTTTCTTTTCGGGCGTTTTCTTCTGCTCTGCGCCCGGTTTGCCGTCGCCGCCGATAACAAAGCCGACGTTGCCTTCGTCAGACTTAATGACAAGCTCAGGCCATTCTTTCAAAAGCTCGGCAACCTGTGCCGATGCCTTTTCACGGTCAAAGTTTCCGTCATCGTCAACGCATTTGTCACGTTCAACGAGCCTTGCGGCTTTTGTGACCTTCTTTGCGTCAACATGAGCGGCAAGAAGCAGGCTTTCAAGCACTGCGCCGTCCGCACGTTCTCTCTCTTTGGCAAGCGCCTGCCGAATTTGCGACATCTCTTCGCCGGTACCGTTGTTCGCTGAGTTCGTCGCTTCCTCCGCTGCTGCCTTGGAAAGAATTTCCTTTGCTTTGACCCTGTCTGTGATGCCAAGCTCTCTGAGAACCTTGGCAACAGCCTTTTCGCTGTTTTTCTTGGAGATACCGTTCATCTCCTCCTCGGAATACTTCTTCTCCGGCTCTGTATTCGCCGCACCTGTATTTGTGTCCTGCTGTACATTGCCGTTTCCTGTATTCTCTGTGTTGTTGACTCCTTCAGCCATATACTCTCCTTTTTGCGGATAAGGACATCCGCACCCCGTTGTTTCAGATACGGGCAAACTGTATTTTTGATATAAAAACAGCGTCACCATTACGGCAACGCTGAAATTATAGGCATGAAAAAAGCACCTCGATTTCTCAGGGTGCTTAGTTATTTTATATAGAATCTTTTTTATCAATAAGCTGTTGCTTATACTTTTTAAAGCTCTCAATAGCCTCAGGTGTTGCTTTATCTGTCAAGAATGGATTTCCGTTATCATCAATTCCATACCATTCTTTATTTGAAGCCCAATATGATTCAATAATAGTCATATATCACACCTCTTTCTCAATAATTTTATCATTTCTTCTGTAAATCTTGTAGGATTCGAATTATGCTTTGCTAAAATTTCCGATATAAGCTCTTGCTTACCAAACAAAGATGAATATTCGGATATATTTTCTTTAAAGAAATCGAATAATTCTTCTGTCGTCAGAACCTTTCCGTATATATTATAATACGCTTCTTTGGAAATTTCAATAGCATTTATTCCTTTTTCTTTAGAAAAAATGTGCCCGTACTCATGTGCGGTAATATCGCTGAAATCCGATGAAGCAAAATATTTCTTATTGCTGTTAATATTTTTGCATGTTATTTCTCGGTTTCTTAAAGCCGCTCTTTGAACATAAACTGTTCTATTCTTTACCGCTCCAAAATCTTCTGAATCCAAAGCAGATGGCTTTAACGTTATTTTTCGCTTAATAGGTAGATTACGTTCCCACTTTGATAGAACGTCAATCGCTTCCTTTAACAGTTCTGGGTCTCCGTCAAATTCGCTCAAATCAACAATATTTACATTTCTTGCTTTAGCATATTCAATTATTTCTTTTTTGATTTCTTTACCGATTACTTGTGGCTGAGTTTCGCTCCAATCATTTGACATAATATCCGCCATTTTCTCGGGAGAACTATCAATTTCAGCCTTTCGAGCTTTCCACTCATTAAGCCTCGCTTGATATTTCGCAATGTTATCAGGATCAATGCTTCCAACAGTCAGCCGCGTGTATTTTTGGATCATGTTCTCAACATGCGCCCGATTTAGCTCTTCCGTGCCGTATTCATTTAGCTTGTTATCTTCCGTTTCATAGTGAACGATATCCTCAAGCTCAGGGTAATACGTTCCAAGGCCGTGACGGCAACGAGGGTGAAATAAGCCCTCCGCCATGGCCTGAGAGAGCAGCATATAATCTCCGTCGTCAGGCGTTCCGCCCGAATAGACATCATCAATCAGTACCTTGTTTTCAAACGGCTTGCAGAGCTTACACGATGTCGCATGACTGGATATAATAACAAGCGTTTCGCCGAGATACTTCCGAAATTCGCCCTCACCTGCCATATATGCACGCTGATTTACCGTCCTGATCGCCATTGACGTGTAATCGGCAATGTTGACCCTGCGCCCGTCCTTGTACTCAATACAGTTAATGCCACGGCTGAGAAAGTCCTTGACCGCCGCATCGTATGCTTGCTTCTCGGTGTAAACTCCGTTCATAACATACATTCCGTATTTAAATATCGTGCTTCGGTATGTATCGTTCATCATTCGCAGCACGGCTTTATCCGCCCTTGAAAAGTCCGAGTTAACCGAATTTATTAGCACATCGACCTTTCGGGTGTTGATTTTAAAGAAGCCGTCTTTCATAGCCACGGCTGATTTATAGCCTGCACCCTTGGCCTCCTTAAACCGCTTCATTTCGTGCAATGAACCCTGCTTCATCTCGTCCCGGATATGGTCCTTGATGTCCCTCGCCATACCTCGGGTACTGTTTTTAAGCAACATTTTATTGTGCCGCTGATATTTACGCAGCTCACGGATTTTAATTGCCTGCCATTGCGGATAATCAATACCCGCTTCGGTTTCTTCGGCTAAATGTAAGCCAAGATTGCGTTTCATGGATTCAATCATTTTGAGTTCCATGTCCTTGTAGAACTCGGCTATTTCCTTAT
>OLRV01001667.1_pt1 | contig 18535 bp, 13 predicted proteins | sample 1672421 | NCBI WGS metagenome assembly OLRV01 (sample SAMEA3136684, study PRJEB25190) | human gut metagenome | biome: human gut; feature: human-associated habitat; material: faeces | place: Austria | collected 2013
TCACTTTGCTCGCAAAGTGAGGGCCACGAACACGTAGCGAACATGACCAGCGCTCCAGGACATGATTTTGTTGTATTTTCAGCCCGTGCTTGGCCGCCACAACATTCGTCCCCCTCACTTTGCGAGCAAAGTGAGCTACAATGCTTCGCCTCAGGCCTTCGCTGCATGTTCGCGTAGTGCTCCTTGTAGCGGTGCCGCAATCGCCATACTATTTGGTCAAAAATTGCGCAGAGAATTTTCTTTTATTTTGAACATCCTACCTTTATGGATGTTCCTATATGATACACATCATCGTCTATGCAAAGGAAGCGGTCATGTGATAAACGAAATGCTTTAACATCAATCGGTGCAATTCGTATGCTTACACGATTTGCGGTTTCACTTCTAAGAACAGTGGAGAGCATAGCCACTCCCTGCTCCGTGAAAGCATATGAACGAACTGTTGAGTGCTTCAAACTATTGAACCGGTCGCAATTTGTGACCAGTTCATTCATTTCTTCCTTAGTCAGTTGAAAACGAAAACGCTCAGGAAATCTCTCCATATTACGTTTTACAGCTTGATTTAACACCTTGGTTTCCACTCCGTAAAGTTCAGCCAAGTCTCTATCTATCATAATTTGATTTCCACGAATAGACATTATTCGACTTTCTACAGGAGTGGTAACTACGACTTCATCATTTTGTAACTGGTCACAATTCAACTTAAACCGCAGTATTTAAGACAAAGTCATCCGTCGGCTAAGAAGAAGTCATCTGCCCGCGGCCGCCGTTCGTGTTGCTCGCGGCCGCCGGTAGTGCTACCCGCGGCCGAAGGTAGCGCTACTCGCGGCCGCGAGTAGATGACTTTGTAAAGGGGCAGGAAATGGTGGTGGGGAATTGTCGTCTTCACGGGGAGAATATAAATAAATACTTTGTTGAGATAGTGGTCGGCGGCTATAACAGCACTACGACTTTTTACTGAAAAAGCTGTGGATTTCTGATGGAATTTTTGTATCTTTGCTTATAGCTTTGAGTCTTTGAGTGATGTTATTTATTATATCTAATTTGCTTATTTCCCGTGATATACGGAAGTACTCAAAGCCCTTTTGTTCAATGGCCAGTTCTAAATCCGAAATTTGAGTTATGACCACAAATGAAATAGATGAAAAGTCGTTTGGTTACGCATGCCGCCTCTTTGAGTCTGGTGATTTAGATAAGATTCCTGTCGGCACTGTGGCTGGTCTTCAGCAGATACACCAATATCTGTTTGAAGGTTTGTATGCTTTTGCAGGCGTCATTCGGGACAAGAATATTGCCAAGGGTGGCTTCCGTTTTGCCAATACGCTCTATCTCGACGCTGCTTTGGCTGCCGTGGAGCGGATGCCAGAAGATACCTTTGAACATATCATAGAGAAATATGTTGAGATGAACGTGTGTCATCCCTTCATGGAAGGCAATGGCCGTTCCACCCGCATCTGGCTCGACATGATGCTGAAACGCTCGCTCGGAAAAGTGGTCAACTGGCATTATGTGGACAAAGACCAATATCTCTCCGCCATGGAACGCTCACCCGTCAACGACCTTGAACTCCGCTTTCTCCTCTCGCAGAATCTAACCTCCGATACGGAGAACCGCGAGGTGATATTCAAGGGAATTGAGCAGAGCTATTATTATGAGGGATATGAAAGGTAAGTTTTTCCGTTTCTTGCCCCCAACCTATTCCCCCCCCTATAAACCAAGCAGGTGGTCAGAAAGGCAAAACTTTTCTGATCACCTGCTTTCTTATTATTCAACCAGTTCTTTTGGCGGTGCTTGCCAGAAATATTCGTCGTCGCTGGTTGTTTGCCCCCATTTGTATTTGAATCCTTCTGGAACGAGCGTGATGCTTTCCGATTTCTGGGTGCGGTCGTGCGATTCGGCTTCGCTCCTTGAATGGAGGTTCGATGCTAAGATGTAAAGGTTTTTGGCCATATATTCTTCCAGGTAGCCTTCCACAGTCTGTTTGCTTTCGTGGTTCCAGTTGGCATCTTCGTTGAGAATGAGTTTCTTTCCAGCCTGCAGGCGTTCGCGCACCTCTCCCGGATGCAGCCAGAGGCCGTTTTCGTCCGTCACATAGGCGCAGAAAGTGGGGTCGACCCACACCCATTTGTTCAGCTGGCGGCTCCAGGCGATGGTGATGACGTGGCAGTCGTTGTCTGTGTCGTATTCCCTCGACTGGCAGGTGATGTAGCGTGCCGGAATGTTTTCCGCCAAGAGCGCTTCGCAGAGCATTTCCGCCATGAAGCGGCAGTTGAGGCCGCGCTTTTCCGTTTGGCAGAGTTGGTAGAGGTCCACACAGTTGTAGCGGCATTTCGGCCAGCTTGAACTGCCATCGTGACGCACGAGGTCGTGCAGCCAATAGAGCAGACGTTTGATGCGTGAGAGGTCGTCGCCCGTTCCAGCCACCTCGTCGAGATGGAAGAAATCGCGGGTGCGGGTGAGCAGCGAATCGTTTGGCGAAGCGTAGGTGAAGGCTGGCATTGTCTGTCCCGTGCGTTTGTAGGGCGCCGATTGCTTAAGAATCTCCAACTTGGTTGCTTTCTTCGGTCGCGCCGCAGCGGCCTCTTGGAATTTCTTTGAAACAGCCTCCAGCTGCTTCGTCATTGAGGCGTTGCCCGTTTTCTTCGCCATGTCGAAGAGCAGGTTGACAATGGTTCCCGGAGAATCGGCAAAGAAATCCGAGGTGCCCGTCAGGCAGAGTTTTCCCCACGTCTCAACATACGCCATGCAGCCCTTCCAATTGCAGGCTTTGAGCGCCTTGGCGTCGGTGGTCTGCGGGAAAAACGCTGCAAAATTGCTTTGTAGCACAGGGGCCTTCAGCGTGTAGCCCTTCAGTTGCGGGCATTCAATGGGCTGTCCGTAGTATGTTGTGAGAATAGGGCCTTTGAAGACAACACTTGTCAGCACTGGGCAGTTCTTGACAAACTGTGCGCCGCCCGTGCTCAGCACGCTTTGATGGAAAGTGATGCGGGAAAGTTTGGGAAGGTTGTTGAAGACGTAGCCATCGATGTGGCCGACATTGCCGATGAAATCCACGCTTTCGAGGTTGGGAAGCGCGGAGAACGTGTGGGCGCTGACGTAGAAAATGTTGCCCAGCATCACCTTGTGGAGCGTTGTTGAGCCTGCGATGACCGCGGCCAGATTCAATCCGCTTTCCATATCGGTCAGCGTGGTTTTTCCCAAGTTGAGCACTTCCAACAGGCCGCCTTCATGCTCCTTCTTCGAGTTGTTGCGTCCGGCAAAGCGCTGCAGGCTTTGCACATCGTTGGCGTTGAGCATTCCGGTGACAGAGAGGCCCTTTATCTCGTTGTCGGCATAGCCTTTCAGCAGTTCCGTCAGTGTGCCGGGCGTCACGACTTTGATTTTTACGTTTTTGCCGCCCGCCAGTGCGCTCGCGGCGCAGACACACAGGCAGCAGATGAAAGAGAGGATTTTGTTCATACGGTGGGGTGTTTAAGTACAAAAGTAAATATTTTCTTTGGCGTCAAGAGATGCGACGGCATAAATTCTCGAAGGAAAAAAAAGGGGCAATACCTCCGAACAGGTTCTTCCGTATTGCCCCTTGGGGGTATGAATCACTAATTGTTGCAAGCAGGTGTTCAAGCTGATTATTTTTTCGGATTCCTGTTGAAGTGGTAAACGAGATGCCCCATTACGTAGTGCGGCAAAGAACGGTACCACGTTTCCGTGCGTCCTTGTGCATTGACCTCATATTGTGTGGAGGACAACTGATGGAGAAGGTCGAATGCTTCAACTCGGAATATCAGTTTGCCTTTCATGAATGGTTGCGAGAGAGAAGCATTCAATACAAAATCATCGGTGTTCAGTTGTGCGCTTCCGTATCCACGTCGCATGTACATTGTGCCGTGGGCGGCAAGTGTCGTTTTCACGGTCGGCAGTGTATAACGTGCTGATAAGCCGTATTGCAAATCAACAGCATTCAGTGTTTCGAAGTCACGCATTTTGCCTTCGCTGTTACGCCAGCTCACATCGCCATTCGCGCGGATGCTTAATGCCTTTTTCTGAAACTGAACATACAATCCGTCGTGCAGGGTCAACGTATTTACCGTGTTTCTGCGGCTTGCGTTTTCTCCGCTGAGCACGGAATGGTCTATAGAGTGGTTATAATTGGCATCAGCATTCATCTGCCAAGTCCAATAGCGGTTTTTGTCAAGATGGGATGATATGTCAAATTGCCCTTTCAAGTCGTAAGCGCCGCAGACATTCGTCGGTTTGTAAGTATGTACTCCTGATTGTGGATCGTAAGTGGTTGATTGCGCCACATCACGATGACGGAAATTTCCATTAGCACCGATATGCCACTGGCTGGATTTCTTACCGATTTTTCGTGTATAGTCTGCATAAATATGGGTGGTTGACCGGCCTTTCAGTGCGGGATTACCCAATTTGACCACCAATGGATTGCTGTTGTCGCGGTAAGCAATCTGGCTGACCAGGTCGACTGGCTCGCATTTGAAATCCGCACGAACTTCCAGCTGGTGTTTGGAACCTGGTGATTTGTAGCGATATGCTGCATAAGGCAGAAAGTAGACCCAGGTGTCGTTCATCAGTGTATCGACGGCCCCTCTTTGGTAATCGACAGTGTGGTGGAGCACAGGGATATCCAATCCCACTTCCCATCGTGTGTAAAGCGTATAACCTTCATGCCCAGTTTGGGAAAAGGAGAGACCTATGGTGTTTCCCCATTTGCGCACATGGCTGTCGTAGGAGTTCGACGGATCGGTGATGGCATGCAGCAGGTCAAGCTGTGAGGCCAGCAGCAAGGTGTCGGGATGGTACAAATAGTCGTGAGTGTGGCTCTCAAAATAATCGACCCCCTCCTTGACGCTCATATCCGTCTTGCCAAACAATTTCCCGAATCTCCATAGATTGCTCAACGATGCGTTTGTCAAACGGTTGGAGACATCGCTGGCGTTATAGCGAACATCCTGGGTAGAGGTGGAAGTCTGCCAAGTCTTGAAGCGGTTGGACAACCAAGACTGGTCATCGCTATGCCGGAAAAAGAAAAAGGCATTTGTGTACCATTTTTCTTTGTCGAACGCGGCGATGGCCTGTTGGGAAACTGACCATCCACGGCCTTCGCTCAACGCATCGGTTCTCATGGAAGCTGTCAGTTCCTCGTCCCACTGTTTAAACTGAGATAAGCCCGTGCCGTTCCGCTTTTCATAGTCGAATTGGGTAATGAAATTGAGATACCCAGGTTTCAGCATTCTCAGGTTGTTCTGCAATTTCAAATTCCAATTGTCAGCCTCGTTGCTTGTCTCTGTCCGTGAAGTGGAATATCCTCCTTCAAAAAACTGTTCATGACGCTGTCGCATCTCGGAACGACTGTCCGAACAGGTGAAGTCTGCAGTAAAGTCATTGGTCAGTTTGCGTTCTTCCGAATGATAGTTCAGATTTGTCGCAACACTTCGCGTTGTAAGCAGCGAACGAGGCATGGTGGCGGGAGTCCAGTGTCCGTCTCCGCCAACATGGCGGGTTTCGTTCACGTTGTTCATATTGCCCATAATGGAATATCTCCATCGGTCTGTGAAACCCAAAAGGAAACCACGTCCCAGCCAACGGTGGCTTGTGCCTCCTGCCGCTTCCATGTTGGCGATATAGCCCCTGCTATATTCCTTCTTGAGGTTGACATCCATTACATATTTCCGGGCATCAACATCACGTCCGAAGGCTTCGCTCAGGTCCGAGCGCTTGTCGTAGATCTTGATGTCCTTGACCGTAAAATAGGGTAGGTTTTGCAGCAGAACCTTTTTGTTGCCATTCATAAACGAGCGCGAGCCGAGCAGTAGTTCGTCAACCTTTCGTCCGTTGACAAAAATTTCTCCCTCTTCATTCATCGTTACGCCCGGCATCTGCCTAATCAGCTCATCCAGCATCGAACCATCTGGCAACTTGAAGGCATCAGCATTATAGACCAAGGTGTCTCCTTTGTAATACATCTTCACCCTGGTCGCCGTGACAACGGCAGTACTCAGTTTGTTTTCTTTGATTTTGCGCAGTTCCAAAGCCTCGTCGAGCATCCAAGCACCTTCGTTTCCTCCGTCAATGTTCAGGGGCATCCAGGCATCCTCATATCCCTCAAGCGTGGCATGCAAAAGATATTTGCAGGTCTCTTTTTTCATATTCAGCATGAATTGAGCAGAGCTGAGCGTTCCGTCGTTTCTGCGGATTTTCTGTATAGGAACAGAATCGACCACAACAGAACTATCTTTTGCCAGTAGCAGCGATACACGGGCTTCTGGTAATGGAATCTTTAGAAAGCCGTCCCGTACTTTTCCGATGACAAGACTTTGGCCCAGTAGGCTGACAGATAAATAAGGGAGCCATGCTATCAGCATTAGCACCGAGAGCTTCTTTTTCATATAAATACGTTGCAAGTGGGTGTTACATAAAATAACTTCAGTTAGGCTTTAGAATTTATGGCAATAAAAGTTTACGCTAAAAGAAGTACCAGTACCAGAGGAAAAAGTATATTCAACAGAACAAACTCCTGTATAGTTGTTTTCTCCACTTGTATACAGACAACTTTTTCCTACATTGTCTTTATTCCTAAATCCATAATGTTGATTTCTGGAAACGAGGTTAACCTGTTATAGATAGTTCCTATAGTAAATATTTTATTAAGCCTATGGAAGCAAAATTAAACAATATTATTGAGGTGATGAATTATTCTATAGGGAAAATATGGAATAGACTATGTAAAAAGGCTATGTTTTACCCCCCCCTAAGTTAGAGATGAAAATGCTAAATTTATATTGCACCTTTGGGGTATGATTCACTAATTGTTGCAAGCAGGTGTTTAGTTATTTGTAGCCATATTGCGCGTCGAGCGTGGCCACGCGTGTTTCAATCCAATTTTTGATGTAGTCGGCTTCCGCTTCGAAACTGAGGCCTGCGTTGCCTGCGCTACGCCATTTCTTGGCCTCTCGCTTCATGGCACCGCTACTTCTCATGAGTTTCCAGTAGGCAGAGAAACGTTGGTTGAGGTTGTCGGGAGCGAAAACCGTGCGGCGCAGTTCGCAATAGCGTTTAGCCCGCATCTCGTTCCAATTGTTGGCATTCAGGTGTGTCAGTCGCTCGAAGAGCGCATTTTGCGTGTTGAAGTTACGGAGGAAGTTGCGATAGTTGTCGGTGGCGTCGCAGCCATATTGCCGTCCTCCCCAGTCGCGGCCAAAGATGCCGTCGAGGTCCCATGGAATCGGCGTGAGCTTCTTCGATTTCGTCACGTCGCCCACCGCCCAATACATGTTCTTGCCGCTGTTGTCTGTTGCGTGAAGCAGTTCGATGAAGAGATAATAGTTGCAAACGGCAGAGAGGTCAAAGCATTTTCCCACGTTGGCAACAAATTCCTCGTCGCTTGCCGAAGCGGCGAGTGCCGCCCCGTCGTGGAGCGGTGTCCAGTCGGTTTTGTGGTTGTTTTCCACTTTCGGGTATTTGCACTCCCAGTGGTCCCAAACGCCGCTGGCGTTGTCGAACGAAGGCGGCTGGCTGCCGACGAGCCTGTTTGTTCTGCGGTCGTAGCCCAAGAGCGTCCATGTGCTCCATTGTTTCGACTTATAGAGCAGGCCGCGTGGCCCGTTTTTCTCCGTTTTCGTCAGGTTGAGCTGCTTGCGGTCGATGCGTTCCGAGAAATTATAGATGCCCTGGTAGCTGCCGTTGACAAACACTTCTACCAGGCGGCCGCCGGCCCCCGTTTTCACCTTCCCCTTCGCATAATAAGGGCGCACGTCCATGTCGTTCCAGAGGTCCATCGCCACGCGGTTTCTCATGCGGGCGTGGTCAACGGCCATAGCGTCGAGAATCCAATAGTTGTCGGTGCGGAGGTCGAGGAAATGGCGGTCTTGCTTCTTGCCAGTGGCGTCGACGAACTTCACGGCGTAGGCCTTCTTCGGGAAGAGCGTGGCATAGTCGCCGCGGTGGCGCACGGCGGCAGTGAGCGTGGAGTCGGTGTCGCGGTGTTGCGGGTCGAGAAGGCGGAAGGTGGCCGGACTGAAACTGGATTTCGAGACCGCGCGGCTCGTGGTGAGTTCGATGACGGGCAGGAAGGTAAACGTCAGCCATGCCCCCTGCACCGTGTCGTTGTTTTGCACGAGGGCAAGACGGTAGGTGTGGCCGTTGGTGGGCTTCGTGAAGCGGAACGTGCCGCCCGTTCCCACCTTCTTGCCGTCGACGAAGAGCGTTCCCTTCTTCTCAGTCGTGGCGATGCGTCCCGTAAATTCCTTGGCGTTTTTGCTTTCGCTGATGGCGAAGAGATGGGAAGACGAAAGGCTGTTGAACACCGGGCGGATGCCGTTGATGGTGAATGAGAGCTGTTGTGTGTTGCCCTGAATGCGGCGCACTTCTGTGGTGACGGCCACGGAGGGGGCCTTTTGTCGGACGGTCTTTCCGGTGTAGGTGCGCGTCTTGGCGTTGCCGCTGAAGCAGTTTTTCGGCAGGTTGACCTTTTCGCCGTCAAATTCCGTCACCACGCGCCCCTTCTGATCGATGAGGAAAAAGCGCTCGTTGTCGTGCAGCGTGGCGCTCGTGTTGCCGTAGGTGCCAACGATGTGGTTGTTGAGGCGCACATCGAGATAGTGGTAGGGGATGTGAACGTTTTTGATGCCGAGGCCGATGCTGGCGGCATAAATCGTCCAGCGCGATTTGTCGCCGTGGTCGCCTGTGCTGAGATAGATGTAGCGGCGGTTGGCGGTGCGCTGTCCGTCGAAGGTGAAATAGCGGTTGGTGGCGGCGTTGCAGATGGTGTAGTTCCCATCTTTGTCTTTCGTGATGACCCACCATGCACTTTTGTCGACGGCGACACTGCGCATCATGTTTTCGCCGTTGTTGAGATACATCACCGATTGTACCTGGTTGCCCTCGCATTCAATGTTGTAAGTGATGGCCTGTTCGATATAGCTCGATGGCATGATGCAACCATCGGTTCGGCAGACCGTTCGGATTTGGTAAAGCCCGCCCGAAACGAATTTCACTTTGTCGGCGTGCAGCGAGAGCGTGCAGGCGGCGAGGAGGGCGAGCAGGAGCGTTTTGACGGATGTCTTGGAAAAGGTTTTCATAAAAGTCGTGTAGGGATGGAGGGTTAGTGAAGCGGAGGGACCACCTACTTAGTATTTGTTTTCATTCATGCGGATGATGGCCGCGATGTCGGTGGTGCGGAGTTTTCCCGTGAGCTGGATGATGCGTGAACAATAATTGCTGCGGAACTTGAAGATGAGCAGTTCGCTGATGTTTTTGCCGTGTGTGCGGTGAACGTACACAGCAATCTCCTTGTCGTCCCATTGAGAGTGCATCACGCGCTCGTATTCCTTTTTCGCTGTCACGCGTTCCATGTCCTTCCGCACGGAAGTGGTGGTGGAACGCGAATGCGTGTGGAGCGCCAAAAGACTTGTCAGCCGCGATATGACGCCCGACACGTCCCACACGTTGCTTTGCAGCATGTTGCTGTTTTTGGCCGCTTGCAGCATTTCTTCCGACACGTAGGTGCGGGCCATTTTGCTGTTGTTGGCATAATGGTCGAAGGAATAGAAAACTTTGACATTGCTGTCGGCCGTGATGGTCAAAACCACCGGCACTTCTTCAGCGTGGAGCGCATGGGAAAGGGGGAGCGCACCGCAGAGCAGAAAGATGGAGGAAAGGATGAATCGTTTCATGGTGGAGTTGGTTTGATGAGAATAAGTAATTACTAAAGAGGCGTGGGGACGGCAGGGCGGTTGGGCAAGCGAAACGGCGTATGAAATCTATGTAAAGAAAACCTACTTCGTTACCTTTGGGTGGTCGCGAGCGACCTGTGCAAAACAGAAAATATCGGCAGGTTTCTATGCCCGCCGCCTGTCGTGCCCCACGCTTTAGTAATGGTAAAAAAATACAGGTCAAAATTGCTCAACTTATTCTTTCACCCTTACTTAAGGGGAAGTGTCTTGAAAATATTCGGCTTGGAACACTTCCAAATGGTTATGATAATGGTTGTTCTGGGCAATGGATGGGGCGTAGGTTGGTGGTCAGAATTAATCTGCCACCAATTTGTCAAGGCATCGGGCCTCCCAAGTCCTCTTCGCCAGAGAGTCCCTGGCAGAGGTCGCGCGAGATGATGTTGAGCGTTTGGTGTACTTCCTCGATGGCCTCTTGTGGCGTTTGGCATGTGTCGGCGTAGACCGTTTGTTGCGGTATCATCCAGCACCACACGCCGACGGCGAGGGCAGCGACACTGGCGGCGATGCCCGTCATGGTCAGCCATCGCGTGGCACGCTGATGGCGGCGGCGTTCACGCTTTCGGAGGCGGTTTGAGATGCGCATCTGCAAGCCCACAGGCATAGGCACGTCGGCCGTTTCCGACAGGGCCATCACCATCTGGCGGTCGGGCTGCAGGTCTTCGGGGCAATCGTTCGTGCGGAACCACTCCCGCAGCGAGTGTTCCTCGGCGTGCGTCGTTTCTCCGTTGTAGAAGCGTTGCAAAAGTTGGCGTATGTCTTCAGATGTCATCATTTTGTATTGGGTTTTTGTGTTGGTTAATGATGGGGCCGTCGGATTATCCGTGTTTCATTTCCTCTTCGTAGGCCGCCCGCAATTGTCGGCGGGCGCGGGAGAGAATCATTCTCAGGTTCACCTCCGTTTCCCCCGTAATCTCTGCCATGTCGTGGAAACTGCACTCTCCAACGTGGCGCAGGGCCACAACGCGGCGCGACCGCGGGGAGAGCCGCGCCAGGAGGCGCTTTAGCAGGCCGTGCGTTTCGCGGTGTTCCATTTCAGCCTGTGCTGTGGCGGCGTCGATGTCCGTGAGTGCGTTGTGCGCTTCAGCGATGTCGGCGGCGGCGTGGCGGTTGCGTAGCATGTTGAGACTGATGTGGCGCAGCGTGGTCATGAAATAGCCCTCGGCATTTTCCATGCGTTCAAGTTCATTTCGCTTTTCCCACAGGCGGGCAAACGTCTCTTGCACGGCGTCTTCCGCATTGTTAAGGACAGAAAAGGCCACGCTGTAGAGGCGCGGAGTCAGTTGGAGATATTTCTGTTCGAAGCTTTGCGTGTTCATGCCGTTGAGGTTAGAGCCGAAGTGTAGGCTGGAGGTGACTGCCTTCTGTGGCGTGTTTCTATTGTTATAACACGAAGGGATGGATTTTGTGACAAGAAAAAGAGAGATTTTTTAAACCGGTGGTCAAAAATATTGTTTTTTGAAGGATGGCCGAGAAAAAAAAGACAAGGGGGCGCTCCAAACCATGCGGTTCGGAACACCCCCATTGTCGAAAACTTAGTGGTGGTGAAAGAATAATGCTTTCAACATTACGTAAAACCACCTACTCAAAATAGAAGGAGAGCACCACCATTGAGGTCGTGGCGCGGTCGATGCTCTGTGTATAGACAAATTGTGTGGGGTCGGTGAGGTCCTTGCGGTTTTTCTCCAAAACGTTTCCCAGTCCGAAGCAGAATTTGAGTTCCGGGATGAGTTTGAAGAAAGGAAGGTAAAGGTCGCACCCGATTCCCGTTTCAAGCATGAGGTTGAAGGCTTTGGTGCGCAGAAGCGTGTGTTTGTTGGCCGTCAGGTCGTACATCGGCGAGAGTCCTGCCACGACGTAGGGCCGATAGTTGTTGAAGCGCGGCGCACTCACTTTGAGGTCTATGGGCAGTGCCACGTAGGTCGACTTCATGTCTTGCGAGTTGCGTCCTTCGTCGGCCAGATTGCGGAAGCGTATGTGCTTACTGCCGAAGTGGAGCGATGGGATGAGGCGCAGGGAGAACGTCGGATTGAGTTTCCATTCGCCGAGCACGCCGACAGAAAACCCGAAATTGTGGCGGTCGTTGGTGGCAACCCACTGTGCTCCCGTTGCGGGGTCGATGAAACCGTTGTTGGTCAGAGAGAGCCCCTGGTCGTGCAAGCCGACGGTGAATCCGTAATGGAAGCGGCGCTCATCAATAAACGGTTTGTTTTGCACCTTGCGTTGTTGGGCACAGACCGACAGGCTGCAGCCCGCAAAGAGCAGCAGCGCCATAATGCGGCAGACGCTCGGAAGGAGTTTCAAATGGTTGTGCATAGGCAATGGGAGAGGGTTGGCCTCCGAGATGGAGGGTTAGTAATGGTACCATTACTTAGTTGACGTTCATGCTGAACGACCATGTGCCGTCGTTGTCGTAATATTTGCCAGAGTAGGTGCTGCCGTTGACGTAGCCTTCATAGCGGCCGCCGCCATTCTCGTAGATGAGCAGTTTCTTCGAACCGTCATAATAGTTGCCCGAGATGTCCAGTGTGGTGTTGTTGAAACTGACCGTTCCGCTCACTTCGCTGTCGTTGTCAACGGTGAACACAAGGCGTACGTAGCACGATTTGTCGCCATCGCTGTGGTGGAGATAACCCGTGATGACGTTGGTGTTGTCGTCGCTGGAAGTGCTGGACGAATGGCTGTTTGACGCGTCGTCGGTGTTGTACACTTCTTCAACGTCGGGCTCAGCCAGCGTGTCGGCATCGTAGGTGTCCGATTGTGTCGGCGTGTCGTCGGTTTCATAATCCACTACTTCCACATCGCTGCCGATGCTGTCTTCGCTGTTGTCGCTTGATTTAGAATCGTCGCCCAGCACCTTGGTGGCGATAAACCACGTGGCCCCGATGAGGATGATGGCGCTCAGAATGCCGATGACGACCCAGAGAACCGTGTTGTTGCGGCGCGGCGGCTGGTTGAAAGAACCAGAGGGCGGCACGGTTCCAGGATTGGAGGGCGGCACGGTTCCAGGATTTGACGGCGGAACGGCACCAGAGGCCACGGTTGCAGGGCCAGAAGGTGGCACGGCGCCAGGATTGGAGGGCGGCACGGTGCCGTTGCTGACGATGCGCGTTTTTGGTGAAGCATCGACTTCCGGCACTGGCGGGATGTCGTCAGGCACAGGGGGCGGCGTTGTGCCGTTGTTCGTGTTAATGGTGGTGTTGGCATCGGCGTCAGGGGCCGGTGCGCCACACACGGGGCATTCCTTCAGATCGTCGGGAAACTGATGACCGCATATAGAACAAGTCTTCATGATGTTTTTTGTTTTTTAGATGGCAGGCGCGGCGGCAGTTGCTTTCGGTTGGGGTATGCAATGCTTTATAGTAATGGTGAAAGATTTTTTACCATTACTTAGGTCGGCGCCTTGATTATATAGGACAATAAACGGAAAGGGAGAAGGGTTTCTTGGCAGGAGACAACAGAAATGCTGTGAGAATTGATGATGGGCATCCCTTGTCGTTCCGTCAGTATTTTTCTCCCGAATCTATGAACAAGCAAATTTAAGGAAAAGGCTTGAAATGGGCGAATGGTGGGCCGATTTTTTGGGGATGCTTTGGAAAACGAGGCGGGGCAAACGGGAGAGCGTGAACTTTGCACTGGGTGGTGCAATTAAAAGCGGGCACCGTCCCTTGCTTGTCACAAGTTTGGTGGGCACCCGCTTTTGTTCCATGAAAACGCTGAGTGTGCCGTTCATCTCATTGTTCTGTGTGTGGCACACGAGATAATATATGAATAAATGTTCCTCATGAATAAAAGGCTTCTGGCGGGAGCGTCGCAGCGGCGGCTGCCGCATCCCTTTCTTGTTCTTTTAATTTGTGGGGGCATTCTTGACTTGCTCGTTGCCCTCATATAGCCTTCCTTCGCTAATATATTCTGAGAGGTTTTCGTCTTGAACAGCGGCACCTTTGCCGTTGTTCGATGTGCAAATTAAGTAAAAACGAATGAAACCGGGCAACCCAAAAGGCGTCCGGTTTCGTTCAAATGGTAAAAAATGCCTGATTTCGTATCATTTGGAAGTAAATTTTACGATATGGAAGTATGGCGGGAGGTCCTTTCGAGCAGATAATTAGTAATGGTAAAAAAATAACTTGACCAATTTTGTGGAGTAAGGAGCTATTTCTTATGCCCTGTCTTTTTGCCGTTTTTGAAATTTGTCATCGGTCACATAGCCCGCTATGCTCCCTCTTCCAAATTCCAAAACCTACAAAAATACAGGTCAAAATTGCTCAACTTATTCTTTCACCATTACTTAGTATTTTGATTCCCTGTTTGTCTTGCCGCAAACGTGAAGCGGCATGGCGCTGCCGCGTCTTCCTCCTGCGGTTTGGCAGAGCTGGCGGCCCTTCTCAAAACGGCCAGATGAGCGGCACGAGCAACACTGTTAGGATGAGGGCGATGAGGTTGAGGGGAAGCCCCACTTTCACGAAGTCGGCAAAGCGGTAGTTGCCGATACCCTGCACGATGAGGTTCGTCTGGTAGCCGATGGGCGTGGAGAAACTTGCCGATGCCGCCATGCAGATGGTCACGAAGAAAGGCATGGGGCTGACGCCGAGGTGTTGCGCCATTGACAGAGAGATGGGGAAGGCCAGGGCCGCCGCGGCGTTGTTCGTCATCAGTTCGGTGAACACGTTGGTGATGACAAACACAACGGCGAGCAACACCAGCGGCCCGTGGTTGCTGCTCAGACCCGTGGCGAAGGACGCCACGGCGTCGGCCATGCCGGAATTTTGCATGGCGCGGCTGATGGCAAAGGCCGAGGCAATGGTGATGAGGATGTCCCAGGAGACATATTTGGTGTATTTCCGTGCGGGGAACATGCCCAGCCATGCCATGATGATGGTCGTTATGCTCACGAAGAAAAACATGTCGAGCGTCATGCCAGGACAAGCCTGCTTCACGGCGGGCAGTTCGCCAATGGTGGCCCCCAACACCATCAGCACCATGAGGCCGACGGCCAGCCAGCGTTTCGATTTGTTCATCGGCGCTTCTTCTTTTCGGCCGTCCGACACCATGAGGAAGAACGAGGAGTCGCCCCAGTTTTCCATGAAAGACTTGTCGGCCAGCAAAACAAGCGTGTCGCCTTCGCGAAAGCGCTCCTTACGCATATCGTGGATGATGATGGTGTCGCCGCCGCGTCGTATCTCCAGGATGGTGGCACCATATTTCCGCTTGAAGTCGAAGTCGCGCACGCGGCGGTTGATGGCTGGGAAGCGGGCCGCAAGCACCACTTCAATGCGTTGCAGACCCTCGCGCCGCTCTTCGCTCGTGACTTGCTCTTCGCGGTCTTCCCGACGGTCGGGGAGCAGGCGCGGCGAGGCGATGTATATATAAAGGAGTCCGACAACGGCAATGACGATGCCCACTTTTCCAAGTTCAAACATGGAGAAGCCGGTATATCCAGCATCAATGACCATGCCGTGGACAACGAGGTTTGTGCTTGTTCCGATGAGCGTACACACGCCGCCAAGGATGGTGGCGTATGACAAAGGGATGAGGAACTTCGTTGGCGAAAGTCGGTGGCGCTCCGCCCAGCGTTTGATCATCGGGGCGAAGATAACCACCACTGGCGTGTTGTTGAGAAAAGCTGAGATGAAGGCCACGGCGGGCAGCATGCGAGCCTGTACGCCCCGTATAGTGGCGCGGCGTTTGGGCAACAGGTGTTCAAGGAGCGTGCTGAGCAGTCCGGAGCGCCGCACGCCTTCGCTCACAAGAAAGAGCATTGCCACGGTGATCATGCCCTTGTTGGAGAAACCCTCAAGAAGTTCCTTCGGACTCAAGATGCCGGCACACATGAAGGCCACGGCACCCGAAAGCAGAATGAGGCCAGGGCGCATGCGGTCTTTGATGAGCGCGATGATGAGCACCGACAATATGATGATGACAAATATGGCTTGGAATCCCACGGTGGTTGTTTAAAAGAGGAGGTGAACGTAGCGTGTTTAAGATACGGTATATTTGGGGGCTTACCCCTTTTGTGTAGCTGGGCGAACGATGAAGAACGGGTTGAGGAGGTTCTCTTTGTTGTAGACCACTGGTTTGCCGTCTTCAGCCTTCACCACTTCGCAGCCAGCACCGAGGGCAATGGCGTGTCCGGCAGCCGTGTCCCATTCCATGGTGGGGGCGAGGCGCGGATAGATGTCGGCGCGGCCTTCAGCCACGAGGCAGATTTTTAGCGAACTGCCCGCAGAATGTAGTTCGAGGCCAGGGTGGGCTTCACGCTCACGGGCCACGAAAGCTTCCGTTTCCGGAGAGAGGTGGGAGCGCGAGGCCACCACGATGTAGGGCCGCTCGGCGTCATCGTTGAGCGGTAGGGCCGTTTGTCCGACGAGGCTGCCCGTTTCGTCCACTTCGCAGCGCCAGGCCGCGATTTGTCCGTTGAATGCCTCCGTGTGTCCCCAGAAAAGCGTGCGCGACACGGGCACGTAGATAACGCCCATGACAGGCACACTGTTTTTGACAAGGGCTATGTTGACAGTGAACTCCCCGTTGCGCTTGATGAACTCCTTCGTGCCATCGAGTGGGTCGCAAATCCACAGCGTTTCCCATTGTTTGCGAACGGCATAGTCTTCGTGACAGCCTTCCTCGCTGAGAAGAGGATAGGGCGTCATGTCGAGCGCTTGCGCGATGACAGCGTGTGAGCGACGGTCGGCCAGGGTGAGCGGCGAATTGTCGGCTTTTCGTTCAACTTCCCAGTCCAAATCGGGATGGGTGTATATTTTCATGATGGCCTCGCCAGCTTCCACAGCGGCGGACAATGCTATTTGAAGAAGAGTTTCTGGTTTCATTTGTTGGGTGTGTGTTTGGACGAAGGGAGAGATGCGCTACGCAACCGTCAGGTGTTTGTCGCTCCCTTTCATTCCTATCTATGATCGTTGTGCTTCGCAACGCTGTGTGCTTTCTTAGCCGCGTTTCTTGGGGTGTAACACCACGAGCGGCACAATCATTTCCTCCATAGAGACACCGCCGTGTTGGAAAGTGTTGCGGTAGTAGGTCACGTAATAGTTGTAGTTGTTGGGATAGGCGAAGAATTTGTCGCCCTGTGCAAAAATATAGGTCGTTGAGAGGTTGGGCGCTGGCAGTCCGAAGCGGTTTGGGCGTTTCACTTCTATCACCTCCTTCGGATTGTAGCTTAGGTTCTTACCCAGTTTGTAGCGCAAGTTGGTGTTCACGTTGCGGTCGCCAACCACTTTGATGGGCGACGTGGCGCGTATGCTTCCGTGGTCGGTGGTAATCACGATTTCATAGTCAAGTAGCGACAGAGCGCGGAAAAGTTCCTTGATGGCCGTGTGGCGGAACCATGAGAGCGTGATGCTGCGGAAAGCCGCCTCCCCGCCCGCCAGTTCGCGCACCATGCGCGATTCCGTTCTGGCATGCGAGAGGATGTCGATGAAATTGATGACGAGCACGTTGAAAGGCGATTGCGTTAGCTGCGGCAATGTCGAGAGAATATGGTCGGCCGCCTGCGAATCGTTGATTTTGTTGTAGGTGAAATGCTCCTTTCGGCGGTAGCGCTCCAGTTGATGGCGTATGAGGGCCTCCTCTTGCAGGTTTTTTCCTTCGTCTTCATCCTCGTCCACCCAGAGGTCGGGATACATCTGGCGTATCTTCTCTGGCATCAGGCCTGCAAAGATGGCGTTGCGGGCATATTGTGTGGCCGTTGGGAGAATGCTGAAATAAAGGTTCTCCTCGATGTCAAACTGCTCGGCGAGTTCACTGCTCAAGGCCCGCCACTGGTCGAAACGTAGGTTGTCAAGCACGAGCAGAAACACTTTGCGGCCTGCGGAGAGCTTGGGAAACACCACCTTCTTAAACAAATCCGGACTGATGAGCGGGCGTTCGTCGGGATTGGCAATCCAGTTTTCGTATTTTTTTTTGATGAACTTGGCAAAGGCAAGGTTGGCTTCCGTTTTCTGCATGCCCAGCATTTCGCGCATCGATTCGTCGGCCTCGTCCAGTTCCAGTTCCCAATGAACAAGCTTCTTGTATAGCTCCTTCCACTGTTCCGCATTGAGGTCGTCGCCGATTTGCATACTGATGCGAGCAAATTCCTGCCGATAGTTGGTCTGCACCACCTCCTGCTGAATTTCAGTGCGGTGGATGTTCTTCTTGAGCGTCAGCAGAATCTGCTTCGGATTGACAGGTTTGAGCAGATAATCGGCAATCTTCGAGCCAATGGCCTGGTCCATCAGGTCTTCTGCCTCATTCTTTGTCACCATCACAATCGGCACGTTGGGCGTAGTCTCCTTGATGGCCGCCAGCGTCTCAAGTCCGCTGAGTCCCGGCATATTCTCGTCGAGAAGGATGAGGTCGTAATTGTTTTCCCGGCAGAGGTCGATGGCGTCTGGCCCGTTAGAGCACGTCTGCACGGCATATCCCTTCTTTTCCAGAAAAACGATATGCCCTTTGAGTAAATCAATCTCATCGTCCACCCATAGAAGTCGTCCGATATTGTTCATCTTCAATTGTTTGTAATTAGAATTTCAGCCTGCCGGGCAGCAGCCTTAAATTTGGACGTCAGGCGGATTTACGGAAAATTATACCGCCTTTACCTCCCTTGCATGCTTATGCTGCGAAGTTAGAAAAAAAAGAGCAGTTTCACATTGATGTTCCGGTTAATAAGTCTTATTCTTGGTGCGTGTGGCAGTGCATTCAGCCTTTTCGGAAGAAGGGGAAATCAGTGCAGGGCTTTGATATAAGTAATGTTTAAAAAATAACTTCCGCAATTTTTCTGTTGCAGTTTATGTTTAGTT
>OLRV01001674.1_pt1 | contig 18510 bp, 14 predicted proteins | sample 1672421 | NCBI WGS metagenome assembly OLRV01 (sample SAMEA3136684, study PRJEB25190) | human gut metagenome | biome: human gut; feature: human-associated habitat; material: faeces | place: Austria | collected 2013
TGGCCCAGGCCATATGGGGCGTGATGAGGGTGTTGGGCGTGTGCAGCAGGGGATTGTCCGCCGCCGGGGGCTCCTTGGCCAGCACGTCCACGCCCAGGCCGCCCAGCTTGCCGCTGTGCAGGGCCTCGGCCACGGCGGCTTCATCCAGCAGGGGGCCGCGGGCCGTGTTGATGAGGATGGCGCCGGGTTTCATGCGGGCCAGGGCCTTGGCGTTGATGATGGCCCTGGTGGCATCGGTCAGCGGGCAGTGCAGGGAGATGACGTCGGCCTGTTGGAAGATCTGGTCCGTGGAGGCGAAGGCGAACGGGCTGTAGGACGGAGGGTTGCGGGGGGTACGGCAGTTGGCCAGGACGGACATGCCGAAGGCGTGCCCCAGCTCGCCCACACGGCGGCCGATGGAGCCGAAACCGATGACGCCCAGCGTCCGTCCGCGCAGGCAGACGGGCGTGGTCTTCCAATAGCACCAGGTGTCTTTCCATTCTCCGGCGCAGACGCTGGCCGTATGCTCACTGGTACGGCGGCACAGCTCCAGCAGAAGGGCCCAGGCGTGCTGGGCCACGTCGTCCACGCCGTAGGCCACCACGTTGCAGACAGGAATGCCGTGTGCGGCGGCGTCGACAGTATCGATGATGTCGTAACCTGTGGCCAGGACGGCCACCATGCGCAGGTCGGGCAGACGGGACAGCGTGTCCGCCCGCAGGGGAACTTTGTTGGTGACCAGCACTTCCGCGCCGGCGGCCCGTTCCACGATCAAATCTTCGGGCGTATCGCCGTAGATGACCACCTCGCCCAGTTTTTCCAGGGGCGCCCAGCTGATGTCGCCGGGGTTGATGACGTCGCCGTCAAGCACAACTATCTTCATTTTGATCCTTGCTGCGCGCACTGCAAAACGGGCAGGCAGTGTCTGCATGGCCTGTTGCCCGGACAGGCAGGGGAAGAAAAAAGGGCTGTCGCCGCTTTTTCGGGTGCAGTGTAGCCTTAGGCGTACGGCCCCGCAAGGGGCGGCCCTTGGGCCGGGGGCGAAAAAAAAGGGTCGCCCCAAAGGGCGACCCTTAAAAGCCGGATGGCTAACGACTAGTGAGCGATCACGCAGAAGTCGTCGCGGCGGTTCTGGGCCCACACGCTTTCGCCGGAACCCTGCACCACGGGCTTTTCCTTGCCGTAGCTGATCATTTCCAGCTGGCCGGGGTTCACGCCCAGGCGAACCATGTAGTCATAAGCGGCGCGGGCGCGGCGTTCGCCCAGGGCCAGGTTGTATTCCTGGGTACCGCGTTCGTCGCAGTTACCTTCGATGCGCACGCGGATGCTGGGGTACTTCTTCATCAGTTCAGCCTTGGCGGTCAGCATGTCTTTGTACTGGGGCTGAATGTCGAACTTGTCGAAAGCAAACAGCACGCGACCGTCAGTGATCTGCTGGATGGCAGCACGCATTTCGGGGCTCATGTCATCGACATCGCCGGTGGCGTCCTGGGTCTTCTTGGCGCAGCCGAAACCGGCGGCGAGGGCCATAACCAGAGCAAGGATAAGAGCGTAGCGTTTCATTGTGTGTCCTCCTGAACAGCTCTAACTCCAAAAAGGTACCTTTCCTTTCTGTACACAGCGGATGGTGGTATCCCATCCGCAGAACGGATGGTATATGTGAACCAAGTTTTGTCAAGTCAGGATAGGGGGGATTCCCCTATTTTTTCCAGAAATCTGCCCGGTTTTTCCAGAAAAGCCGGGCAGGACCTCCGGATTTTACAAAATCTGCCAAAAACTACTTGCCGTCAGGCATGCCCCAACGGGGGAAGGAGGCCGCACCGCCGCCGGTGGGCACCTTCTTGGCATCGCCGCCATGACGGGTGGTCAGGTAGATGCCGCGAGAGCCGCCGCGGCTGGAGGCGAAGGCGATGAAGTAGCTGTCGCCGCAGAAGGAGGGCTGTTCGTCGCTGCCGGGGCCGAAGGTGATCTGGCGTTCCAAGCCGGTGACCATGTCCTGCACGAAGATGCGGTGGCCGTATTCGGTCATGCGGCTGTAGGTCACCAGGGTACCGTCAGGCGAGAGGTTGGCTTCGGTGTTGTAGCCGCCGTTCTTGCTGACGCGGGTGATGCTGCCGGAGCTCAGGTCCTTCATGAAGATCTGGGGGCCGCCCAGACGCGAGGAGGTGAAGACCATCTTGGTGCCGGTCCTGTCGAAGGTGGGCGACACGTTGATGGAGTTGCCGCCTTCGAGGATGCGTTCCTTCTGGAAGCCGTGGTTCAGCAGGAAGATGACGGGGTAGCGGCCGTTGGAAAGGGCCACGGCCACCTTGTTGTCAGGCGTGAACGAAGGCCCGATGACCACGTTGCCGGGGAAGCGCACGCGCTGCACGCTGCCCTTCTTGCGGTCCCACACGCCCAGGGAGTGGGACTTTTCGTCGATATGGGTGAAGACGATGAAGCGGCCGTCCGGGGACCAGGCCGGGGACATGGCTTCGCCCTTGATGTTGGTGATCTGGCGCAGGTCGCGGCCCGTGGGCTTGACCAGCCACACGTTGGCGGACAGGCGGCCGGACTTCTTGACGAAGGCCAGGGTGGAGCGGAAGAAGGCGCCGCTGCCGGTCAGCACTTCGAGCAGGTCGGCGCAGAAGCGGTCGGCCACTTCGGGCAGGTCGCTGGCGCGCACCTGGGGATATTCCTTGCCGAACAGGCGGCCGCCGGTGTTGGTCTCAAAGGCGCGGATCTGCACGGAGCTGGTGCCGCTGTCACCGTTGGGCCAGTAGGTAGTGACCACGATGTCCGAACCGGCCAGCTGGAAGCGCTTGAAATCCAGGTTCGGGGGCTCGTAGCCGGGCAGCAGGGTACCGCCCAGCACGGAGGCGGCGGGCGTCAGGCGCATGAAGGGCAGGAAGCTGAGGTTCTCTTCCACCAGCTTCTGCAGTTTGGCGCCCATGCCGTTGGCCTGCTTCTGGGGGCCGGTGAGAGGGGCTGCCAGGGCAAGGTTCACGATATTCTGGCCGGGGCCGTAGATATCGACACGCATGGCGGCCTGGGCGGCGCTGCCCAGGGACAGCGTGACGGCCAGGGCCAAAAGGATGGCAAGACGTTTCATGGCGTAATGGTCCTTGTGGTGGTGTCTAGCGCACCAGAGTTAGGGTGACGTTCACAAATCTGCCCACAGCCGCGGGCGGGGGGCTGACCTTTCCTGCCCGGCGTATGCCCTGCCGGACGTATCTGTCAAGCAGCTCGCTGCCGCTGCTTTGCAGGATGCTGTAATTGAGGATCTTTCCCGAGGCGTCCATCTCCAGGCGCACCGTGGCATAATAGGTGCCCTTGGCCAGTTCCGCGGGGATGAAGGTGGCGTTGCGCAGTTCCATGACCAGCTTGCGGAAATAGGCCGCGTGCTTGGGGCCGTAAGCGTCCTGGGCCTTCAGCGGCGTGGTCAGGGTGGCGGGCTTGGTGTCCAGCGTGACGGGCTCGCTCTTGGCCTCCGGCGCGGGGGCAGCGGCGGCAGGTGCGGCCGTGCTCGCGGCAGGCTTTGCGGCGGCCTGGCGGCGGCTGATGCCGGAAAGGTCGGCCATGTTGCCCTGCCAGAAGGTCAGGTAGACGTCCTGGCTCATGCCGTAGGGCGGCTTGCCCAGGTCGGCGGTCTTCATGACCGCGCTGCACACGGAATCATTGAGGGTTTGGCTGGCGGACTTTTCCAGATAGCCGCAGCGCTCCACCTTGCCTTCCGCGTCCACGCGCACCACGATGCGCACCTTGCCGCGGTCGGCCGGGGCGGCCCAGTTGGCCAGGATCTTTTCCATGGCCTCACCGGCGTAGCCGTTGGCCACGTCCGCCGCAGCGGCGCCTGCGGCCCGTGCGTGCAGGGGCGCCAGGCACAGCATGAGGACCGGCAGCAGGCCCAGGAGGGCCGTCGGGCGGGAAAGGATTCGTTTCATGTGACCTCCACAAAGGCATATGTGCATGATGATGCGGCTCTTATGCAGCAATGCCGTTCCAGAATGACGCATCTTTTTGGGAAAAAGAGGGGCTTTCCCAGAATGCGGGATTCCAAGACAGCAAGGCGGCCGCACCACCGGGCACGACCGCCTTGACGGACCGGCTAGCGGCCCATGAGTTCATTGAGGGTGAAGACAAGGTCCAGCTCGGTGTACTGTTCCGACGGCGGCGGCGGGAACGCCCCCGCCCGGCTGGTGCGCCAGATGGCGTTGGCCGCCGAGGAGTCGTACTGCGCGTTGCCGGAGCTTTGCGTCACGTCGACTTTTTCCACTTCGCCCTGCAGGTTGACCTTGACCCGGACCACGCAGACCAGGTTCAGGCGCGTAGCGGACGTGAAGCTCCAGTTGGGACGCACGGCAAGCATGACCTGGCCCATGTAGACGTCGTTGAGGCCACCGCCGCCGGGGCCGTCGCCTTCGCCGCCACCGCCGCCGCCATCGCCGCCGGCATTGCGGCGGGCCTGGGCCAGGGCCTGTTCCACGCTGCTGCCCTTGTCCCCGGATTCGACGCGGGACGTGGCTTCGCGGCGGGCCTGGTTCATGGCTGCGGCCACAGGGTCACCCTTGGACGGCTTGTCGGCCTTTTTGTCGGTCTTCTTGTCGTCCTTGGGCGTGGACTTTTTATCGTCCTTCTTCTTGTCGTCCTTCTTGGGCTTTTCGGGCTTCTTGTCGTCGTCCTTTTTCTTGTCCTCTTTCTTTTTCTTGTCTTTTTTGTCGGCCACCGGAGTGGCGTCCTTGGGTTCGGGCTTGGGCTTGACCTCATGCTTGGGCTCAGGCTTGCGCTCGACCTTGGGTTCGGGCTTGGCCTCCACCGGACGGGCTTTGTCCGCCGTGGGGTCGGCCTTGACCTCCGGCCGTTCGGGCGCGGCCGCGTCGGCCTTTTTGGCCGGGGGCGAGACGTCCTTGGGGCCGTCCGTGGGCTTGCCCATCTTGCCCAGGATGCTCGAGGGCGTGCGGTTGCCGCCCGGAGCGCCGTCCACCAGGCTGATCATCACCGGCGGCGTCTCCAGGTTCACCGGAGGCGAGCTGGGCCAGAACATGATCAGCAGGAAGACCGCCAGATGCAGGCAGAGGGAAAGAAGATACGAGGCCCAGTTCATCGCTGACTACTTCCCGCCTTTGGCGGCTGCCGCGGCGGCAGCGGGCGACAGGCTCTCGGAGGAATCGGCCACCACGCCGAGCTTTTCGATGCCCACGGCCTTGATGCGGCCCATGACATCCACCACCACGCCGTAGGGGACTTCCTTATCGGCACGCAGGAAAAGGGTCTTGTTCTTTTCCTTGACCAGGGTCTGGAGGTAACCTTCCAGATCGTCCATGGTCTGGACCTCATATTCGTCCAGGAAGATCTTGCCGTCGTGGCGGACGGTCAGCATCATGTTGTCGTTTTCGGTCGGCAGCACTTCCACCTGTTTGGTCTGGGGCAGGTCCACTTCCAGCCCCTGGCTCATCATGGGAGTGGCCACCATGAAGATGATCAGCAGCACCAGCATGACGTCCACGAAGGGCGTCACGTTGATCTCGGAGACAAAGCGGTTGTTGCCGCCCACGCTGGCGCCCATCTTACATCTCCGTGGCGCCCGTGCGCTGCACGGGGCGGTGGGCATTGAGTTCGCGCTGCACGCGGTTGAGGAACACGCCGGCAAAGTTCACCAGCAGGGTGTCCACCTGCGAGAGCTTGCCCATGAAGATGTTGAAACCGATGGTGGCGGGCACGGCCACGCCCAGACCGATGGCCGTGGCCACCAGGGCTTCGGAGATGCCGGGGGCCACCGTGGCCAGGGAGGCGGACTTGAGCATGCCGATGGAGTGGAAGGAGTGCATGATGCCCCACACCGTACCGAACAGACCGATAAAGGGGGCCGTGTTGGCGGTGGTGGCCAGCAGGGAGAGGGAGCGCTCCAGACGGGCCATCTCGCTGGCCACGCCCTGGCGCAGGGAGCGGCGCACGTTGTCCACCACGATCTCGCTGCTGTTGCCGGCTTCCTTGGAGCGGTTGAACTCCATCACGCCCTGATGGGCCACGAAGTAGAGCGGGGACGCACGGTCGGAACCCAGGGAGAGCACGGCCTCACGCAGGCTGGGGGCCTTCTCGAACAGGTCGGTGCCCTGCAGGGCCTTGCGGTAGGCGGCGTTGAGGGCCAGGGTTTTCTGGATCATCATGCCCCAGCTGCCCACGGACATGAGCACCAGGATGCACAGCACGATCTTGGCCACGAGACTGGCCTGGCTGATCATCGAAAAGAAACTGAACTCCATGTATCACTCCTGGAGATGGAAAATGGTGTGCCTGGTTGGATCCTGTGCCCTGCCGGACACGGCACGTATGCAGCGGAAAAAAGAAAAACGCCAAAGAGCCCCTGCCATCCGGGGGCCCGGAAGGCAACGGCTGTGCGCGGCGTTGAACCGCCCGGAGAATGCAACGTTCGCCGTCTTTTTTCAAGCCTTTTTTGCGGCCGATGCCGCGGGATGCGCGCAGGCCGCCGACAAGCGCATTGCAAGCCCGCCGGTGAGGGTGTATGCTGCGACCTATGTTGATGAAAAGCCTTTCTTCCTTCCGGGGACGCTGTGTCCGGCATTTGGGCACGGCGGTCTTGTGCGTGGTCCTGCTGGGATTTGCCCAGCCTTCTTTTGCCGCGTCCGCCGGCCGGCAGGATGCCGTTGCCCGGCAGCCTGTCTACACCGGCCAGCGTTCGGTCGAGACGGCGGACAGGCCCGTGGCTGGTCAGCGTATCGGCATGTCCGATGCCGTGGAACATGCCCTGCGCTTCAACCCCGGCCTGGGGGCGCAGGAAGCCGAGAGCCGTTCCTCCGAAGAAGGGCGAAAATCCGCGCGCGGTGCCTTTGGTCCGCGTCTTGGGGTGAGCTATTCCGCCACCAAGACCGAGAGCAAGCGCGATCCTTCCGCCACCATGGGCACCAAGAACCCCAAGATGGGCGTCTACAGCTGGGGCGTCGAAGTGACCCAGCCCATCTTCCAGGGCTTCCGCCTGCTCTCCACCTATCAGAAGGCCGCCTTGCAGGCCGACAGCGACAAGGCCTCGCTGCGCAAGGCCGAGCTGGACATGACCGAGCAGGTGCAGACGGCGTTCCTGGAATACCTGAAAGCCGGTGAAAACACCCGCAGCATGCGCGACAGCCTGACCCGCCTGCGCGAACAGCTGCGCATCGCCCAGGCCTATTTCGAAGTGGGCCTGAGCCCCCGTCTGGACGTGCTCCAGGCCGAGGTGGACGTGAGCGAGGCCGAGAGCCTGCTCATCGAGGCCGAGAATACCCAGGCCACCACTCTGGCCAAGCTCAATACCCTGCTGGGCTTTGACGCCACGGCCGTCAATACCTATACCGGTACGCTCAAGGAAGTGGGCTTCCGCTATACGCTGGAGCAGTGTCTGGAACTGGCCTACCGCCAGCGCCCCGACCTGTATGTGGCCCAGAAGGCCGTGGAGATCGCCCGCAAGAGCCAGAAGGAAGTGCAGAGCGACTACTATCCCCAGATCGAGGGCTATTACAGCATGACGCAGAGCGGTAATACGCCCGGCATGCAGCGTTCCGGCGAGAACGGCTCGCACGTCACCAACTGGGAAGTGGGGGCGCAGGCCACCTGGAACGTGTTCGAATGGGGCACCACCTACTATGCCGACAAGCAGGCCGGCTGGCAGGTGACCAAGATGCGCTACGAGCAGGAGAACCTCAAGCTGGAAGTGGGCTACGACATCAAGTCCAAGTATCTGGCCGCGCGGCCCGTAACGCCGATGGCGAAGTGCATCGCCGTGGCCCAGAACAGCGTGGCGCAGGCCACGGAGGCCTATAACGTGGCCCTGGCCCGTTACCACGAACATGTGGGCACCAACTTCGACGTTCTGGACGCTTCGGCCAACCTTACCTCGGCCCAGTCCTCCCTGACCGGTGCCAAGGCCGACTACCTGACGGCCCTTTCCCAGATCTATGTAGCCATGGGCGAATATCATCCCGACCTGCTGCGGGAAGGTGGCCCCGCCAGAAGAAAATAAACGGTCCCGTATGAGTGATTCTGAACAATTTTTGACAGTGACTCCCCTGGGTGGTCTGGGGGAGATCGGTCTCAACTGCCAGCTGTGGGAGACTTCCGCGGGCGTGGTCATGGTGGACTGCGGCCTGATGTTCCCGGATGATTTCCATTTGGGCGTGGACGTGGTCATCCCGCATTTCGGCGCGGTGAGCGCCGTACGCGACAAATTGCTGGGCATCGTCCTGACCCACGGCCATGAAGACCACATCGGCGCCCTGCCGTGGCTGGTGCCTCAGCTGCGCGGCACGCGCATCTACGGCTCCTATTTCACCCTGGCCCTGGTGGAGCACAAGCTCAGGGAGCACGAGCTGCTGGACTGGGTGGAGCTGTGCCCGGTGGAGCCCGGCGACCAGGTGACCCTGGGCGACATGACCTTCCATTTCTTCCCCGTGTGTCACTCCATCCCCGAAGGTTTCGGTCTGGGCGTGGAGACGCCCGTGGGCCGCATCGTCCACAGCGGGGATTTCAAGATCGATCCCCAGCCTCTGGCCGGAAGCGGCACGGATCTGGCGACCTTTCGCGACTTCGCCGGGCCGGAGGGCGCGCGCCTGCTGTTCTCCGATTCCACCAATGTGGAGCGCGACGGCCGTTCCCTCACTGAGCGGGCCGTCATGGAATCCCTGGGCAAGGTCTTTGACGAGGCCCCGGGCCGCATCGTGGTGACGCTGTTCTCCAGCCACATCCAGCGCATCCAGGAAGTCTTCGATCTGGCGCGCGAACGCGGGCGCACCGTGGTCATCAGCGGCAAGTCCCTGGCCAACAATATCGAGATGGCCCGCGATCTGGGGATTGCCAAACTGCCGCCCAGCTTCTTCAATGCCCACAACGGCGTGCCCGACCTGCCCGACGAACAGCTGGTGCTGGTGGTGACCGGCGCCCAGGGCGAGCCGTTGTCCGCGCTGTCGCGCATGGTGCTGGGCGGCCACCGTCAGCTCAGCATCCGCAAGGGCGACACCGTGGTCATGAGCTCGCGCATGATCCCCGGCAACGTCAAGGCCGTGTCGCGCCTCATCAACGAGATGTATCGTCTGGGGGCCACGGTCCTGTACGAGAGCGTGCGGGCCATCCATGCCTCGGGCCACGCCCACCGTGACGAGTTGCGCGAACTGCTGGGCGCGGTGCGGCCTGAATATTTCGTGCCCGTGCACGGGGAGTACCGCCATCTGTTCAAGCACGGGCAGCTGGCGCGCGAGTGCGGCGTCAAGCCCGACAATGTGGTCCTGCTGGAGGACGGCTGTCCCCTGACCCTGCTGCCGGACGGCATCCGTCTGGAGCCGCCCGTGCCGGTGGAATGCACCCTGGTGGACGGCAAGGGGGTGGGCGACGTGGGCTCGGCCGTGCTGCGCGAGCGCCGCATCCTTGGCGACGAGGGCATGGTCATCGTGGTGCTGGTGCTGGATGCCGAGACCGGCAGCGTGCTGCACGGGCCGGAGATGTTCTCCAAGGGCTTCGTGTTCGAGCAGCACTACAGCCACGTGCTGGAGGATGCCAAATGCCTGGTGCTGGACGAGATCGAATCCGTCCGCCCCGGGCAGCTCACCCGTCTGCAGGAAGGCATCCGCGCTTCGCTGCGGCGCTTTTTCCGCCGGGTCCTGGAACGTGATCCTGTGGTGGTGCCCATCGTTAGTGAGGTGTAACTCATTTGTATCTTTACAGGAATGGACAGGGTCGTGGTGTTGCCGCGGCCCTGTTTTGCTTTTTGCCATGATGCGGGAAGGGCAGGGCACATTGACAGGAGACAGGCATTTCTTACTATAATGCTTGTTTTTTGCCCGGTCGTCAGGAATGGCAAGGTCGCCTTGACCCTGGTGACGTATCAACATAATATTTGTAGCCTTTACCTTGCCCGTCGGACATGCCCGCAGGATGAGCGGACTTCCGGCAGGATGGTCCCTGCCGCGGGCAACGGCGTACAGGCCGGGCACTCCGGCTATGATCGTCGGTCCTAAGGCGTTCTTTAACCCCATTCAGAAAAAGGGATGTCCTCCACATGACTTGGGATTGGGATAAATTGCAGGAAAAACGGCAACGGCAACAGGGGCAGCGCCCCTCCCGGCCGCTCTTCGGTGATGATGACGACGACATGCAGGACGAACAGCCCCGGCGTGCCCGGCGTTCGCCTTCCGGCAACGGGGGCGGCGACAACGGCTTTGACGGTAGGAATGCCCTGAAAAAGCTTTCCGGCATGAAGATGCCCGGCGGCATGGTGATCTGGCTGGTGCTGGGCCTGGTGGGCCTGTGGCTTTTGTCGGGCATCTACATCGTCAACCCTGACGAAGAAGGCGTGGTGCTGCGCTTCGGCAAGTATGACCGAACCGAAGGCCCCGGCCCCCATTACGCGCTGCCCGCTCCCATCGAAAGCGTCTACAAGCCTCAGGTGACCCAGGTGCTGCGCTGCGAGGTGGGCTTCCGTTCCACCGGGCAGGCCACCACCTTCCGGCAGGGCGAGCTGCGCAGCGTGCCCAAGGAAGCCTCCATGCTCACCGGTGACGAGAACATCGTCAACGTCCAGTTCAGCGTGCAGTACAAGATCAGCGACGCGGTCAAGTACCTGTTCAATATCAGCGACCCCACCAACCTGGTGCGTAATGCCGCCGAGGCCGCCATGCGCGAAGTCATCGGCAACAGCCTCATCGACTCGGCCATCACCGACGGCAAGCTGAAGATCCAGAGCGACGCCACCGTGCTGCTCCAGCAGGTCCTGGACCGTTACGAAGCCGGTATCCAGGTACTGGCCGTGCAGATGCAGGACGTGCATCCGCCGCAGGAAGTGAGCGATGCCTTCAAGGACGTGGCCAGTGCCCGCGAAGACAAGAGCCGCATCATCAACGAGGCGGAAGCCTACCGCAACGCCCTGCTGCCGCAGGCCCGTGGTGAGGCCGCGGCCATCCTCAACAAGGCCGAAGCCTACCGGGTGGCGCGTCTGCAGCAGGCCGAAGGTGAGTCCCGCCGTTTCGACGCGCTGCGCCAGGAATACGAAAAGGCTCCCGACGTGACCCGTCAGCGCCTGTATTACGAAACCATGGAAGAGATCCTGGCCGCTTCCAAGGACAAGACCCTGCTGGATAGCGGGGTCTCCGGCAAGGTGCTGCCGCATATGCCTCTTCCGGGTACGCCCGCTTTCGGCGTCCTGCCCTCGGAGAAGAAATAATGACCAAGAATCCCCTTCTTTACGGTGTGTTGCTGCTGGTGCTGGCCGTTTTTGTGACCCAGTGCTGCTTCACCGTGCACCAGACCCAGCAGGCCCTGGTGCTCCAGCTGGGTGACCCCCTGCCCGAGATCTACCGGCCCGGCCTGCACTTCAAGCTGCCCTTCATCCAGAAGGTCGTCTATTTTGACGCCCGCGTGCTCGATTACGCCGCCAGCTCGCGCGAGGCCTTCACCGTGGACAAGAAGACCATCGTGCTGGACAACTACGCCCGCTGGCGCATCAGTGATCCTCTGCAGTTCTATCGCACCATGCGTACTATCCCCGGTGCGCAGGCCCGCCTGGACGACGTGGTCTATTCGCAGCTGCGGGCCCTGGTGGGCGCCTATACCCTGACCGAGGTGGTCTCCAAGGAACGCGCCACCATCATGACCCGCGTGACGGAAAAGGTCTCCGACCTCATGAAGCCTTACGGGGTGGAGGTGCTGGATGTGCGCATCAAGCGTACCGACCTGCCCACGGAAAACCAGCGCTCCATCTTTGACCGTATGCGGGCCGAGCGTGAACGCCAGGCCAAGCAGTACCGTTCCGAAGGTCAGGAACAGGCCACGCGCATCCGCTCCGATGCCGACCGCCAGAAGGCCCTTATCCTTGCCGAGGCCAACCGCGAGGCCCAGGTGCTCTACGGTCAGGGCGATGCCCAGGCGGCCGCCGTCTACGCTGCGGCCTACGGCAAGTCGCCGGAGTTCTATTCCTATCAGCGCTGGCTCGACGCCCTGCGCAAGTCCTTCAAGGAGAACAGCAAGATGGTGCTGGGCAGCCAGATGCCCTTGCTGGATCTGCAGAAGTAGGTGGACCATGGGCTTTACGGAAATCTACGAACGCATCAAGCTGGCTGCCAATTGTCGTACCCAGGTGGAGCTGGCGGAGCTGCTGAATATCCGCCAGTCCAGCATTTCGGATGCCAAGCGCCGCGATTCTGTGCCGGGTGACTGGTACATGAAGCTCTTCGAGCGTTTCGGCCTCAATCCCGACTGGCTCAAGTACGGGGTGGGGCCCCTCTATCTGCGTACGGAAAAAGGCTATTGCCCCCAGGAGGCCCCCCAGGCCCTGGCCGAGACCGTGGCCTGCTACGGGGACGACTTCACCCGCTCCACTGTGGTGGACGTCTACGACATGGCTTGTGTCTATACGGACGAAGCCCCCAGGCCCGCCCTGTCCGTTTCCGGAAGGGTCCCCCTGCCGCAGGCCTTCTTACGGCCCTCGCTGCAGGTGCTGCGTCTGCGAGGGCAGGCCATGGAGCCCTTGCTGCGCGAAGGTGCCTACATCGGGGTGGATGTCGAGGATCTGGCTCCTGTCTCCGGCAGGACCTATGCCCTGTTCGCCCCGCTGGAAGGCGTGGTGGTCCGCCAGGTGTTTCTGGACGGCCCGCAGCAGGGCTACGTCCTGAGGGCCCAGTCCCCGGACTATCCCGAAACGTCCCTGGATGCCGCCCTGTTGCAGCGCCGCATGCTAGGGCGTGTGGTCTGGACTTTCCAGGAGGTATAGCATGAGCATCTCCACCAGGGATGGGCGCAGGGCCTTGCATCTTGTCCTGTGTGCCCTGTGTTGTCTGCTGTTGGCTGCCTGCGGCAGCAAAGAACCCGTGGATGACGTGGTGGCCAGCGGCACCGTGATCCTGGAGCCGCCGTCCACGTCGGGCGGCAGCGATGACGGCATCAAGGAACGCTCCCTCGGACCTTCTCCCGCGGCTTCGGCTGTGGTGACGCCCGTGGCGTCCCCCGCGCCCAGGACCGCACGCCCGTCTACTCCGGCCGTGGGCTCTGCCTGGAAGGATCTGTCGCGCCGTCTGGCTGCCGACGGCATCTCCGGGCCCAAGGTGGACGCCTTGCTGGCGGGCCTGCCCGCCACGCCCACCCAGTCGCCCATGGGCCGCAAGATCAAGGCTCTGTACAATCGCAAGTTCTTTCCCGCGCCGCCTTCGGACAAGCCGCAGGCGCAGTATTACAAGGGCGTGGTCACGGACGCCAACGCGCGTCTGTGCCGCCAGTTCATCACGGCCAACAGCAAGGCCTTCCGGCAGGCCGAACAGCGCTACGGCGTGCCTTCGTCCATCGCGGCGGCCCTGCTGTTTGTGGAGACCCGCCTCGGCAAGGTGCTGGGCGATACCTCGGAGAACGCTTTCTACACCCTGGCCAGCATGGCCGTGAGCCGGACGCCGGAAAGCATCAGCGACTGGCTGCCGCAGCTGCGCGACCATGAGCAGCACATGGACTGGATCGCCGAGACCATGCCCAAGCGTGCGGACTGGGCCTACAAGGAGACCAAGGCCCTGGTGGAGCACATGCTGCGCGACCGCGTGCCGCCGGAACATCTGCCCGGTTCCATCTACGGCGCCGTGGGCCTGTGCCAGTTCATGCCGTCCAATATCGCCACCTACGGTGCGGACGGTGACGGCGACGGCCGTGTGGACCTGTTCACCGTGCCCGATGCCGTGGCCAGCCTTTCCAACTATCTTGCCCGGCACGGCTGGAAGGCCGGGCTTTCCCGCGAGCGCCAGCATGCCCTGCTGATGCGTTACAACCACTCCACGGTCTACGCCAACACCATCATGGCCTTGGCTGACCGTGTCGCCGCTCTGAAGTAAGTCTGGGGACGGCAGGTCCGCCTGCCGTCCTTTTTTTGACAGGTCGCGCCCCTGGTCACGGATCGTTCCGGCGGCCCCGGCCGGGGAGTGCACGCGCCTGCGCCTTCCTTCCTCCTTTCCCGGGGCCTTCGGCGCTCCGCAGATCCCTATCCCCTGTTCCTGACATCCTGCTGACGCGCCTCGTGTTGAGCTGTGAACGGTTCCGTCGCGCGGCAGAGCCGCTCCGGCAGGCCCGTGCCTGCTCGTGTGACTGTTCTCCGCGGGCAGGGCCTCCCATCCTTCCTTCGTGCAGGGAGCTGACATGACGTTTATCTCGACTTTGTTGAAAGCGGCTGCGGCCCTTTTCATGCTCGTTATCCTGATGTTGCTGGTCCAGCTGGACCTGACGGCCTTCCAGACCGTGGAAGTGCTGGCTCCCGGCTGGGGCTGGCTGGTCTTCGTGTCCTTGCTGGCCCTGGAGACAGGCGCCGTGCTCTGGCTGGGGCTGGCCTGGTTTGCCCGGGCGCCCCGTCTGGTCTTGCGTGACGATCCCACGGAGGCGGAACGCCAGGCCTTTGCCCGTGAACTGGAGAAAAATCCCCACGTTCGTGCCGCGGGCATCAGCGCCACGGACGAAAATTTTCTGGAAAAGGCCCTCGGCGTGCTGGACGCTCGTGCCGGGGAAGAGATCCGCAGCAACGCCAAACGGGTGTTCCTGGGCACGGCCCTGTCCCAGAACGGCCGTCTGGATGCACTTATCGTGTTCGTTTCGCTGGCGCGCATGGTCTGGCGGGTCTCCGGCATCTACAACCAGCGTCCCACCCCGGCGGAGCTGTGGAGCGTCTACAGCACGGTCTCCTCGGCCACGTTCATTTCCTTTTCCATCGAGGCTCTGGACATCCCCCGGACCATCACCGAGAGCATGAACGAGCTGCTGCCCGCGGTCACGCCCGTCATGGCGGCCTCCAGCGTGCCGCTCATGGGTCCCATGATGCAGCAGTGCACGTCCGCCGTCATCGACGGGGCGGCCAACTGCCTGCTGGCCATCCGGGCCGGTGTGGTGACGCGCAGTGCCTTCCGTTTCGCCGCCCTGGGCAGGGAAGAGGCCCGGCAGCAGGCCTGCGTCCGGGAGGCGGGCACCATGCTGGCGGAGATCTCCCGGGAGACCGTGGGGGCCATCGTGGAGGCCTTCCGCAAGCAGCTGGTTAACTTGCCTGCCTCCATGGGGCAGAAGATCTCGGAGACCGTGGGCACCGTGGCCGACAGCGCCTTGGAAAAGACCCGGGGCGCCGCCCAGAGCGTGGCGCGCGGCGGCACGGCCGTGGCCGAGGCCGTGAGCTCCGGTGCCGGTGCCGTCATAGGTGCGGGACAGGCCGTGGCCGGAGCGGTCAGCAATGGGGCCGGGGCCATGGCGGATGTCCTGGGCAGCGGCACGAGTGCCGTCATCCATGCTGTGGGCGACTGTGCCGCCAGTGCGGAAAAAGCCGTGCTGCGCGGTGGTAGTGCCGTCATGGGGAGCGTCGGCAGCGGGGCAGGGGCCGTGGCGGACATGGTGAGCAGCGGCACCAGCGCGGTCATCGGGGCGGTGAGCGACGGGGCCGCTTCTGCCGGTCAGGCGGTGGCACGCGGCGGTACGGCCGTCGTGGGGGCCGTAAGTTCCGGTGCCGGTGCCGTCATCGGTGCGGGACAGGCCGTGGCCGGAGCCGTCAGCAGCGGCGCCGTGGCCATGGCGGATGCTTTGGGCAGCGGCACTACTGCCGTTCTGGGTGCCGTGCGGGGCATACTGCCCGGCAACCGGCGGCGGGAGGCTACGGCGGACGAGCGTTTCGTCCTGCATCTGGCCCTGGTATGGTCGCAAGGGCGTCCGGGCTGGAAGCGCCGTCGTCAGCTGGCCCGGCTGTGCGATGCGGAAGGTGTGAGCGCCGGGCTGCGTACGCTGCTGGACAGGCATCCCGATCTCGACCTGCTGGAGCCGCAGCTGTCGTTCTGGCGGGGCAGAGTGGAGGACGTGCTGTCCTGCAGCCGCTCCCTGGAGCTGGAACACGGTGCGGCTGCCGCGGCGTGGCTGGCGGACCTGGATCACCGGCTGGGGCTGGAGGGCGGTTTGCAAGGCGGCCATGAGGCGCCCGCCTCCAGCTGGAAACGCTTCTGGAAGTGAGCGCACGGGGCGGGATCTCCGGTATCGTCCGGTAGTCCGGCGGATCTGTGAAAAGATTCCCTGTTTTGTGACGATGGTCACAGTTGTGGCCGGGGAGATGTGCTCTAGTGTCGTGGACAGACACCCATCCCCCTCAGCACAAGGAGCCCCCCATGTTTTGCAACCAGTGTGAACAGACCTCCAAGGGCAAGGCCTGTACCCGCCTTGGCATCTGCGGCAAGAACGAAGCCGTGGCCATCCAGCAGGACAAGCTGGTCTGGCAGCTGCGCGAACTGGCGGCCGTGGCCCTGATGGCCCGTGACGCCGGCATCGTGGACACCGCCACCGACGACTTCGCTTTCAAGGCCCTGTTCTCCACCCTGACCAATGTGAATTTCGATCCAGTCTCCCTGCGCGCCGTGCAGGAAGAATGCCTGGAGCGCACCACGGCCCTGGCCGCCCGTGTGCCCGGTGCCCCGGCCCCTACGCCTCTGGCTGCCCTGGACCTGCGGGAAACCGCCATCGACCGCCTGTCCGACGACGAGGACGTGCGTTCCGCCATGCAGATCCTGCTCTACGGCCTCAAGGGCGTGGCCGCCTATGCCGACCATGCCGCCGAGCTGGGGCAGCGTGATCCCGACGTGGCCGCCTTCCTGTATCGCGGCCTGCGTGCCGGTACCGAGCTGGATCCCGAGAGCCACGACCTCAACGGCTGGCTGGGTCTGGTACTGGAATGCGGCAAGGCCAACCTGCGCGCCATGGAACTGCTGGAAGCGGGCAATACCGGCACCTTCGGCACGCCCGTGCCTACGCCCGTCTCCCTGGGCCGGCGCAAGGGCAAGGCCATCCTCATCTCCGGCCACGACCTACCCGATCTGCTGGCCCTGCTGGAGCAGACCCGCGACACGGGCATCAACGTCTACACCCACGGCGAGATGCTGCCCGCCCATGCCTATCCGCTGCTGCATGCCTTCCCGCATCTGGCCGGGCATTACGGCACGGCCTGGCAGAACCAGCAAAAGGAGCTGCCCGCCTTCCCCGGCGCGGTGCTCTTCACCACCAACTGCATCCAGGACCCCAAGGACTATGCCGATAAGGTCTTCACCTCCGGCAACGTGTCCTGGCCCGGTCTGGTCCATTGCAAGGGGCGCGACTTCTCGGCCGTCATCCGGAAGGCTCTGGAGCTGCCCGGCTTTGAGGAAGACGTGCCCGGCAAGGAAGTGCTGACCGGCTTTGGCCGCGAGACCCTGCTGGGTGCCGCGCCCGCCGTGTTGGATGCCGTGGCCCAGGGCAAGCTGCGCCACATCTTTTTGGTGGGCGGTTGCGACGGTGCCCGTCCCGGCCGCAACTACTATACCGAGCTGGTGGAGAAGATCCCGGCCGACTGCCTGATCCTGACTCTGGCCTGCGGCAAGTTCCGCTTCTTCGACAAGGAGCTGGGCAGCCTGGGCGACATCCCGCGTCTGCTGGACGTGGGCCAGTGCAACGACGCCTACGCCGCCGTGCGTGTGGCCCTGGCCCTGGCCGATGCCCTGAAGTGCGGCGTCAATGACCTGCCGCTGTCGCTGGTGCTTTCGTGGTATGAACAGAAGGCCGTGAGCATCCTGCTGACCCTGCTGGCCCTGGGCGTGAAGAACATCCGCCTCGGGCCCACGCTGCCTGCCTTCGTGTCCCCCAACATCCTCAAGGTGCTGGTGGAACAGTGGAACATCATGCCCGTGACCACGCCTGACGAAGACCTCAAGGCGATCCTGGGCTAAGACTCTTTTGCAGGGGAAGGCCGTGACCGCGGTCTTCCCCTGTGTTTTTGGGCCCGGCGGGGCCGCTTTCCCGTCCGGCTTTTTCCTGCCCCTGTTTCGCAGGGGCGAAGCTTTCATGGAGGTCGCGCATGGACCAGAAAAAAGGGAACCGCTCCCCCGATCCCCAGAGCCTGCGGGATGCCCTGCGCCACAGTCCGCTGGGCCGCTGGCTGGACGAAAGGCAGACCGGCCTTGTGCTGGACACGGGCCGTCTGGCCGAGATGCGGGCGGGCGATGTCCTGTTCCGTGAAGGGGATGAGATACGTCATGTGCCCTTCGTCTTGTCCGGCGAGGTGAAACTGGTCAAGATGGGCCCGCAGGGCAGGGAATACGTCCTGCACCTGACCCGCGGCGGGGCCTTCCCCGATCCGGGGGCCCTGTTCTACGAGGCCCCTCTGCCTGCCACGGCCGTGGCCCTGGGGCCGGGCCGCCTGCTCTGGCTGGAGCGGGCCACCATGGACAGGCTGCTGGACGAGAATCCCCGGCTGGCCCGCTGGCTTTTGCAGGTGCTGGCGGCGCGGCAGCGTTTGTTCGTCAACAAGGTGGCCGGCTCGCAGGGAGTGATCTCGGTTTCCCGGCGGGTGGCCGGATGGCTGCTGCACCGCTCCCGCATGGAGGAAGGGCGCCGTCAGCTGGAACTGCCCGGTACCCGGGAGCTCATGGCCCGCCTGCTGGGCCTGAGTCGCGAGAGCCTGAGCCGGGAACTCAACAAGCTGGCCCGGGAAGGCGCCATCCGTCTGGAGCGGCGGCGGGTGGAGCTGCTGGACATGGCGGCCCTGGAGCGCCGGGC
>OLRV01001693.1_pt1 | contig 18294 bp, 14 predicted proteins | sample 1672421 | NCBI WGS metagenome assembly OLRV01 (sample SAMEA3136684, study PRJEB25190) | human gut metagenome | biome: human gut; feature: human-associated habitat; material: faeces | place: Austria | collected 2013
TGCCCCTTGATAATTTCCTCGTTCAGCTGTACAATTTTCTCGGACATAGTTTGCTTGCTCCTTTCGAATGTTTGTGTGGTAATTTCATTCTACCAGGGCCTGCAAGCTATGTCTTCTTTTATGCTCTTTTCAATTTGCGCAGGTTATTGTCCCTTATCCAGTGGAGGCGCTGGCCTCCGTACACGAAGAAAAGATAATGTAAAAAGAGCGCCCGCCGGACGCTCTTTTTTGTGCCCTGAAAGCCACTCGCCGGGCGAGTGGCTCAAAAGAGGCTCCTGCCGATAAGGGAAAAGCCCCTCCGTTATAATAGTAGAGATGTGGTCTGGCAACTGCAAACTACAACACAGAGGGATACCATTCAAGAATAAAGTGGCAGAAGCAGATCAGCAAGTTGCGAGATAGAAGTGAAGATTGCTGTTGAAAAATAATCAGGCAAAAAAGATGTAAATATTACCATAGAATGACAAGGACATACTCTTCAATACATGCTCTCCGTAGAATAGCGTACCCCGGTGGGCAGGGGTGCGTAGATGTTCTCCACACCTAGGCAGCGCAGAGTCGTGTGCAGTTGCCTGCCGCAGTGAGAGAAGGCCACGGCGCAATGGTGGGGGAAGTGGTGCTCCAGCAGCACGTGGCGGTAAAAACGGCCCATATCCGGTACGGCGATGATGCCGCGGCTGCCGAAAGAGCCATCCTCCGCGTCCAGTACTTCACCTTGGGCAATATAGGCGCTGAGCCTGCCGTCAGGAGTGCCGTGCAGGCGGAAAAGCGTCACATCGCCGGGCAAAATGGTTCCCTCCAGAGTGCCCCGTGTGACCTCCGGCGGCAGGGTACGTGCCATAATCAGCTGATTTTTCAACTCCGGGCTGCGTAGTTTGCAGGCGGGGGTATTGCCGCAATGGAACCCCATAAATACGTCCCTCTGGCCGTAGTCTGTGCAGGGCCGTACAGTACTTCTGTACAGACTATCGGGCACGGTGTTGTTGATGTCCAGCAAGGTGACGGTATCGCGGGTCAGCGCTACACCTATCAATTCGCTGAGTGCGCCGTACATATCAACCTCACAGGCCACGGGGATCCCCTGAGCCGTCAGGCGGCTGTTCACATAGCAGGGTACAAAGCCAAACTGTGTCTGAAAGGCCGGCCAGCATTTCCCTGCAATGGCCACGATTTCGTGGCAGTCCTTGTCCACCCAGTCCAGCAGCGTCAGTTCATACTGAGCCAGCTGGCGCAGTAGATCCTCGGGGATGCGGTCACCCAACTCCCGTTGCATGTCCTCCACCACGGCGGGAATACGCTTGTCGCCGGCGTGGGATCTGTATGCTTCGTAGAGATCCAGCTCGGAGTTTTCCTCTACCTCCACGCCCAGATCGTAGAAGGGCAGCAACGGTGCGTTGCAGGCCACGAAGTCTCTGGGGCGGGGACCGAAAGCAATGACCTTGGCCTGCCGCACCGCCAGTACCGCCCGTGCCGCCGGTAGGAACTCCGATATCATGACGGCACACTGCTCCGGTGTACCCACCGGGTAGTCCGGCAGCCATATCCGGCAACGGCGCATGTTCAGGTTGTAGGACAAATTCAGAAGACCACAGTAGGCATCGCCGCGCCCTTGGATGAGGTCACCGTCCTCTGCGGCGGCCACGGCCATGGACACACCGCCGAATCGTTGCAGCAGAAGTGACGTGGGCGTTTCGGGACCAAAATTCCCTAAGTAAACGCACAGGGCGTTGATGCCATGGGCGCAGAGATCTTCCAGCGCTCGCAGGGCATCCCGCTCCGTTTCCACACAAATGGGACATTCATATATAGGCAGCGCCAGAGCGCGGCAGGCCGCCGCTACGCGGGCGCGGCGGCTTTCGGACAGAGTGACGGGGAAGCAATCGCGACTGACGGCCACCAGCCCCAGCGTCACAGAGGGGATATTGCGCATACTCTCACCATCCTTGGATTTTTACACATGATAGCACAGAGAGGGCGCGGTGTCAAAAGTATATACGCTCTTTTTCCCGCAGGAAGTCCAGCGCATTGCGCAGCAGCTGCTCCTCCGGCGCGTCGGTGAAGCCGCGCCACAGCGCCACGGAGGCGGCGATGCCGCCGCCAGGGGTCATAAAGGATTCGATGTCCAGTCGCCCGGTGTAGCCGACATTCCGGAGGGAAGAAAAGTAGTCGTCCCAGGGGAACTCACCCATGCCCGGCAGACGTCGGTTGTTCTCCGCCAGATGCAGGTGCTTCAAACGCTTGCCAGCGGTCTGTACGGCACCGGTGAAACTATCTTCTTCCATAGAAAGGTGAAAGTTGTCCAACATCAGCCCCACGTTGTCATTGTCCAACATCTCACAGAAGGCCACGCCCTCGGCGGCGGTATTGATGAGGAAACCCTCGAAGCGGTTCAGGGGCTCGATAGCTATTTCGATGCCACGGTCACCGATGGTGGAGACCGCCTTGGCGAATACCTCGGCAGTGCGTGCGGTAATGCCCCGCTTTTCTTCTGCGGAAAGAGGCGTGGTGCGCAGGGTGGGCCACTTGGTTTGGCAGGTGCCACACAGCAGGTGGATGCCCGCCCCGTCCATGACAGAGAGGACGCGCTCCATATACCGTGCACCGTTTTGTCGAACCTCTGGGTCATCAGCGGCCATGTCGTGCTCTGCGGTAAAGCCACAGCTGAACACGATCTCCACGCCGCGCTCTGCAGCGTAGGATACGATGTGTTTTGCCGCGTCGCCCTCCAAGAACGGCTCCGGGGGCAGCTCTACGCAGTCGAAGCCCAGCGTGGCAAAGCGGTCGATAACCGCAGGAAAGTCAGTGACGCCATCCTTGACGCCAAACAAAAAATGAATTCCTTTTTTCATGATATGTCCTCCGCAAAACGGAAATGCCCTATACGGCGGATAGCGCCCGGCATACGCCGGACGCTATTCGCTTGCAAGGGAGGAGTAGAGGAAGAAGTTACTTGCTTCGTTGTTGATTTGTTACTTCGCCAGCAGACCGAAGGTCTCCAGGCCGTTGGCCTTGATGTAGCTACGGTACCACTCGTTCATGGTGGACTCGCTCTGGGCGCGGTTCATCAGCTCGTCGGTGACCTCGGCGCTGGTGACCACCTGGCCGTCGTACAGGTTATCCTCGGGGTTCAGCTCATAGCCCTCCTGCAGCATGCGGGCCAGCGCCTGCACGGGCAGATAGCCCTCCAGCCACACGTTCTGGAACGCGCAGACATCCAGATAGCCGTCCTTCAGCAGATTCAGCGCCTCGGTGCCGGGATCGTATGCGGCCATGACCACGTCGGAGTTGTTGGCTTTGGCGATCTTGCCCATGTTGGTGGTTTCCATGGCGGACAGACCAACCATGGCCTTCAGCTCGGGATTGGAAGTGAGGATGTTCTCCCAGTTGTTGTAGTTCAGGGTGGTGTCCAGATCGGTCTCGAATACCTCGGTGAACTGCATGTCGGTATCCTTATAGGCAGCCTTCACCTGCTCGGCGCGGATGGTGTGGGACTCGGGGCCCAGCACGCAGACGCCCAGCGCCACGGTGCCCTCGTCGCCGGTCTGCGCGCGGACGGCGGTGCCCAGGTCATATGCCAGCTTGGCAGTGTTCACGCCGAAGTACGCGGCGCGCTGGGAGGTGGGAGCGTCGGAGTCGGTGATGACCACGGTGACGCCCTTCTCCACGGCGGCGGCGATGGGCTCATCCCACACGGTGGAGTCTCCGGCGATGATGACAATGGCATCGCAGCCGGCGGCCACCAGGGACTCAAACATGGAGATCTGCTGGGTGTTGTCACTGTCGGCGGGGCCAGTGTAAGTCAGCTTCACGCCGTAGTCCTCGGCAGCGGCCTTGGCGCCGTACTCGATGGCGGCCATAACGTCGCCGGAGGTAGTGTGTACGACGAAGCCGATGTGGTACTGGCTGTCGCCAGCGGTGTTGTCGCCGGAGGAGGTGTTGTTGTCCTCATCCTTCTGACCGCAGCCCGCCAGCAGGCTCATCGTCATGACAGCGGCCAGCAGAAGCGCAAAAATTTTCTTCATGGTTCTTCTCCTTTAAGTTTGTTTTTTTATTTTAGGCGTCACACAACGCACTAAAAACTCTCACTGTTTTCCGTGGCGGCGCAAGGCGCGCTTTTCCACCACGGTGTCGATGGCGATGGCGATCAGCATAGTCACGCCGATGAACAGACTGCGCCACCCGGACTGCAGACCCAGGAACACCAGGCCGTTCTGGATGACTGTCACCAGCGCGATACCGATCAGGGAGCCCCACATGGAGCCTGCGCCGCCGCCCATCTTGGTGCCGCCGATGACCACGGCGCCGATGACGGACATAGCGTAGTCCGAGCCGGTGGTGGTGTCGGCGGAGGTCAGGTTGGACAGGGTCAGTGCCGCGCCAATGCCGCACATCAGGCCGCTCATGGCCATGACACCCACCCGCAGGCGGTTGGTGTTGATGCCGCGCTTCTTGGCGGCAATCTGATTGTCGCCGGACAGCAGTAGGTGCCGTGCGGATTTGCTGTTGCGGAACATCCACGCACACAGGGCAAAGATAACCAGGCAGATGACCGACAGCAGGGACACACCGCCCACCTGTACCCGTGCCATGTTCAGAAACGACCCGGCGGGCAGGCCGCTGATGGTCTTGCCTCCGTTGATGACCAGCGCCAGACCGCGGTAGATGGACATGGTACCCAGCGTGATGACGATGGTGGGCAGGTCAAAGGCCACGGCCAACAGGCCGTTCAGCGCACCCAGTGCGGTGGCGAACACCAGCCCGATCAGCACGCACAGCCACGGGTTTAGCCCGGTGGTGGTCATCAGCAGCGCCATGATACCCATGGTGGCGTTCAGCACCATGCCCACGGACAGATCTACCTCGTTGGCGCAGAACACGAAGGTCATGGCAAAGGTCAGGATACCCAGAATACTCATCTGCTTGAGGATAACGGACATGTTGCCGCCGGTCATAAAGGCCGGTACGAATACAGCGAAGCCTACAATAACAGCGATTAGCGCCAGCAACACGCCGCTCTCCTTGAAGCTCAGCAGCTTTTTTAGCCGGTGCAGCAGGGAGGGCCTGGCCTCCTGCGCCGCCTCCGCAGGAGCGGACTGCTCCTGTGCGGCGGTGCGCTCCACGCTCTCACCGGCGATGTACTTGAGTATAGTGCCCTTGGTGGTGCCTGCGGGCACGGTCTTGATGTGCTTTCCGTTGCGGAACAGGAGTATTTCGTCGCTGAGAGCCGTCAGCTCGTCGATCTCCGACGAGGTCAGCACCACGGCGAAGCCCTGCCGCGTGATGCGGTCGATGAGCTGGTATATCTCCTGCTTGGCACCTACGTCGATGCCGCGGGTGGGGTCGTCCAGTATCAGCAGCTTGGGGTTGGTAGCCAGCCATTTGGCCAGCAGCACCTTCTGTTGGTTGCCGCCGGACAGCTCAATAACGGTGTTTTCCGGGGAAGTGCAGACCACGTTTAGCTGCTGGATGTACTCCTCAGCGATGCGGCGGTTGTCCTTGTGACGGATAAGCCCCTTCCGCGAGGTCATCCGCAGGACGCTCTGGGCGATGTTGTGTGCGATGGACCACTCGGTCATCAGGCCAGTGTCCCTCCGGTCAGAGGGTACCATGGCGATGTTCTTCTTCATGGCATCCAACGGGGAAGCGGGGGAGATGACCTCACCGTCCAGAGTGATGGTGCCACCGTCGAAGCCCTGCAGACCGAACAGCACCTTCAGTATAGTCTCGTAGCCACAGCCTGCCAGACCGGACAGACCCACCACACTGCCGGCGCGTACCTGGAAGGATACGTCTTGCACCGCGTCGCCCACGGTCAGGTGCTGCACGTCCAGCACCACGTCGCCCCTCTCTCCGGGGCTGCGGGTGTAGACGCACGTGGTGTCGTGACCCAGCATCAGGGAGATGATCTCGTCCACATTGGTGTCCGCGGTGTTCAGGGTCTTAATGTACCGTCCGTCCCGCATAACGGTGATGCGGTCGGAGATCTCGAACACCTCATCCATGCGGTGGGAGATGTACAGGATGGTCATGCCCTTGGCGGTCTGCTCGCGGATGAGGCGGAACAGTATCTCTGTCTCATACATATTCAGGGCGGAGTTGGGCTCGTCCAGAATAAGTATCTTCGCGTCGTCGGCGATGGCCCGGGCGATCTCTATCCACTGCCGCTGGCCGATGGTCAGCAATTCCACAGGGGTGTCCAGATCAATGTCCAGTTCCATCTCGTCCAGCACCTGCTGGGTGCGGCGGCGCATCTCTTTGTGGTCCAGGGACAGCCCCTTGGTCAGCTCCTTGCCGGCGAAAATATTCATCTCCGTGGTCTGCAGGGAGAACATGGACAGCTCCTGGAACACGATGCTCACGCCCGCCCTGCGGGCGTCGGCGGGATTCTTGGGGTCGTATACCTGCCCGTCTAAGCGCATCTCACCGGAATCGATGCGGTACACACCGGCAATAAGATTCATCATGGTGGACTTGCCCGCGCCGTTCTCGCCGCAAATGGCGTGTACCTCGCCCTTGCCGATGGAGAAGCTCACGTCGTTGACCGCCTTGACCGTGTGGAAGCTCTTGCACACATGGTCAAGCTGGAAGTATGTTTCGTTCATGGCGTTACCTCCCCGGTCATCTGGTCTTGCGGTTGGTCAGCCGCTGCAGGGCGATGGCGAGCACCAGAAGGATGCCCTCGGTCGCCTGCTGGTAGGCGGTGCTGATGCCCATGAGCATCAGGCCGTTCTTAATGATCATGATAAGGGCGATACCGCCCAGAGTACCCCACACGGAGGCGGTGCCACCGTCGGTAGAGCCTCCACCCGCCACCACAGCGGTGATAGCCAGCATCTCGTAGCCACTGCCACCCTCGGAGGTGGCGGAGGCCATGAAAGACAAACTCAACACACCAGATAGACCGGCGAAGGCGCCCATCAACAGCTCATTCTGCACCTTGCGGAGCTTGATGGGGACCCCGGAGTACAACGCGGCGTTCTTGTTGCTGCCCATGGCCAGAAAGTCCCGTGCCATCACGGAGTTCCGCAGCCACCAGGCGGAGATGAGCACCACCGCAATGGCCACATAGACCGTGTTATTGATGCCCAGCGTGCTGCCTACGCCAAAATCAAAAAAGCTGCTTTGCCCCAGATTTCCCACACTATATCCGCCGGTGAGGACTGAGGTAAGACCCTTATAGATGTAGGAGGATCCCAGAGTGATAATGATCATGGGAAGTCCCAAAAACACACTGATCAGTCCGTTGATGCCGCCGCAGAAGATGCCCAGCAGTATGCCCAACACTGCGGCCAGCCAGGGGTTGATACCCCAGTGCAGGATCATCAGTGCCATGCAGTTGACTACTAGGTTATAGATGGCGCCCACGGAGATATCCATCTCGCCAGTGGCCACCACGAAGGTCATGCCGGTGGAGATGACCACCATCACGGCCATCTGCCGTAGTAAGCGCGCCAGATTGCTGGTGAAGGCGAAGGTCGTGGTCACAGCAGAGAACAGGATACACACCAAGACGATACCTATGACCACGGCGAGGCTCGTTTTGTTTTTGATGTTGAATTTTGCAGGCATGCGCTTGTCAGCGGCCACAGTCGTCATAGAGCAGCACCTGTTATGCCTTTCTGGGGAATATCCCCTCGAGATACTGAATGTGTGCGTAGCCGCGGTGCTTTGTGCGGGTTCTGAGCACGCTGCCGATGCAGGTAATGAACAGGTCGCGCCCATCTGCGCCGCCCCAGGTCAGGTTCAGCGCTGTGTCCAGATGGCTGATCATCAGGATGCCCAGCTCTGTGCCCGCCTTATCATAAATGTGCAGCCCATCGGGGCCGCAGCAGAACACGTTCTCCAACTCGTCGATCTTCATGCCGTCGGGCACGGTGTCATCCTGACCGATCTGCGAAGTCCTGGCAAATTCCCGGCCATTAGACAAGGCACCATCCTCTGCTACGTCGAAAGCCATGATGCGGTAGTTGGGAGAGTCGTTGACCAATAGCGTCTTTTCATCCCGGAAGAAGCACAGCCCGTTGGGATTGGCGAAGCAGTCCGCACCGATGCGTAGTTCCTTTGTCTCTGGATCGAAAATGTACACCGGCCGCATATCGGAGGGGATGGGCCGCCCGATACCGGCGGGCTTATTCTGTCTTCCGTAGGCGGGATCAGTAAAGTAGATCATGCCATCGCTGCGGCAGATCACATCGTTGGGGCTGTTGATCTCGATGCCCTTGTAGTGGGTGGCCAGCACCTCATAGTTCATGCCGTCGCTGGTGCAGCGGCTCAGATGGCTGCTGGCGTGTTCGCATACCACCAGACGTCCTTGGGGATCAAAACACTGGCCGTTGGCCTTGTTGTGGTTGTTGTAGATGACCTGGGCACCGTCCTTCTCCGTCCAACTCATGGTGTTGGATACCGGAATGTCGTTGAACAGCAACCGGTCGTTCTCATAGTCCCACACGGCACCCTCGGTTAGGTGCATATCGGGAACGATGACCTCCAGTTGGGCATAGGGGTCGATAACGTCGTAGACGCGCTCGTCAAAAACGTGAAGCTTGATGTTCATTCCGTCGCCTCCTTATTCCGCGTGGGTGTTCTTGGATTTTTCCAGCGCCGCATCATACTCCGGCCACAACTTCATGATGGCCTGAGAAATAAAGAAGGAATCCTGGGGGAAGCCAAACATGCTGGCGCCCTTGTCTGCCCACTCCTTCAGCGAACCTCGCTCCATAGACGGCCAGGCAAGAAACGGCATACCTGCTTTAACGCACACCTCGGCGGCGTGATCCATATATGCTTTGATGCGGGGGTCATCCTGACGACCGCCCAGTCCCATACCTACGGACAGGTCACCGGGACCCAGCACTACCATATCCACGCCATCCACCTGTACAATTTCCTCAATGTTCTTGAAGCCCTCTTCCTGCTCCACGATCATCATCTTTAGGGTTTCCTGATCGGCAATGTCAACATAGTTAGCCTGACCGATCTGTCCGTAATGGCCGGCGCGCTGGGGATTCCAGCCCCGCAGTCCCTTGGGGGGATATGTACAGGCGGCCACGGCCTCTCTAGCATCCTGTGCGGAGTTGATAAAGGGGAAACCGATAATATCCGGACCCATGTCCATCACCGGGCGTACCAGCGCCGGGTCACGGTAGGGTAGACGGATCATGGCTGCTGCGCCGCCGGCGTGGGCGCCGATCATCAGGTCCTGCATCTCCTTGCGGCCCATGGCACCATGCTCGCCTTCGATCCACACGAAGTCGTAACCGGCCATGCCCACCAACTCGCTGACAGCCGGATCATTCAGCGCTACGCATACGCCGCACACGATCTTGCCGTCATTCATTTTTTTCGTCAGCTTGTCAAGAAAAATACCCATAACCTTGCTCCTACCTTTCTTTATTGGTCATAAAACGATATAGTGCGCAGTAGCGCGCGTATTGCTTTTCATAGGCATCCCGTCGCTCCAGACATGGCTCCAGCCGCGTCAGCAGACGGCACTGTGCCGCCGCCTCCTCCGTGTTGTGCCAGAAGCCCCCGGCCACACCGGCCAGCAGCGCCGCACCGTAGGCGCTGCCCTCCGCCGCGCCGCCGGTGGTACACACCGGCAGTTGAAACACATCTGCCAGTATCTGTCGCCACAGACCGCTCTTGGAGCCCCCGCCGCACACCACGATATACTCCGGTGCGCCCACATCGGGACTCCGGGTCAGGTCATAGACCTGCCGCAGGGAATAGGCTACGCCCTCCAACACTGCCCGGGCGAAGTGCCCCTTGTCCATGGTGCTGTCGATACCCCAAAAGGCGCCCCGTGCATCCGCGTCAAACAGGGGACACCGCTCACCCATTAGATAGGGGAAGTACAGCAGTCCGCCACACCCGGCGGGTGCGGCATGTGCCTGCTCATCCAGTAGAATGTAGGCGTCCACGCCCTCCTGCTGCTGCCGTAGCAGTTCGTAGGTGCCCAAAGCCTGGCAGAACCAGTGGTACGACCCGGCAGCCGCCAGCGTGCAGCCGATGGCTGCCCAGGTGCCTGGCGTAGTGCCGCAGAACATCTGCAGCTTGCCCTCCGGGTTGGGTCGGTAGCTATGTATGGGTGTGGCCACTACGCCGGAGGTTCCCAGTGTCACGCCCAGTTGGTCGTTTCGGGCGATGCCGGCGCTGAGTAGGCTTAGCACGGCATCCCCACCACCGCCGCACACCGGCGTTCCGACTGCCAGCCCCGTGGATATAGCGGCGGCCTCCGTGATGGTGCCGGTGACGTCTGGGGACTCACATACCGGTGGAAATATCGACTCCGGCAGGGCCAGCCTGTCCAGCAACTCTGTCGCCCAGCGGCGGTACCGTACATCGAAAAGCCCTGTGCCGGAGGCGTCGGATACGTCTGTCATCAGCACCCCGGTCAGCTGGTACCGCAGGTAGTCCTTGGGCATCAGCACTGTCCATAGGCGACAGAAGTTCTCCGGTTCATGCTCACGCAGCCACAGCAACTTGCCGCCGGTATAGCCGGTGAGCATCATATTATTGGTATAATTCAGCAGTCCATCCAGTCCGCCGGATAGCTCCTGTATCTCCCGGCACTGCGCGGTGGTGCGCTGATCGTTCCACAGAATGGCCGGTCGTATGGGATCCATCCTCTCGTCCAGTGCCACCAAGGAATGCATCTGTCCCGTCAGTCCCACGGCCGCGATGTCTGATCCGTCGCACACGCCTGCATTCAGCACCCGACGGCAGGCGGCGCAGCAGGCATTCCACCACAACCGCGGATCCTGCTCCGTCCAGCCGGGGCGGGGCTGCGTCAGAGGATATGGCTCCACGGCAGAGGCGCGGACGGTGCCCGCCTTGTCCGCAAGGAGGACTTTGCAGCCGGAGGTGCCAACGTCAATGCCGAGAATGAAGTTTTTGTCAGGATGGGAGCGTGTCATGTGCATGTGCCCTTCTGTGAATGAAATTACTTTTTAAATGTAGTTTAAAAACTGACGTCATTATAATACCTTCCCTTTCTCTTGGCAAGAGGTTTTCATGAGATTGCGAGCCTGCACAAGATATTTCAGCAGACTAAACAGAAAGAAAAGGTGCTATTTATGCATTTTAACGGAACGAAATGACACAATTGCCACTTGCCCTTTCCGGCGCGCGTGGTATAATAAAATAACAGGCAAGGTTTGCCGTTCCTAGGACGTCCAGAGACACGAGGATAGGTTTATTAAATACAATTATAAAGAGTTTTGGTGGTACTTAGATATGGTGCGGAGTGGAGAAGGGGTCAACAACACATCGGTACGGGCAGAAAACCGCAGGCGGGTGGCTTATCTGCTGTACCAGCGGGGGGCGCTGTCCAAACAGGCCATCGCCCGCAAACTGGGACTCAGCATTCCTACGGTGAACCTGCTGGTTTCCCAGTTGAAGGAAGAGGGGCTTCTGACGCTGCAGAGCGGTGCATCCACCGGCGGGCGCATCCCGGAGATCGCCCACTTCCGCTACGATAGCCAGTATGTATTCGGGCTGGAGGTCACCGATCACCACCTGCGCATCGTGCTTATAGATCTGGCGGGTACGCCACTATTCCACGCCTACCACGATCTGCCCTTCCGCAAGGAGCAGTCCTACTGGATCGAGGCGCGCAGCCTGCTGTACAGCATCATGAAGCAGAGGAACCTGACGCCTGCCAATATCCTAGGCGTGGGTGTGGCCATACCTGGCGTGGTGCGGTGGGATTTGCATCAGGTGGATTTTGCACCTACTCTGGATCTGCGCTACTTTGACTATCGGGCAGTGGAGGACATTTTCGTTCTGCCCGTAATCATCGAAAACGAGGCCAACGCCGCAGGCTTTGCCGAGTCGTGGCTCCAGAGCCGCGACCAAGCGGACGGCATCTACCTGTCTATCAACAAGGGCGTAGGCGGTGCGGTCATCGTGGATCACGCCTTGTCCTATGGCATCAACCGACGTAGCGGCGAGTTCGGCCATATGACGCTGGTGCCGGGCGGCCGCCGATGTTCCTGCGGCAAGGAGGGCTGCTTCGAGGCCTATTGCTCCACCCGTGTGCTGGCTGACCTGACGGGCGGCGACTTGGCAGCGTTTTTCCGCCGCAAGGGGGAGGAGCCTCATCTGCAGCAGGTGTGGGAAACCTATCTGCGCTATCTGGCGCAGGCAGTCAGCAACATCTGCGTGGCACTTGATGTGCCGGTGGTTATCGGAGGGGACATTGCCCTCTACCTGGGAAACGATTTTCAGCACTTCATCGACATGGTGGAGGCCATGATCCCCTTCAGCAGTCACCCCTATGTGAGTCTCAGCAGCGCGGGTGCAGATGCCGCCTGTGTGGGTGCGGCGTTACTGCTGGTGGCGCGGCGGCTGCAGCTGTTGCCCGGCGTATAAAAAATGGCTCAACGCCTTTCCTGTAGGTATACTTGGAGAGTTGATCTTTTGTATAGATAGACAAAGGGGTGAGCCACAGCTTGCCTTAGTCCGTCAAAGAACCTGGCCGATTATACGTATCCGTGGGAGGATGGCGTGAAAGGGAACCGTCAAGATCCCCTTTCGCGTTCAATCACCTGCTGCAGCGGCCAAAATCACAAAATAAAATACTGCTATTTTCTACTTTGCGGGCAGCTTGTCGAGAAACCCGGTTGCGCATTATGCAGCAACCGGGTTTCTGGCATATTCAGAGAAGGAAAAGCGGAAAAGCAGGAGGCGGAAGTGGTCATTCCACTTCCATGTGGCCACTTTTTTAAGTTCATGGCCGCGAACTTGAGCTTTACCTCGTTTGTCACCTGGGCCAAGCCTCTGTACCGTGTATAACGCGTAGCGTGTTTCTCTTTCGCATCCGCAAAGATCCACTCAATGGTTTCTTTCCGGCGCATGTAGAGCTGCGCGTAAGCGGGTGTATATCTGGCATCACCTGCCTTTTCCTCGCAGCCCTTCCAGATATGCCGCTGCACGGTCTTTACGCAGTCCTTGGAATGGGTACACAGTTCTCTGGTCGGGCAGTTGGCGCATATCTTCGGAGCGCCCTTGTATTCTCGGTATCCATTGCGGTCTGTTGTTCTGTATTTCGGTGGCCTGCGTCCATAACTGGCGAAACCTCGTAAGAAAAAATATTGACTATTCGTACCTAATATGATATATTTGAAAGCACAGAGAGGTGATAACATGGAAAGACGATTGGCGCGGATCAACAGCAGTGCGGCTGGGGGAACGGCAGGTGCCGGTGCAAAAACGCATAAGGTCACGCTCCCATCCCGCTGGCTTCGAGCCATGGGCATTACCGATGAGGAGCGGGAGGTGGAGTTGACCTTTGACCAAAACAGAATCGTAATCACAAAAGTCGTCACCATAGAGGAGTTTATCAGCGAAAAAAAAGCGCAGTCCCACTGCGTGGAAAAGCTAAAATTCTGGAATAGTAAGACACTGTGTACTACCATCGCGGTGGATTTTACGGATCATACGCTTTGCGTGGAGAACCATACAAGGCAGTTGGTGAAAACCGCTTTCGGGAAAAAACGATTGCCTACATGGGAAGATTTGATGGCCTTTCTGGAGGAACGGTGCGTCCCCCGGCGGCGGGAGGGCATTCGAGAATATCTGGACGCCCTGGGATTGGATGAGTACGAGCCATGGGAGATTGTCAAACGCACACAGGGCCGCATGGCGGAAGACCAACAGTGGATCGAGGTGACGGAATGAGCATACATTTTGTGACAAACGAGAGGATCGCCGAAACATCTTCAAAGGGTAATCAGGAGAAGTGGGTGGAGGGTAATCGCTGGTACAAGCTGGATCAGTTTGGGTATGAGGCTTTGGCGGAGACGCTGATCTCTCAGCTGCTGGAACGCAGCAACTGCGAGCAGGACTACCCGTTTCGCTTTACCCGCTATCAGATGGAACGAATCGCTGCACATGGTGTCGAACGGACGGGATGCAGCAGCGAAAACTTCCTGCTGCCGGGGCAATCCATCATCACACTGAGCCATCTCTATAAAAGGGAAAGCGAAACATCCCTTCGAAATCTTTTGGCGCGGCAATCCAGCGACAAGAAACGCATTGCCTATTTAGCCGAGACTACGGCAGAGTTGACGGGTTTGGAGTTGTTCCCGCAATATCTGACGCTGCTGTTCGAGATCGATGCGCTGTTTCTGAACGATGACCGTCATTTGAACAATATCGCGGTCTTGGAAAGTGGCGGTAAATATGACTATTGCCCTATCTTTGATAACGGTGCGGGCTTGCTTTCCAATATGCGGACAGCCCCCATGGACATTGAGCCGAAGGCCCTGATCGCGGCACAGCGTGCCCGTCCCTTCGGCACGACATTTAACCGGCAGGCAGGGACAGCCCAATCGCTTTATGGAGCGCAGTTGCGCTTGCCCAAGCTGTCAAAAGAGGAGATATTTGCAAGGCTGGAGCCGCTGCTGCAATACTATCCACGGCGGGATCGCGGAATTATCACAGATAGGGTGTGTACCACCATTCTGCTGCGGCAGAAGCAGCGTTGATTGTGAACAGGAAAGACACAAGAAACGCGTGGTCCTTGGTAATCTCTTCTTGCAAAAGCAAGCTTTCACGCCCGTGCCCATGTGCCCATGAATGAATAAGCATCCACCCGCTTGGCGGGTGGATGCTCAGCCTGTCAAAGAACCCCAGCTTTCAGAAAGCGAAAGCTGGGGTTTTCCTGTAATTTGGATGGTAACAAACAAATATCAGTGCAAAGATGGAGCTCTTCCAACTCCATTGTGCTAGCTTTTTCAGATTCATGGCAACATATTTAAGCCTCACCCAAGCAGAAACCCGGGTCAGACCTCGGTGGTGTGTGTAACGCATTGCGTGTTTCTCTTTCGCATCCGCAAAGACCCGCTCAATGGTTTCTTTTCGCTGGGCGTAAATTTGCTTGCCTAAGTCAGTCTTTCGGATGCTCTCCACAATGTCCAGGTATTCCTGCCAGATGTGGGTTGTGAATACCTTTTGCCCTTTCTCGTTTGCCTTGCAGTAGGATTTGGAGAGACAATTGACACAGTATTTCGGAGTACTGCGGTAGATTCTTTTCCCGTCTCGGTCTGTTGTGGTATGGCGAAGCTCCTGACCGTGGGGACAGGTGAACACATCTTTTACTGGATCGTATTTGTAGTCCCAGGGGCGGTATCCTTCTTTGCTGCCTTTATATCTTGTATAGGGGAGAACCGGGATTTTTCCATCATCCAAAGTCTTCTTTGCAATCCAAGGGGTCTTATATCCCGCGTCCATGGCCACGAACTGAACATCAAATTTGCTGGTTACATCGTCATATACCTTATCCCATGCCACACTGTCATGGATATTTCCGGCAGTTACCTCTACTCCCAGAATGAAACCTCTTTTGTCACAAGCCGTATGCGCTTCGTAGGCAAATTGCCGCTCATGCTCTCCTTTTACGAACATTCCACAATCCGGGTCTGTGGTGGAAACGGTCTTTTCTACGGTTTCCCGCGAGTCTCCACCACCCTGGGGATGATTTTCATCATCGTCATCTTCAATGGGCTTCTTGCCCAGCTTTTCTCTTTCCGTGTTAACCTCTCTGCGAAGCTGCCCTGAATAGACTTTTGCCGCTTTCGCGACCTGCTCCTTCTGGAACTTCTTGTTCTTCTTCATGTTCATGATCATTACCTGACGGCCTGCTGCACGCTCCTTCTTCGCAAGATCAAGAACCTTGAGCATACCTTCCTTCGGCATATTCTTCTCGATCAAGAATGCCTTTTTCTCTTTGCTTGTCGGAACTTTGTATCCACGCTCCATCAGAAGCATGACAATACGTTCAAATCCGATAGAGAATCCAACTGCCGGTGTATCCTGTCCTGTGAACTTACCGATCATCTTATCATAACGTCCGCCTCCACCGACAGATCCGCCGAACTCATCCATGGAAATTTCAAAAATAGTTCCTGTATAATAAGACATTCCACGTACCAGTGTCGGGTCAAACAGCATACGGAAATCAGCTTCCTTCGCACTTTCTACGCTTGTGATGATCATTTCAAGAGAATCCGCTGCATCTTCCGGAGCTGCTCCACGACATACGTACTATCGTGCAGCCCAATATTACTTCCAAGCAGCTGGATTTTCTGATCGATACCGTAGATGTAAAAAATGAAGATATCATTGCGGACAAATTGAGGCTGACGCAGATCCTGCTGAACATTCTGAGTAATGGTATCAAATTTAACAGGACCGGTGGAACGATCAGTTTAAGGATCCGGCAGCTGAAATCTGCGCCTACCGGATATGGAAGCTACCAGTTCATTATTCGTGATACCGGAATCGGCATGAAGCCGGAGTTTCAGGAACATATATTTGAATCTTTTACCAGAGAAGAAACCTCAACGGTAAGCGGGATCCAGGGAACCGGCCTTGGAATGGCGATCACCAAGAATATTGTAGATATGATGGGAGGTACCATCACAGTAAAAAGTGAAGAGGGACAGGGTAGTGAATTTACGGTAAATCTGACCTTTAAATTATGTGGCGAAGCAAAAAGCTACGAAAAGATCGAACAGCTTCAGGGTCTTAAAGTTCTGGTCGCAGACGATGATACAGATACCTGTCTCAGCATTTCCGGCATGCTGACAGAAATAGGTATGCGGTCAGAATGGACGGTTTCCGGGAAGGAAGCGGTGATCCGGGCAAAGCATTCCATGGAAATGGGTGATGAATTTTACGCATATATCATTGACTGGCTGATGCCGGATATGAACGGAATTGAAACGGTAAGACGTATCCGACGGGTTATCGGGGACAGCAGCCCGATCATCATACTGACTGCATATGACTGGTCAGATATAGAAGAGGAAGCAAAAGAAGCAGGTGTAACTGCCTTCTGCGAAAAGCCACTGTTTATGTCGCAGCTACGCGAATTGCTTACAAATCCTGTTCCGAAAACAAAAGAACCGGAAAAAAGGGAATGGATTTACAATGGAAAAAGAATTCTTCTGGTAGAGGACAACGAACTGAATCAGGAGATCGCACAGACCATTTTGGAAGATGCAGGCTTTATGGTCGAGACAGCCAATGATGGTGTGGAAGCAGTCAAAAAAATGGAACAGGCGGTTCCGGGACAGTATGATCTGATCCTGATGGACATCCAGATGCCTGTTATGAATGGCTATGAAGCTGCAAAACAGATTCGTTCATTAAAAAACAGAGAAACAGCGTCTGTACCGATTGTTGCAATGACGGCAAATGCGTTTGAGGAAGACAGAGAAAAATCTTACGAAGCCGGTATGAATGGATATCTGGCAAAACCTGTCAGTGCGGAAGCTTTGATCAATACGATTGATAAGATTATGAAAGATAACTGACAGAACATTAACCGATATGTATATAAATGAATGTAAAAACTGACCAGGGGCCTGTTATACAGCCTTCTGGTCAGTTTTTACATACAAAGCAGAGAGATGATCATTTTAGGAATCAATCATATTTTGGGCAGTTCACAGTGATATGCGATGCCAAGGGGTGTAACGAGAAGAGGATGTACAGGTCTGTACACAGGAAGTTTCAGTTTCTTCTCAAAAACGGTTGTAAATTCTTTAAACATGGAAGATCCGCCTACAACGTAAACAGCCGGAACCTGATAACCATGGAGAAATTTTTCGGTAATAACAGCCATTTTTTCAACGGTTGCCTTGATTACAGGAAAAATTTCATCTTCTTTTTCCGGAGTGGTCTTTAAAATTTCCGCTTCCTCATAAGGGATTTTATAGTGTCCGGCCACAGTCATGGTCATATGGCTGCCTCCGGTAGCCTCATCATCAGTATAAATTACTTTACCGTCTTTCAGGATGCTGATACCGGTTGTGCCGCCACCCACATCCACAACAGCACCGTCTGTGATCTTAAGGACAGCAGCTGCGGCAGTAGGCTCGTCTACGATATTGGTAACCTCAAAACCTGCACCTTCCAGGACATAACCGATGCTTTTGACACTGCCTTCCGAAACACCAGGAGGGATGGCAGCTGCACCGTAGGTAAGTTCTGTGCCAAGCTTTTCTTCCAGTTCATTTTTAAGCTTTGTTACAAGCTGGACGGATTCGTAATAATTAACGATCACCCCATCCTGAATGGCATGGGACGGTGCGGAAATTCCGGCGATGGGACGGTTGTTCCGGTCAACGACAGCAAGAACGGTGTTGGCAGTACCAAGGTCAATGCCCGTTTTCAGACGGCCGCGGAATTTTTTGCATTCACCGGTTTCCACAAGTTCTGCGAAATTGGACAAAGTTCTGTTTTTTAATTCCATTCAAAATACTCCATTTCTTTCAGACAAGGACA
>OLRV01001695.1_pt1 | contig 18285 bp, 18 predicted proteins | sample 1672421 | NCBI WGS metagenome assembly OLRV01 (sample SAMEA3136684, study PRJEB25190) | human gut metagenome | biome: human gut; feature: human-associated habitat; material: faeces | place: Austria | collected 2013
AGCGGGTGGCTGATCATCAGATGCACGTCATAAAAGGCATCCGGCAGCGCCTTGTACAGGCTTTTGGTTTTCAAGTGGATTTCCGTGCCGATGCGTTTGAGGCCTTCCTGTCCGTGGTATACGGCGTAAAAGGCGGCAAGCACGGCCAGGAGCACCTGGGCGGTGCAGATGTTGGAGGTCGCCTTGTCGCGGCGAATATGCTGTTCCCTCGTTTGCAGGGCCAGGCGGTAGGCCGGGCGGCCCAGGGTATCTATGGACATGCCGATAAGGCGGCCGGGCATGCGGCGTTTGAGAGCGTCCGTGCAGGACATGTAGGCGGCATGGGGGCCGCCGAAGCCCATTGGGATGCCGAAGCGCTGCGTGTTGCCGATGCAGATATCGGCTCCGAAGGCGCCGGGTTCCCGGATGACGGTAAGGGCCATGAGATCCGCCGCCACGACGCAGAGCGCGCCCGTGGCATGCACGCGGGAAAAGAAGTCCGTGTAGTCGCAGATGCGGCCGAGCGTGTCCGGATATTGGACAAGCACTCCGGCCAGATCCGCACCGATGGATGCGGGGTCAAAGGATGAGCAATCTCCCACGATGATGTTAACGCCCTGGAAGGCGGCGCGGGTACGGATGACGCTGATGGTCTGGGGATGGCAGGTGTCCGCCACAAAGAAGGTGTTTGCTTTGGGGCGCGCGTTCCGGCACATGGTGACGGCTTCTGCTGCTGCGGTGCCTTCATCCAGCAGGGAGGCGTTCGCTACCGGCAGCCCTGTCAGGGAAGAGACCATGGTCTGGAAATTCATGAGCATTTCCAGCCGTCCCTGGGCGATTTCCGGTTGATAAGGGGTGTAGGCCGTGTACCAGCCGGGGTTCTCCAGTACATTGCGGAGGATGACGGAGGGAGTGATGGTGCCGTAATAGCCCTGGCCAATGAAGGTTTTCAGGAGCTTGTTTTTCCGCAGAATGGAACGGAGTTCCTCCAGGGCTTCCGTTTCCGATTTGGCTGCGGGCAGGTCCAGCGGGGCCTTCATGCGGATATCTGCGGGGACGATGTCCGCAATGAGTTCGTCAAGCGTCCGGTAGCCGAGGCTGTCAAGCATTTCCCGGCGTTCTTCCCCCTGGGGGCCGATGTGCCGGCTGGCAAAATCTGAGTGGGTATTCATGTGGTATCTCTGGCTGGTAATAGCGTCCGGCCGCGGGACGGGCCAAACAAAATGCCCCGGGATGGAATCACCGGGGCGGGGGAGGAAAGAATGGTTCAGGAGCAGTATTCCTCGTAATCCGTGGCGTTCATCATATCTTCCGTTTCCGTGGGAACGTCCAGGCGGATTTTGTACAGCCAGCCTGCGCCGTAGGGGTCGGAGTTAATGAGGGAGGGGTCATTGGAAAGCTCTTCATTCACTTCCAGGATTTCTCCTGAAACGGGGGTGTACACGTCGCTGGCGGCTTTGACAGATTCCACGACGGCGACGGGGTCGCCGGCCGCGACGGTGGCGCCTACTTCGGGAAGGTCTACAAAGACGACATCGGAGAGTTCGGCCTGGGCATGGTCTGAAATGCCGATGGTGCCGATGTCCCCGTCAATTTCAATCCATTCGTGATCCTTGGAATACAGCAGATTTTCTGGTACGTCGTGCATAAGATGTAATTGTTTGAAGTGAGAGTGTAGTAAAATGAGGTGTTTGTCAGTTTATTTTTGCGCCGTCGTGTCAGCCTTTTTTATAAAAGGGTTTTTTTACGACCACGGCCGGAAATTTCCTTCCCCTTACGTCAATTTCCAGCTCCGTGCCGACCTTGGCATGGGCGGCAGGCAGGTAGGCCAGGGCAATACCCTTCATCAGCGAAGGAGAGAGCACGCCGCTGGTAAGTTCTCCGATGGCTTCTCCGCCGGGGACGTGAACGGCATAATGGGCGCGGGGAGGGGCTCCCTTGCCGGTGTATTCAATAGCCGCCAGCCGCTGGCTGAGACCGTTGGCTTTTTGTTCCCGGAGGATATCGGAACCGATGAAATCCGTATCCAGCGCGCAGAAGAAGCCGAGCCCGGCTTCCAGAGGCGTCTTGTCCGGAGAGAGGTCGGAGCCGTTCAGAGGATAGCACATTTCCAGACGCAGACTGTCGCGGGCGCCCAGGCCGCAGGGTTTGGCTCCTGCTCCAAGAAAGGCTTCAAACCATTTGACGCCTTCCTTAGCCGGGCAGAAGAATTCAAAACCATCTTCCCCGGTATAGCCGGTGCGGCAGACAATGAGATCCGTCCCTTCCGCCGAGATGCGGGAAATTCCATTGCGGGGGGGAAGTTCCACACCGGGGATGACGCGGGAGAATACTTCTCCGCATTCGGGACCTTGAACAGCCAGCCCCACGTATTCGTCGGAGTGGTTTTCCAGGGTTACGCCTGCAGGTTGATGGGCGGAAAGCCATGCGAAGTCTTCATCAATCTTGGAGGCGTTCACCACTACGAAGAAGGTTTCCGGTTCCATCCGGTACAGGATAAGGTCGTCAATGACTCCGGCTCTGTCATTGAGCATGACGGAGTATTGCCCCTGCCCTACATTCAATTTGTTGATGTCATTGGTCAGCATGGAGTTCAGCCAGGCCGCGGCAGAATCGCCGGCTACCGTGAACTGCCCCATGTGGGAGATGTCAAAGATGCCGCAGGTTTCGCGCACTGCTTTGTGTTCGTCCAGAATGCCGGTGTACTGCACCGGCATATTCCAGCCGGCAAAAGGAACCATTCTGGCTCCCAGTTCAACGTGTTTAGCTGCCAGGGGGGTGGATTTGACGTCTGTATCAGTCATGAGGCGATGTGAAGGTTGTGAGCAATCTGCTCCTTATATCAGTAAAAGTCAATGGAATTCCGGTAACGCTTCCGTCTAGACATTGAAGCGGAATTCGATAACGTCCCCGTCTTTGACGACATATTCTTTTCCTTCGATGCGCAGCTTGCCGTGTTCCCTCGCTCCGGCCTTGCCGCCACAGGAAACCAGGTCGTCGTAGTGCACTACCTCTGCGGCGATAAAACCGCGTTCAAAGTCCGTGTGGATAACGCCGGCCGCCTGAGGTGCTTTTGCCCCGGACGGAATGGTCCAGGCCCGCGTTTCCTTGATTCCCGTGGTGAGGTAGGTGCGCAGGCCCAGAAGGTGGTACACGGCCCGGATGAGGTCGGAAACGCCGGAATCCCGCACGCCCAGGGATTCCAGAAATTCGCGGGATTCTTCCTCCGAGACGTCGATGAGTTCCTCTTCAATCCGGGCAGAGATGACAATGGCTTCCGCGTTGTGGTGTTCCGCTACGTATTTTTTCACCTGGGAGACGTAGGGATGGGCGTCCGGGTTGGAGATGGCGTCCGCCAGTTCGTCTTCATTGACATTGCAGGCGAAAATGCTTTTTTTATCCGAAAGCAGCTGGAAGGAATGGAGCAGCTTGCGTTCATCGTCGTCCAGCTGCGGTTCAAGGGTGAGGGCGGGATTGCCTTCGTTCAGGTGGGGCAGGAGTTTGGTGATGAGGGCCACTTCGGCCTTGGCTTCCTTGTCGCCGCTGCGTGCCTTGCGTTCGCGGGAAGAGAGTCTCTTTTCCATGGTGGCGATATCCGCCAGAATGAGTTCCGAGTTGATGATGTCAATGTCGCGCAGAGGATTCACGGAACCGAGTTCATGAATGATATCATCATTGTCAAAGCAGCGGACTACCTGCACGATGGCGTCCACTTCACGAATGTTCGCCAGAAACTGGTTGCCCAGGCCGGCGCCTTCCGAGGCGCCCTTGACCAGGCCGGCAATATCCACGAATTCAATAAGCGTGGGGATGATTTTTTCAGAACCGGACATGTCGGAAAGAACCTGCAGGCGGGGATCCGGGACTGTTACCATACCCACGTTCGGGTCAATGGTGCAGAAGGGATAGTTGGCCGCCTGGGCCTTGCGCGTCCGGGTGACCGCATTGAATAGAGTGGATTTGCCGACGTTGGGGAGACCTACAATACCTGCCTGTAACATAGGCAGGACTGATAGCGGGTCACGCCGTGAAAGTCAAATACCAATTGCCGACGGGCATTTATACGGCGTATCCCAGAGCCCATCTGATCAGGTTTTCCGATTCCGTCCAGATACGGGACGGATGGCAGCCGAGGACGACGACGATGACATGGCGCCCGTTGACGCCGGCTGAGGAAACCAGGCAGCGTCCGGCGGCGTTCGTGTATCCAGTTTTCATCCCGGTAACCCAGGGGTTCTGGGTGAGCAGCTTGTTGGTGTTTCTCAACAGAAGCGTTCTGCCGTTGGCGCGGGTAAAGGCATATTGGCGTTTGCAGATAATATTGCGCAGTTCCGGGTTGCGGTACACGTAATAGGCGCAGCGGGCCATGTCAATGGCAGTGGAATATTGATCTGCCGGGAGGCCGTTGGGATTGGCGAAGCGTGAGTTGTACATGCCCATCTGCCGGGCTTTGGCATTCATCAACTGGGCGAAACGGGGAACGGAACCCGCCGTATCGCGGGCCAGCGCCAGGGCTACGTCGTTGAAACTGCGGATCATCATGGCATTGAGCAGTTCGCGGCGTGAATAGACTTCCCCCGCCCGGAATCCCAGTTTGGTGGGGTCCGCCTTGGTATCGGAAGGCTGGATGACCACTTTTTTGTCCAGGCTGCCGTGTTCCATCACGACCATGGCTGTCACGAGTTTCTGCGTGCTGGCTACCTGGCGGTGCTGGAGGCCGTTGTGGGAAAAGAGCACTTTGCCGGTAAGGGCGTCCATGACGCAGGCACTGGCGCAGCGGGGCGTGCGCGGGGCGCTTGAGGGGATGGCTACAGGGCGTGTGGGGAAATTGGCCGGTCGGGGGAGGGCATGGGAAACCGGCTGGGAGAGTTGTGGGGGAACGGGCGTTGCGAGGGGGATGTAGTCACTTGAATCCCCGTACGATTGGCAGCTTGTGGAGCTCAGGCAAAGGGAGAATCCTGCAAGAAGGGCGAATAAACGCATGTCTTGTTGCTACAGTAAGAAGTTTCGTTCATCAAGCCCAAACTCCGCATTTGAAAGAGAGCCGGACGAAAAAGGCCGCGGATCGGATAATCCGCGGCCTTTTTTCTCTATTAACTACCTATGGAACCAAAAACCACCCTGAACGGATTTTGAATTGCTTTTTCCATCCGTCGGACAGATCTTGTGAAGGATGAGACTCCAGACAGGAGAGATGCGTTCAAAATATGTTCGTCAACAGTTCTTTTTAAGAGGTGTTGCCGTATGCGCCCGAGCCTGTGTCCCGTAAATATAGCAGAGATTTTTTCCGAACATATTTTGTTTTTCGCGGGCATGTAAATTTTGCCGCAGACATTTAAAATGCCGGGGATGTCCTGACGATATATTTAATTTTTGGAATAAAATTATTGAAGGAGAGGATTTGGTGACTGTTTTAAGACGTTTTTTTGCATCCGGATGGAAAGGTTTTTATACGGGAGATGGACGGCGCTCCCTTCCGGTTCCATGGTCAGGGAGAGGAGGCCCGGACCTGGCGTTTTCCCCGGCGGAAAAGCGGAATCTTCCTAAAGTTCCCTGCTGTTAATGGAGAAATACCCTCCAGCGTCCGGAGTAATTTGCCCTGCAATTTGCATTTTGGCCAAAAGCGGGGTGATAGTATGCGCCGCTTTTCCCAGAGAGGTGCAGAGGGTGTCAATAGTATTGAAACCCAGTCTGATGGCGTGGAGAATCTCCTTTTCTTCCAAAGTGGGAAGCGGTGGGGGTGAGGCTCCGGAAGGGGGACATGGCGAGAAGAGAGGCAGTCCCTGTTCCGGAACGGCCCAGTTCATGTCCTGCAGAATATCGGAGGCTCCGGTAGCCAGGATGGCTCCGTCCCGGATGAGGGCATGGCATCCGTCGGAAGAATGCCGGTCAACCGGTCCGGGAATGCAAAAAACGTCTCGGCCCTGTTCGGCCGCCGTTCGGGCCGTGATCAAGGCTCCGCTGCGTCCGGACGCCTCCACCACCAGCGTAGCGCAGCTCCAGCCGCTCACGATGCGGTTGCGCATGGGAAAAGTGGTGCGGGAAGGGGGCAAGTCCATCGGGAACTCGGAGACTACCGCTCCATGCCCGTCCGCAATGCGCTGCGCCAAATTTCTGTTTTCCCGAGGATACAGTTTGTTGAGTCCTGCTCCGATAACGGCGATGGTGCGCCCCTCCGCGTCCATGGCCCCGGTATGGGCTTCCGTGTCCACGCCGCGCGCCAGTCCGGAAATGACGGTGACTCCGGCTTCCGCCAGGTCATGGGAGATGTTTCTGGCGCAAAGCCTGCCGTAATGGGTGGCCATCCGTGAGCCGACGACGGCAATGGAGCGTTCGGCATCCGTTCCGGTCCAGTTTCCCCAGGAGTAGAGGACAATGGGCGGGTCTGGGAGAGCACGCAGGGAGGATGGGTAGGAGTCGTCAAAAACCGTGGTTACCGCGGCCCCCGCGTTATCCGCCAGTTCCAGTTCCCTGTACGGGTTGACGGTACTCCGCCAAGAGGAAATGCGGCAAGCCAGCTGCGCCCCCACGCCGGGAATTTCCATCAACAGGGAGGAAGGGGATTCCAGAATCAGTTCCGGAGAGGCGAATACCTGCAGGAGACGCATGATTCTGACAGGGCCCAGGCCCGGTATCAGGTTCAGGGCTATGGCTGCTTCCCGGGGTGTCATGAATAAGGGGTCAGTTCCTGGTAAACGTCCAGATGGGCTTGAATCATATCCTGCATATTGTAAGGGGAAGGAATTTGCCGGGGCAGGGGGGGGGGCTGGGCATGCCAGCGGGCCAGCAGGTCCGCCATGGCGGCGGTATTTCCTACGGCGACGTTCCCTTCAGGAAGGAAGGCGTCCAGCTGTTCCTTGACTCCGCCGTGAGCGTATCCGGCCACGGGCTTGCCCAGGGCGAGCGCCTCCAGGGTTGATTTGCCGAAGGCTTCCGGGCTTTTGGTCAGGGAGAGGGTGACGGAACATGTGGAAAGGATTTCCCTTAGATCCTGGCGATGGCCTGTCCAGGTGAAGGACTGGGAGACGCCGGAACGTTCTATTGCCCGCAGGACCTCGTTTTTATATTCTTCTTTTCCCTTCTTTGCTTCTCCTACAATGACGGCGTGGGCCGGAATTCCCTGTTCCAGAAGCTGCCTGACGACCGGAATCAGATCCAGATGCCCTTTCAGGCGCGTGATGCGGCCCGGCAGGCACAGGGTGAATTTCCCCTTCAGTTCAGGATAGGACATGAACCAGCCCGTGAGCCATTCCCGGGAGGGGGAGTAGGCCGGGTGATATTGGTCCGGGGAAATAGCATTGGGTATGATTCTGATATGGTCCGGAGGGGTGGACGGATAATGGTCAAGGATGTAGTCCCTGATGCAGTTGGAGACGGCGATCACCCTCTCTCCCCGGCTCATGATGGCGGAGTACCGATTGACGGAGTAGAAGCCGTGAACGCTGGTGACGAGGCCGGGACGGTCTTCCGGCGGGAGCTTTTTCCATGCCAAGTAGCCTGCCCACGCAGGAACGCGGGAATGGAGATGCAGGATATCCGGTCTGACGGCCTGAAGCAGGGCGCGGAGGGCCCCGATGCGGAAGAGAGTGGAGATGCTTTTTTTGCCTATCGGCATCAGGATGTGGCGGGAGCCTTCCTTTTCCAGACGGGGCACCAGGCGTCCGCCTCCGGAAACGACGATATTTTCCACGCCCCGGGAAGAAAGGCCGCTGCCCAGTTCCATAACGACTTGTTCCACGCCTCCGGATTCCATGGAGGGGACGAGATGTACTATTTTCATAAGGCGCGGAGCTGAGGGAAAAATCTGGAGAGGATGTAGTCTGCTGCACGGTCCGCTTCCAGAAGCGGGGAACCGGGAGCCGTCAGGCGGAAGTTCTGTTTTTTCCAGTCACTGTATCCAGTAACCATGCCTTCCTTTTCCAGTGTCTCCAGGCCGGACAGGATGCGGGATTTGCGGCTGCCATGTCGGCGCGGTACGGAAAGGATGCCTACAGGAGCGCCGGAGCCAAGAGCCTCATATACCATGGAGACGCTGTCCTGGCTGACCCAGGCGGCGGAGGCGTGCGCCAGATGCCGGGCTACCCACCCCGGCCGGGTTTCCTCCACGGGAACAACGGTTAGTTCCGGAACGGCCGTCCGGATTTTTTCCGCAAAGCCGTCCGGCGTCCGGCGCGAGGTGGTCAGAACGAGGTCTCCGGGGGTGTGGATGCTGATGGACGCGAGCTGGTTGAGCATGCTTTCGTCATCCCAGTCAAAATCTTTGCTGGGTCCTCCTATGAGAATCAGTGTGGTATCCTTTGGTACGGAAGTATCCGGTCTCATGGGGTGGAGAGCTCCCTGGGTAGGGAAGATATTCGTATCCGTGTAATCGCGGCCGGAATCCAGGTCATGGCGGGGAATAAGGCAGAGGTCGAAAAAGGAGCAGGGAAGCGTGGGCTTCATGCAGAGGATGGCCCGGGTTTTGAAATGGTGCCGCGCGCAGATGAGCGGGATATGCGTTGCATGTCCGGCGGAAATGAACAGATCCGGCCGTGGAATGTCGCTGCCTGAGACGACCTTCCGGATTTTCCCCAAAAGGGAAAGCCCCTGCAGGTTCACCGTTTCCACAGTTCCCCCCGCTTTGGAGATCAGAGCTTGCGCCAGCCCCAGGGACTGGTTGAGGTGGCCCTGTTTCCCATCGCTCAGAATCCGGATGTTCATATATGCGGCATTATGAAGCGGCGGCGGGGTGCAGGCAATCCAATTTCCACCGGACAGAAGAAAATTCTTGGTGGGAGGCACGCTCTTGTTCATGATTCCGGCGTGCTGACTCCGGATTCCTCTGTTATTAAAGATTCCTTGTGCGCCGTGTCCCGGCAGCTTGGTTTTTCCGGCTGCCGGGTGGCCCGTGCGGAAAAAAGCCCGCATGCGGAAAAATTGTTTCAATGGCTGGAGCGCGGATGGCACGCCGGGATGGAGTGGATGGCGCGTTCCCCGGAGCGGCGCACGGATCCTGCGGAAGTGCTTCTCGGATGCCGTTCCGTCATCTGCCTGTCCTATGATTATGACAGCCCCGGTAGGCGTCCGGAGGGGGAGGGAAGCATTTGCCTTTACGCCCATGGAAAGGATTACCACGGAATTCTGGAGGAAAAACTGGCGGATTTGCAGGAGCTGCTTTCCATTTACGGCGGGAAGCAGAAGGGGTATGTGGACTCCGGCCCCGTTATGGAACGGGACCATGCGGAGGCCTGCGGCCTGGGCTGGCGCGGGAAAAGCGGTCTGATCGTGCGCAGGAAAGGGGGCTCCCGCTTTTTTATCGCTACCCTGCTGACTACGCTGGAACTGGAACCGGATGCTCCGGTTTCAAACGGATGCGGCAGTTGCTGCCGTTGTGCGGCCCTGTGTCCGACGGGCGCAATTATGGGAAACGGTCAGGTTGATGCCGGACGCTGCCTTTCCTACTGGACGATTGAACACCGGGGGGCTATTCCGGAAGAAATCCGTCCCCTGATAGGCACGCGCCTGTACGGGTGCGATACCTGCGTGACGGTCTGTCCCTGGAACGGTAAGCCTTTGCCGGATGTTGACGAACGGTTCCGCATGTCCCGTCTGCTGGCTTCCATTCCCCTGCGCGGTCTTCTTTCCCTGGATGCCGGCGGTTTTGCGGCCCTGTTCCGGAATTCCCCGTTGAAAAGGCTCAAGAGGGAAGGGCTGCTGCGTAACGGCTGCGTTGTGCTGGGGAATGCGGGGACTCCGGATGACATTGATTTTCTGAAGGCGCTTTACGGGGAGTCTCCTCTGGTGGAGGAACACGCTTCCTGGGCTGTGGAGCGCATCCTCCGCCGCTACGGGCGGCATGCATCTTCAAGCGGTGCAAGAGATTAAAAATAGAAAAAATGATGTTTTGGTCTTGTCAAAACCTCAATTTATGGTATCCATCTTGCCCCAAGCAATAGCTCTGCGCGAGGCAGAGAAAAATAACAGCTAGCAAATCCAATCCATTATGGCACGCCTTTTCGGTACAGAAATACCCAACGAGAAGCGCATCGAGGCTTCCCTTCCGTATATTTACGGAATTGGTCGCTCGACTTCTAAGAGAATCCTGGAACAAGCAGGCATCAATCCCGACATCCGCACGGGACAGCTTACCGACGAACAGCTCACGAAGATTGTTCAAGTAATCACCACTGACGGCATTTTGATTGAAGGTGACCTTCGTCGTGAAAAGCAATCCATTCTCAAGCGTCTGACCTCCATTAACTGCTATCGTGGTCAGCGCCACCGCCGCGGCCTTCCGGTACGCGGCCAGCGTACCCGTACGAATGCCCGCACCCGTAAAGGCAAGAAGAAGACTGTTGGCGCGCAGGCCAAGAAGAAGTAATCCGCCAATCTGAATTTTAATATAGCTTTACTATGGCTAGCGAAGAAATCACCAACGAAACCGCCCGCTCCCGTCGCTGAAACTCCGGCCGCCGCTGTTTCCGCTCCTGAAGAAATCAAGAAGCCCGAACCCCGCAAGGACATCTTTGCGGAACTTGGTCTGGGCGGCGATGACGACAAGCCCAAAATCCTGAAGGCCAAGGGCAGCAAAAACGTTTCCACGGGCGTGGTTCACGTTTCCTCCACGTTCAACAACACCGTCGTGACTGTGACCGACCAGCGCGGCAATGTCATCGGCTGGTCCTCCGCCGGCAAGATGGGCTTTAAGGGTTCCCGCAAGAGCACGGCTTATGCCGGGCAGGTGGTGTGCCAGGACGCCTGCCGCCAGGCCATGGGCCACGGCTTGCGTGAAGTGGAAGTGCGTGTGAAGGGCCCCGGTTCCGGTCGTGAATCCGCTGTACGTGCCGTGCAGACGATCGGTATTGAAATCACCTCCATCAAGGACGTGACTCCCATTCCCCACAACGGCTGCCGTCCTCCGAAGGCCCGCCGTGTCTAATTGAGAATCCTTTACCTATAGATCTAATATATCATGGCTCGTTATACCGGTCCCCGCGATAAAGTGTCCCGCCGTTTTGGCGTTGCCCTTTTCGGTTCCACCAAGGCTCTTGAAAAGCGCCCCTTCCCTCCCGGCCAGCATGGCATGCGCGCCGGCCGCAAGAAGAAATCCGACTATGGCGTGATGCTTGCTGAAAAACAGAAGCTGCGTTTCCAGTACGGTGTGCTTGAAGGCCAGTTCCGCAAGTATTATGCAGAAGCCGCCCGCCGCCGCGGCATTACCGGCGATATTCTGCTTCAGCTCCTTGAGCTTCGTCTGGACAATGTTGTGTACCGCCTCGGTTTCAGCAACACCCGCGCCGGAGCCCGTCAGCTCGTTTCCCACGGCCACATCACCGTGAACGGCAAAAAGACGAACATTGCGTCCTACTCCTGCCGTCCGGGCGATGTCATTGCCGTTGGCGGCAAGGCTTCCTCCCAGCAGCTGGTTACCCGTTCCCTTGACCTGACTCAGGCTACTGTGGTTCCGGATTGGCTGGAATGCGACCGTGACAAGCTCACGGGCAAGATTGCCCGCGTGCCTTCCAAGGAAGAGATTGCTCCCATCGTCAACGAGCAGCTCATCGTGGAATTCTACTCCCGTTAATCTTTATTTCCTTCTGGATTTGCTTCAAAACCCCGGTTGCTTTTCGGCGGCCGGGGTTTTGGGCATTCAGGGGGGAGTAATGGAAGAGTTGGCTGTTGAGAGTTAAGGGAAGCGGATATAAGATGAAAGCATGACGGACGATTGGAAAAAAAGAGGCGCAGCGCTTTTCGATATGGACGGAACGCTCCTTCCCTGGGATACGCAATATGTTTTTTCCTGTTTTGTGGTGAGGCGCCATCCTTGGAGACGCTTGCTGATTTTTCTTTTCCTGGCCTGTATCCCGCTCTATATTTTGAGAATATGGGATGAGAACCGGATGAAGAGGGCTTATCTCATGTATTTGTGGGGGCTTCCCGCTGAAACGGTGCGGGAATATGGACGGAAGTTTGCCGAGATGGCGCAGGAATGGATTTATCCGGAGCTGAAGGAGCGGCTGGCAGAGTATCGGAAGAAGGGGTATTTGTGTCTCATGGTTTCCGCTTCTCCATCATTTTACGTGAAGCCTCTGGGTGAACTGCTGGGATTTGACGAAATTCTGGGAACGGATGTGCTTCTGGAGGAACGCATGCCGGCAATGCCGAAACTGCCGAACGGTAATAATAAGGGGGCGGTGAAGGTGGAACGTCTGCGGGAGCGGAATGTACTGCCGGAACATGGTGTTCTGGAAAACGCCGTTGCCTACAGCGACAGTGCCGCGGATTTGCCCATGCTGCTTTCCTGCAGGCGGAGGGTTTTGGTGAATCCTTCTCCTGCCCTGAAAGAAGACAGGCTTCTGGATGGTGCGGAGTGTCTGTATCCAGCAAGGCCTTGGAAGGGAAGGTTTGGCAAGATATGGAGAATTGGATTTTTTGTCATGGGGCTGGTGGATGTAAATAATGTGAAATCAATGACTTGCTGATTTATCAAGAGAAAATTCTTTACTTTTGTGACGAAAATGTTTCACTTTTCTTAACAAGGGGGGAAAAAGCATTTTTCTTTCCATGTTAGCAAATCAACAATTAATACCCTAACCAAGTAATAGTCATGCAAACCAAGAACATCATCAGTGTTGCGGCAGTTGTGGCATCCTTTGCCGGAGCTGCTCTTGCGGGTACTCCCGTCAAGATTGTTGCTCCGACTCCGGTTCCCGCTCCTGTGGCGACTTCCAGCCCGCTGTCCGGCGATATTTACGCCGGCTACGCTTCCAATTACACCTGCCGCGGCATTGTGGCTTCCCACGCGTTGGCGGAAGGGGATAGCGTCATCCCCGCCGGTGTCAATCTGAATTACAAGCTGTGCGATGCCAACTCCATTGTGGCTTCCGCTTCTTATACGACCTTGACTTCAGGCCACCATCTCATGGGGGACAGGGATACTTCCTTCCACAATGAGACCAATTTCAACCTTGGCTGGCAGAATAAGGACGGTTTGCTGAAGAACCTGTCCACGACGCTTGGCTGGAACCTGATTCACGGCGGTTTGCTGGGCAGCTTTGCCAAGTATGACCATGCTTGGCGCTATCGCAGGAATTTTAATGAATCTGGAGTTTCCGCTTCCTTTCCTGGCACCGACTTTTTATCAGCTGGATTTTTCAGAAATCCCGGTACTGGTTGGCTCATTTGCAATGGGACCGATCGCAGGTGTACTGATCGAGCTGGTGAAGATTCTTGTGCATCTGGTAACAAAGGGCTCTATGACAGCAGGTGTAGGCGATGTGGCAAACTTCATCTTTGGATGTACATTTGCAGTTCCGGCAGGTCTGATCTACCGCTATAAATCTGTTAAGAGCAGAAAACATGCAGTGATCGGAATGGCAGTTGGAACCGTACTTACAGCAGTAGTTGCATGCTTTATCAATGCATTCGTGTTACTTCCGGCATACGGAAAGGCTTTTGGAATGCCGGTAGAAGCATTTATCGAAATGGGAAGTGCAGTACACAGTTCTGTAAATAATCTTCTTACATTTGCAGCAATGATCATTTTCCCATTCAATATCTTTAAATACACACTGACATCCCTGATCGTATTCTTTATTTATAAGAGAATCCGTGTAGTGCTTAAAGGTGACTGATGGCAGACATGTCCGACGGAAGGGGAGCAGTGAAGGTCATCTTCTGTCCTGTGATGGGATGGGGGAATTCCATGTGGTAGGAATGTAAGGCCTGGCGGGTGATGTGTTCCATGTCAGGGTTGTAGAGGTAATCTCCAATCAGGGGATAGCCCAGATATTTCATATGGATACGGATCTGATGGGTGCGGCCGGTTTCCAGCTGAAGGGAGACCAGGCTGTGCCCATTTTCTTTTTTTACCAGTTTATAATGGGTGATGGCTTCTTCTCCATGGTCAAAATCTACGGTGCGCTCAATGATGGAGCCTTCTTTGCGGGAAAGAGGTGCTGTGATGGTTCCTGTGGGTGGGGTGAGGTCACCCTTTACGATTGCCAGGTATTCCCTGTGTACCAGGCGTTTTTTTGTCATATCGGCCATAATGCTGGCGCTGACCAGGTGTTTGGAAATTACGGTAAGTCCGGAGGTATCCCGGTCCAGGCGGTTGCTGCAACGGAAGATAAAAGGCTTTCCCTGATCCTGGTAGTACCATGCCAGGGCATTGGCCAGGGAGTTATAGTAGTTTTTCATGGAGGGATGGATAGGCATTCCGGCAGGTTTGTTAATCACCAGGATGTCTTCATCTTCATAAACAATGTTCAGGGGAAGCTTTACCGGTGGGATTTTCTCTGAGGATTCTGTCTCGCAGATACAGACCTGGAGATGGTCGCCTGCAGCCAGAGTCTGACGCATATAGTAGTGGATTCCGTTTACCAGGATACTTTGAGGCATCCGTTTGATTTCTGTGAAATTCTGCCGGGAGTATCCCTTTCTTCTGAGAAATTGTTCTACCCGAAGTCCGTTCTGGGATTCCGGGATTGTATATTCTATGGTTCGGTTCATAAGTTTCTCCTTTTGGGTGTGAAATATAGAAAGATATGGAGATTTCGGAATTATAGGAACAGCAGATCGTGATTAATGGTTTTATAAAATAATCTTCTGCATTCTGGGAGATCCTGTGTCTGGCCCAGCACCCACATCATTTTGGTAACGGAAGCTTCCAGAGTCATGTTATAGGATTCCAGTATGGGAAATTTCTCCTTGATCACTTTTCCAACCTGGTAGACTTCCATATCGCTGCCCTCATGGGTTACCTGAGTAGCCATGCATACCAGTTTACCGGCAGAGATCCAGTCTGAAAGTGCATTCAGAAAACTGTCATTGCCATAGTTTGGAAGAACGCCTACGCTAAAGGATTCGATGATAAGCCCGTCATAGGAGCCTGCCAGAGTGTCCAGGATCCGTCCGTCAGTTCCGGCAATTACTTTGCCGCCAAATACAATGGAGATACCGTGAGCCCTGTCGTGGGAGGCAAAACGCAGGCTGTCCAGCAGATTGGAGCGGGCATCTGTGATTGCCAGGTCAATGGACTGGAAATTACATTTTATTGCTTGATTCTTGGAACAGTAATTCATGACTGGACGGAAAAATAAAACAGGAGAATGTACATCAGCAATTCCCTGAGTGAAAATCCTTTTATCTCCTCATTATCCCAGACGCCGGCAGGATAGCAGCTGGCAAGGAAGGTATCCGGACCACAGTAAAGCCCATAGAGAAGCAGTCTCTTTCCTTCGCGGATTCCTTCCGGTTCCATGATCAGTCCCCAACGGAGCTGATCCATCAGATGGAGGTAGAGAGACACACATAGAACCAGATTGCTGTTACGGTTCCTGGAGAGAAAAACATCTTCCAGTGCAGAGGCCTTTTCAAAACAGACATTCCAGGTGTTGAAAAATGACTGGTGTTCTTTATAAAAATCCCACATGATACCTGGGGTGATTCCATATCTGGCAGTTCGGATAAGTACCTGGAACTGCCTTGCACCGCTGGCTGCGGTCTGTTTCAGAAGTGCCTGTGTGACTGCAGTGCTGACTGTTCTGCCGATAAGCTCTCCCAGTTTGGAATGTCCGGAGGCGTCTGTGAGGGTGGTTTTTCCATCCATACAGGCTGCGATCACAGTTCCGTCTGTGCCTGAGCCGGTAGCGATTTCCTCAGAATAGCAGCTTCCAAGTAAAAGATGGGAAACAGCAGCAGCTTTTGCTTCTGAACAGAGCATCAGTGCCCGGCCTATGGCCGCGTCTGTAAGGTTCTGGTTGATATATACAAAAATATTGATGGTTCCGGGAGGCAGCATTTCATAAAAACCATTGTGCTCACAATAGGAGGAAGGGTCTCCCGGACACATTCCATTGGAATCAATTCCTCCTGTGACAGCAGCAGTTACAGATAATTCCTGATGCCGGAGCGTTTCCACTGCGCAGAGCTCTGTCCAGGCGGCTGTGCTCAGTGCGGTGGCAGTCTGTGGGTTGATTTCCAGTCTTTGTGCATGTACCATCAGATCCTTCTCATAGGTATCTCCCAGCATTTCGCATTCATAATCACCGTTCATGCAGTTAATATTTAGTGCATGGGTAAGATGTGTGGTGATTCCGCCGTTCAGAGGACTGGTGCTGAGAACCTTTGTCCTTCCTGGAAAAGTAAAAATCGTACTTCCGTTTTTCTGACTGTAAGTAAATATATCATTCATTATAATGCCTCTCTAATATTCAAAGATATTCCACTTTAAATCCGGACTCCTGACAATATCGGTCTGCTTTGGAGCCTTTATAGCAACGGATCGTAGCTGCACGGTTAATGATCCATTCTCCGATATACTCCGGATCATGGCGGATTTCCAGGTACTGCAGGCGGTTACATCCGTGAAAAACCCATTTTCCGATATAACGGACATTAGGCGGGAGAGTAACAGTAATCAGGTTATTACATTTGAAAAAAGCACTTTCATCCAGAATTTCCAGTGAATCGGGGAGCTCCAGGGAAGTCAGGCCACAGGAATAAAAAGCCTGATTACTGATTACCTTCAGATTTTCCGAAAAATGGACTTCACTCAGATTTTTGCATTTGTAAAAGCTGCCGTTACCTATCTCCTGAAGCGAATCAGGAAAAGAGATTTCTCTTAATGCAGAGCATTCTGAAAAGGCGTCTGCCTGGATTTTAAGCAGCCTGCTTTCACTGGAAAAAAGAGTTTCTGATAATTTGTGGGCGTTGCGGAGCATGCCCTTTGAAATTGTGGAAATATATTGAGGGATATAGATAGAGGATAAAGTGGTACAGTCGGAAAATGCTTCCTTTCCAATCTGGCACAGACTTTCAGGAAGAAGCAGATGTTTCAGGCGGCTGCATCCCGAAAATGCGTTTGAGCCGATCTGTTTCAGACCATATGGAAATGAAACAGACTGGATCATGGATCTGTTCTGGAAGGTTTTTTCAGAAATAATGGTACAGTTTGCCGGAATGTCTATGTCTCTTTTTAAATATGGGGTACAGTTACAGCGTTGAAGTGTCAGGTTTTGTTTTCTGCCGGATATATTGTATGTCATAAAAAAAACTCCTTTGCAATAGAATATTTGTTTTCTCTGCAACGGAGCAATGTAATACTTTCATAAACGGGCAGGTTGATGAAATGCATGAGCAAAAACCGTCAGGTTGCCGATACTCCGTATTCCGGTAAGAAACAGAGAAAACATCTGGTAAAAAGGGATCTTTCTTTAGTACAAAAATGGGTACACTAAATAAGATCACCCTTCCACTTCCCATTGCGTGTAGTTGGTGGCGGCAGCCTTAAGCAGGTATTCTGACTCACGCAGTGACGCTGTAATCTCTCCTTCTCACATGATAATATGCAATGGATATGAGACCCAGCTGCACGTATACAGCAGCACGACTGTCCAGGATTCTGACCTGATTCCCTCTTGGCTGAAGGTCCGACATCCTGTGCCGTGACCAGCAGAACTTAAAACCGGTAATTGTTAATAAATATTCAATTTGTTCTTATTATAAATGTTTTGTAAAAAAAAGCAATCATTTTTTACAAAATATGACAAAAATGATGAGTACTGGTTGTGTGAAAATATATGATTAATATTTGACATTTATTTTTCAGTGTTGAATATTGGATATGAGAAAATAAGTCTTGCTTTTCAGAATAATGTAATTTAAACTGTAGTCATAGTGAAAATTTATCACCTGCCGCCTGATCTGGCATTTCAAGGCAGGATTATCTGGCGTTCGCCGACATTTTCACCAGAATTTTTTTATTTTATAATACTGACAAAACAAAATTGTTGTGGGTATCGTGATATTCTGCCTTTTTGTTTTGTCTGAAGGAGAGGAGGCAGAAACAATTAAAAGTGAATTTTTTTGTAGTCAACCGTAGTTCGGGGTTTTAGAAAGCTTGTGAAAATGCTATAATGAAAGCGAGGGATTTAATGAATAATACGATCTTCGATGACGTATTTCGTACAATGGTTGAGAAGATACCGCAATTAGCAGTACCGTTAATTAATGAAGTATTTCAGACTTCATATCCGGAGGATGTAGAGATTATACAGCTTCGAAATGAGCATCATCAGGAGAATGGTGAGATTATTACAGACTCCTGCCTGAGGATTGGAAGGAAGTTGTATCATATCGAATGTCAGAGTGTTGATGATACCACAATGGCAATCCGGATGATCGAGTATGATTTTGCTATTGCTTTAGATTCGGCCAGAAAGTACGGACGCAGATACCGTATCCCTACTGTAAAACTTGATGAATATACGAAAGATAAAATTTTCGAGAAGAATCTGCTGATGTTTCTGCCGTTTTATATTATGC
>OLRV01001701.1_pt1 | contig 18239 bp, 18 predicted proteins | sample 1672421 | NCBI WGS metagenome assembly OLRV01 (sample SAMEA3136684, study PRJEB25190) | human gut metagenome | biome: human gut; feature: human-associated habitat; material: faeces | place: Austria | collected 2013
GGGGTGGAGGTCAGGGTATTCAACCCCGTGCACCACTACGTCAACCGGCTGTACTTCAACTACCGCGACCACCGGAAGATCACCTGCGTGGATGGCGATATTGCCTACACCGGCGGCGCCAATATCGCCGACGAGTACGCCAACCTGATCGAACGCTTCGGCTATTGGAAGGACTGCGGTCTCCGGCTGGAGGGCGAGGGCGCCTGGGGCCTGACCCGGGAGTTCCTGCAGATGTGGCAGCGGATGGACGGTCAGCTGTACCATGAGTACGACTATTATCGCCCCCTGCACCACCCCCTGGAGCAGGGCTTCTGCCAGACTGTGGTGGACGGCCCCGATGACAACCCCAACAACGCGGCGGAGGATCTGTTCCTCCAGATGATCGGCCGCGCCCGGCGGGAGGTGTATATCACCACACCCTACCTGGCTATCGACGAGCCCATGCTCAAGGCGCTGTGTCTGGCCGCGGAAAGCGGTGTGGATGTCCGTCTCATCATGCCCGGCATCCCGGACCACAAGTTTGCCTATCTGGTGGCGGAGAGCTACTTCGACCAGCTCATGGCGCATGATGTTAAGATATATACCTTTACACCTGGCCTTGTCCATGGAAAAACCGTCCTGACTGACCGCGAGACGGCCTTTGTAGGCTCCGTCAATATGGACTACCGCAGCTTCCAGCTGCACTTCGAATGCGGCGAGGTGTTCTATGGCACGCCCGCCATCGAGACGCTGCTGGAGGATATGGACACCACCATGGCCCGCTGTGCGCCCATGACGCCGGAGCGTATGGCGGAGCGCCCGTTTTGGCGGCGGGCGATAGGGACGGTATTACGGCTCTTCGCCATGTGGATGTAACCCCCGTCTGGTATATTTCCGCCCCGGCTGCGTCGAATATCCAAGAAAGGAATTACCCATGGCCTGCTTTATCATCGGCGCGGGCAGCTTTTACGGCCTGCCTGTGTCTGTTCAAAGGACCGATATGGTCATCGCCGCCGACGGCGGCTGGCATACCTGTCGGGAAAATGGCATAACGCCCACGCTGCTGGTGGCGGATTTCGACTCGCTGGACGCCGCGCCGGCGTTTGACCACATCCTCCGCTTGCCGGTGGAGAAGGATGACACCGACATGATCCGGGCAGTCAAGGAGGGCTTCGACCGTGGTGAGAGGGAGTTCCATCTCCTGGGCGGCATGGGCGGCCACCGGACAGACCACACGGTGGCCAATATGCAGACGCTGGCCTACATTGCCCGCCGGGGCGGGCAGGGCTGGCTGTACGGAAACGGTGAGCGCTTCACCGCCATCTGCGACGGGGGCGAGATCACACTCACCGCAGGGCAGAACAGCGTTTTCTCCGTGTTCTGCCTGGGCGCAGACGCGGAGGGCGTTACCATCGAGAACGCCAAGTATCCGCTGACCGACGCCGTGCTGACGGCGGATTTCCCTCTGGGGGTCAGCAATCATTTTATAGGACAGGCGGTGCGCGTCGCGGTGCGGTGTGGCTGCCTGCTTATAGGGATAACAGATAAGGAGTAACGAAACATGAAAAACACCATGAAAAAGCTGCTGGCGCTGTTGTTGGCACTGGTGCTGACCCTGGCCCTGGCGGCCTGCGGCCAGAAGGAGGTGACGCTGCCTGTGGCGGACGGCGCGGTCATCGGTCAGGGTGCCGTGGCCTTCACTGTGGAGGTGCAGGGTGCGGACGGCAAGACCGTCACCTTCACCGTCAACACCGATGAGGAGACGGTGGGCGCGGCGCTGCTGAAGCTGGGCGTTATCGCCGGCGATGACTCCGAGTACGGCCTGTACGTCAAGACTGTCAACGGTGAGACCGCTGACTACGATACGGACGGCACCTACTGGGGCCTCTACATCAACGGCGAGTACGCCATGACCGGTGTGGACGCCACTACGCTGGAGGCCGGCGCGACCTATGCTTTCCGTGTGGAGAAAATAGGTAATAATGGGACTAACCAGAGTGATGTACTGATTATTGATAACCCTAAACAGAAGGATGCCAGCAAAAACGATACATTGATTATTGATGAAGCTGGAAAACAGATTTGGAAAGTATATGCAATGACCAGTGAGTTGCATTTTAAGGCAAGCTGTAAGGGTCCTGGATATTTTGGAATAAAAATCTTAGATAGCAATCAGGATTTTTTTGCATTAGTTTTGAACGAAACGGGGAGTTTTGAACTTGATAAGACAATTACTGGTTTAGCTGTAGATGAAATGTACTATATCCAAGTCGAATATAGTGATGGGTCAATCTCATATTCTTGGTGGGGAACATATGGACAATAAATAGAAGTCGGCAAGAGAGAGCAGTATGATAATTTATTGATTGTGTGTGTGTACTCCTTAATATGTCAATATAAAATAATAAAAAAAGAGACGGCGCAGCCGTCTCTTTTTTATACCTTTTCCAGTGACTGCACCACATCGCCCAGCAGATACAGGGAGCCGCAGCAGACGGCTGTGCCATCGGGCGGCGTGTCCGCCAGCATTCGGGACACACCCTCCCGGATGGTGCCGCAGGCCGTTACCGGTTTGCCATATCGCCGCAGGAAGGCCGCCAGCTCTCCGGCGTCCAGCGCACGGGGATTGTGGGGGGTTACAGTGATAAACCGCGCGGCCAGCGGAGCCAGCTGGTCGTACATTTTTCCATAGTCCTTGTCCGCCAGCACACCGGTCAGCACCGTTACCGGCTGGCCCGGCAGATACTCCCGGATGGCCGCCGCCAGCGAGACCATGCACTGGGGGTTGTGCCCTCCGTCCAGAATGATCGTGGGCTGCCGCCGCACCACCTGAAACCGTCCCGGCCACGCGGTCTGGGCCAAGCCCTGACGGACGGCACTTTCATCAATGTGCCAGCCACGCTGCCGCAGAACATCAATGGTCGTCAGCGCCACGGCGGCGTTTCGCAGCTGGTGGCCGCCCAGCAGGGGCAGCCGCAGGTCCTTATATGGGCCGTAGTTGAATATCTGCCCCTCCAGCGTGTCGCAGACTGAGGAGAGGGCATCGAAGTCCGCCACAGTCAGCGGTGCGCCTGCCGCGCGGCAGTGCACGGCCACCACCTCCTGCACGGAGGGGGCACAGGGGTACAGGACGGCATGACAGCCGGGCTTGATGATGCCCGCCTTGGTGGCGGCGATGGCCTCCACCGTATTCCCCAGCACTTTGGTGTGGTCCAGACCGATGTTGGTGAGCACGGCCACCTCCGGCGCGGGGATCACATTGGTGGCGTCGAATTCACCGCCCATGCCTACCTCGCATACCACAATATCGCACATCTCCCGGGCAAACCAGGTCAGGCCGATGGCCGTTACCAGCTCAAACTCCGTGGGGGGATCCGCCATGCGGTCAGCCAGCGGGCGCAGCTCCTCCACCAAGGCGCACAGGGTATCGTCCGGGATAGGTGCGCCGTTGATCTGCATACGCTCATTGAAGCGGAAGATGTACGGCGAAGTGTACAGCCCCGTTTTATACCCGGCGGCGCGCAGCACGGAGGCCAGCATGGCGCAGGTGCTGCCCTTGCCGTTGGTGCCGGTGACGTGGACATACTTTACGTGCCGCTCCGGATGGCCAAGCAGGCCCAGCAGCGTATCGATACGGCTGAGCCCGGGCACACTGCCCCGCCAGTCCACCTTGTGGATGTACGCCAGCACCTCATCCAGCGTCATGGCTGTCACCGCCCTTCGTCTTTATCCGCCGCAGTACCGGGGAGAGTGCGTTCCGCCGCATCAGCAGCCACACCAGCAGCGCGTCGATACAGCCGGTGATGGCGAACTGAACGCTGCGGGCCGCCAGCCGGGTGAGGAAATAGGGCCATTTGGCTGCACCACCGTACACCAGCGCCAGAGCCATGCTCTGCCAGAGCACGGAGCCGCATACCGCCGCAGGAAATACCGCCATCGCCGCCCGCCAGAGGGTAGGCCTGCGCCAGACATACCGGCGCACCAGCCCCGCCCACAGGCCGTACAGAATGGGCGGTAGACAGAAGATCGGGTTGTAGCCAAAGGGGGAAAACAGGCAGCCGATAAAGTCGGCGGCAAAGCCCACCGCGGCGCCGGGCAGCGGCCCGAACAGCAGTCCGGCCAGCAGGATAGGCACCGCCTCCAGAGAGAAGCGGCTTACTTCGCTGGGAATGATGGTCAGCAATCGGGCCAGCACCACGCTCAGCGCGGTCAGTAGGGCGCAGACCGTCAGGGCATAGGTGTCGAGGACCGGTACGGGAACGGCGCATAGTTCTTTTTTCTGCATAAAAAAATACCTCCTTATCCTTGGGATGGGAGGTATCACCATATAGATAACGACACAAACTGCCCGTGGAAGCTGGAATGGTATCGCGGCGCAGATGCACCTTCGTCCGGCGGCAGCCTCCCATCCGTCCGGCACTTAACGCACCATCCCTACACGGAACTGTTCACAGTATATACGCATTCCCACGAAAATGCAAGAAAAATAATCCCACAAGATATAGACCCGACAGTTGACTACATTCCACAGGATGATGTATAATGGTCGTGAATACATACCGAGATGCGGCAAGGAGGGCACAGCATGGCTTTTGACTTTGAAAACGGTTCCTACACCGACGCCGCCGGGCGCACGGTCCTTGATCCTGCTGTTTACAAGGACTGGCAGATCGGCGCGGCGGCGGAGCAGGCCCTGCCCCCGGTAGACTGGTTCCGCCGGAAGCTGGGTCTGCTGCCAGAGGAGCTGCTGCCCTATGGCAAGACCCCCAAGCTGGACTTTCTGCGGATCATGGAGCGCCTGAAGGACCGGCCGGACGGCAAGTATATTGAGGTAACGGCCATTACCCCAACGCCCCTGGGCGAGGGGAAGTCTACTACGTCTTTGGGCCTGATCGAGGGACTGGGACGTCTGGGCGCCAATGTGGGCGGCTGTCTGCGCCAGCCTTCCGGCGGCCCCACCATGAACGTCAAGGGCACCGCCGCCGGCGGCGGGAACGCCCTGCTCATTCCCATGACGGAGTTCTCCCTGGGCCTGACCGGCGATATCAACGACATCATGAACGCCCACAATCTGGCTATGACCGCCCTGAATGCCCGTATGCAGCATGAGCGCAATTATGACGACGAGACGTTGGCCAAACGCGGCCTGCGGCGGCTGGACATCGACCCGGAGCGCGTGCAGTGGAGCTTTGTGCTGGATTTCTGCTGCCAGGCCCTGCGAAAGATGCGTATCGGCCTTGGCGAGGGGAAGATGGACGGCTATCCCATGGACACCTGCGCCAACATCGCCGTCAGCTCTGAGCTGATGGCTATCCTCTCCGTGGCCCGGGACCTGGAGGACCTGCGTCGGCGCATCGGCAGCATCGTGCTGGCCTATGACAAGCAGGGAAGACCCGTTACCACCGAGGACCTGGAGGTAGCCGGGGCCATGACCGCCTGGATGCGGAACACCATCAACCCCACGCTGTGCTACACGGTGGAGCATCAGCCGGTGCTGGTCCACGCGGGGCCCTTTGCCAACATCGCCATCGGCCAGTCCTCGGTCATCGGCGACCGCCTGGGGCTGAAGCTGTTTGATTACCATGTCACCGAGTCCGGCTTCGCCGCCGACATCGGCTTCGAAAAGTTCTGGAACGTCAAGTGCCGTTTGTCCGGACTGAAGCCGGACGTGTCGGTGCTGGTGGCCACCGTCCGCGCCCTGAAGATGCACGGCGGCGGCCCGGAGGTCATCCCTGGACGACCTCTGCCGGAGGCGTATACACGGGAGGATCTCGCCCTGCTGGAGGCAGGCTGCGCCAATCTGCTGCACCACGTGGCCACCATCCGCAAATCCGGTGTCACCCCTGTGGTGTGCATCAACAAGTTCTATACCGATACCGACGCGGAGCTGGAGCTGGTGCGCCGTATCTGCGCGGAGAACGGCCTGCGCTGCGCCGTGTCCAATCACTGGCGCTATGGCGGTGCTGGCGCCGAAGAGCTGGCCCGCGCGGTCATGGCTGCCTGCGACGAGCCCTCGGCGCTGCAATTCCTCTACCCGGACGATATGCCTCTGCGTGAGAGGGTGGAGCGCATCGCCCGGGAGGTCTATGGCGCCGACGGGGTGGACTGGTCGCCGCTGGCGCTGGAGAAGGCGCAGCGGTTCGAGTCCGACCCCAGGTACGCCGACTACTGCACCATGATGGTGAAAACGCACCTGTCCCTGTCCCACGACCCGGCCCGAAAGGGCGTGCCTACCGGCTGGCGTCTGCCGGTGCGGGATGTGCTGGAGTACAGCGGCGCCCGGTTCCTTTGCCCCGTGGCTGGCAGCATCTCTATGATGCCCGGTACCGGCTCCGACCCGGCCTACCGCCGTATTGACGTGGACACCGCCACCGGCGCGGTCCGCGGCCTGTTTTAAGGAGGGCACTATGGACGACACCAACAAGACCTGCCGCGAATTTGTGGCCGCGCTTGCCTCGTCAGCACCGACGCCCGGCGGTGGCGGTGCCGCCGCGCTGTGCGGCGCTGTCGGCGCGGCCCTGTGCGGCATGGTGGCCAGCCTGACCACAGGAAAAAAGAAGTACGCCGACGTGGAAAGCGAGATACAGCAATTACTGAAAAGCACAAACGCTTTACAGAATAAGCTGCTGGACCAGGTCCGCGCGGACGCGGAGGGCTTTCAGCCTCTCAGCCGCGCCTACGCCATTCCTCGGGAGGACTCCACCCGTGCGGCGGTGCTGCAAGATGCTGCCGAGACGGCCTGCACCGCACCGTTGGAGATCATGGCCCTGTGTGCCGCGGCCCTGTCTGCTGCCGGACGGTTGGCGGAGATCGGGTCTCGGCTGGCGGTGTCCGATGCTGGCTGTGCCGCCGCCATACTGCGCGGTGCGCTGGAGGCCGCGGCCCTGAACGTGCTGGTCAATACAAAGACTATGACTGATCGGTCGGCGGCCGACCATCTGAACGCTCGGTGCTTCGCTCTGCTGGATCAGGGCAGGACCGACGGCGAACGTATTTTCTGCGCGGTGCGCGATCAACTTGTCTGATAAGGAGGGACGTGCATGGCCGTTCTGCTGACCGGAAAGCCTGTGGCGGATGCGCTGTCCGCCGACACCCGCACCCGTGCCGAGGCGCTGCTGTCAAAGGGCGTCCAACCCCGTTTGGTCCTCCTGCGCTGCGGCGATAACGAGGCCGACGGTGCGTACATACGCGGCGCCGTGAAGCGCGCTGCGCTTTGCGGTGTGGCCGCGGAGCTACGCACCCTGCCCGCGGATGCCTCCGCCGATGTGGTGGCGGCAGCTATCGACGCCGTCAACCGTGACCCTGCCGTTCACGGCTGCCTGCTGCTGCGGCCTCTGCCGCCCCATCTGCGTGGGGAGGAGAGCGCCCTCTGCGCCCGCCTGGCGCCGGACAAGGACGTGGACGGCATGACGCCCGAGAGCGCTGCCGCCGTGTTCACCGGACAGGGGAGAGGTTTCGCCCCCTGCACCGCCCAGGCCTGTATGGCGCTGCTGCGCCACTACGGCATTGACTCCTGCGGCAGGCACGCAGTGGTCATCGGCCGTTCCCCGGTGGTAGGCCGTCCGGTGTCCATGCTGCTCCTGCGGGAGAACGCCACCGTCACCGTTTGCCATACAAAGACGCCGGATACGGCGGTCCTGACCCGCGAAGCGGATATCATTATCACCGCCGCCGGCGCGGTCAACAGCCTGACCGCCGCCCATGTCCGACCCGGCCAGACCGTGCTGGATGTGTCCATGAACTGGAACGGTACCGCCCTCTGCGGCGACGCGGACTTTCCGGCGGTGTCGTCCATCGTGGATGCCATTACGCCTGTGCCCGGCGGCGTAGGGGCTGTTACCTCCGCGGTGCTGATGGCCCATACCGTCCGCGCGGCGGAATATCTGACAGGGGAGGGCGGCACATGAACGTCTTTACCCCCGCCGAGACAGCGGCCAACTATGCTGCCGCCGGTGTCCTCAAGACCCGGCAGCCCTTTTTGAAGCTACTGCTTCTGGGCATTGCCGCCGGAGCGCTGATCGGGTTTCCGGTCTGCGTCACCAACATGGCTACCTATGCCATCACCAACGCCAGCGCGGTCCGCATCATCGCCGGCGTCCTGTTTGCCTTCGGCCTGGGTATCGTGGTGCTCACCGGTGCCGAGCTGTTTACCGGCAATACCCTCCTGGTCATCAGCCTGCTGGACAGGCGTGTGACCTGGTGCGCCATGCTCCGCAACTGGGGCATTGTGTATCTGGGCAATTTCCTCGGCGCGCTGGCCCTGAGCTGGATCTGCGCCCGCTTCGGCTGGCTGGACGCGGGAGACGGCGCGCTGGGCGCTTATACCATGCAGCTGGCGGTAGGGAAGATGACCATGCCCTTCGGCAAGGCCTTCTTCATGGGCGTGCTGTGCAACATTCTCGTCACGGTCGCTGTGCTGGCGAGCCTGTCCGCAAAGGATGCCGCCGGCCGTATTCTGGGCGCGTGGGTGCCAGTGATGTTCTTTGTGGTGGCCGGCTTCAGCCACTCCATCGCCGACATGACCTATTGTGCGCTGGCCCTGTTCGGCAAGTCCGCCCCGGCCTGCGCCGCTGCGGCACAGGCCGCCGGTACGGACCTGTCCGTCCTGACCTGGAGCCGCTATTTCCTGGGGAATATGCTCCCCGTCACGCTGGGAAACACGGCGGGCGGCGTGCTGGTGGGCCTTGCGGCCTGGTACTGCTATCTCCGCAAGAAAGGATAACGTTCCATGAATATGTTTTTGACCCTGGCTTACTTATTCTTCATTGGCTCCACCCTTGGATGGGTGGCTGAGCTGCTGTACCGCCGGTTTCTCTCCGGCGCCAACCCGGAGCGTAAGTGGATCAACCCTGGCTTCTGCGTGGGGCCCTATGTGCCCCTGTACGGTTCGGGCCTCTGTATTCTTTATCTGTTGGCCTCCATCGGTGAAAAAAACGGTGTGGACACGGTGGGGGAGAAGCTGCTGCTCTTTGCGGGCATGGCCCTGAGCATGACAGCTATCGAATACATCGCCGGTATCGTCAGCCTGAAGTTCATGCACATCCGCCTTTGGGATTACAGCAAGCAGTGGGGCAATATCCAGGGCCTGATCTGCCCGGCCTTCTCCGTCCTTTGGGCGGCGGTCAGTGCCGTGTACTACTTCTGCGTCCATCCTTATATCCTGGACGCGCTGGATTGGCTGTCCCGCAACCTGGCCTTCTCATTTGTCATCGGCTTTTTCTTTGGCGTGTTTACCATCGATCTGGTCTATTCCGCAAAGCTGGTGTCCCGTATCCGCAAGTTCGCCGACGAGCACGATGTGGTCATTAAGGTGGAGAACCTGAAGGCCCACATTCGCCAGCGGCAGGAGGAGCGCCGCGAGAAGTACAGCTTCCTCTTTGCCTACCGTTCCCGCAGCGAGCTGCTGGAGCATCTGCGCGAGGCGCAGGAGACTTGGGAGGAAAGACGCCGCAAGTGATATTGCTTTACAGGAGGCTGCCGTATGCACATGACTGTCTTGTTTGCAAGTCCCCGTGCGGCGCACAGCAACACCCGCGCCCTGCTGGTGCCTTTTCTGGAGACGTGGCGTGCCGCCGGCCACACGGCGGAGGTGTTTTCGCTCTTTGATCTGCACATTGAGCCCTGCCGCGCCTGCCGCGGCTGTCAGATGGACTGGGAGCATCCCGCCTGCGTTCTGGCGGATGATATGCCCGCCATATTTGACGCCGTCCTCCGCAGCGATATCCTGCTGCTGGCCGCGCCCATCCACTCCTGGTTCTGCCCCGCGCCCATGAAGGCCGCGCTGGACCGCTTCGTCTATGCGCTGAATAAGTACTACGGTCCCCGCGGCCGCGGTCCGTCTCTGCTCTCCGGCAAGTCTCTGGCCATTCTGACCACCTGCGGCTACCGGCCGGAGAAGGGCGCAGACCTGTTCATCGAGGGGATGCGCCGCTGGTGCAGGCACACCGATATGCGCTATGTAGACGCATTGACCGAGCACCACCTGGGCTACGATCACACGTTCATGGACGCGGAAAAGGAGGCCCGCGCCCGCGCCTTTGCCAGGTCGCTCATGCAGGCATAAAAAACGACCTTCGGTACAATGCCGAAGGTCGTTTTTTGCGTCAATGCAGGTCCTGCTGCTTCATCCATACATCCATGACCACGCTGTGGGGCAGCAGCTTCGTCAGCCCTGCCTGTACCCGCGCCACAAAGCCGTACTTGCACACGTCCTTGCCCCGCTTGGCGTCCCGCCAGGTGCGTGCTACAATGTCGTCCGGATCGTACATGGCCGCGTATTTCTTCACAATGGGCGTCTCATCCGACTTGATGGCCCGGTCGAAGAACGCCGTCTTTGTCCAGAAGGGGCACACCGCCATAACGCCGATGCCGCGGCTTTTCAGCTCCCGGTTCAGCGCCCGGCTGAAGCTCAGCACAAAGGCCTTTGTGGCACCGTAGATATCGATATAGGGGATGGGCTGGAAGGCCGCCACGGAGGCGATGTTGATGATCTGGCTGCCCCGGGGCATATAGGGTGCGGTGATCTGGCACATGGCCACCACCGCCTGGCAGTTCAGGTCCGTCATGTTCAGATTCACCGCCAGCGGCGTGTCCAGCACGGCGCTGAACTTGCCGTAGCCGCTGCAATTCATCAGCAGGCCTACCTCCACCGGCGTCTCCGCCAGCGCCGCGGCGTACACATCGAAGCTGCCGCGGTCCGTCAGGTCCAGCGCCAGCACGCGGACGGGGAAGGGGACCGTGGCGCGCAGGGCCTCCAGCTGCGCCTCATGCCGCGCGATGACCCACACCTCGTCAAAGGTGCCGTACCGATCCACCGTCTCGGCGAACCGTTTGCCCATGCCGCTGGACGCGCCTGTGATCACTGCGATCTTCTTCATACGATAGCCCTCCCGGTCTTGTTATATCCCTACTGTATCCCATTTTTTGGCGGCCGTCAACCTGTTTTCCCCGCCCGCGGCACAAAAAAAGAACACGCCTTACGGCGTGTTCTCTCGGCGCTTTCGGTTACGCGGCGGCGTGTGCGGGCTTGTTCTCGTGCTTCTCCTCGCGGCTGCGCTCCAGCAGCAGCGCGCGGGTGGTGGAAGCGGTGAACACCACAGCCCAGAACAGGGTGACATACTCGCCGATCAGGCGCATACCCGCCTCGGGAGCCGTCATCAAAAAGGCGGACGCGATGACCAGCACCAGGGAAACAACGGCGATAGCGACGTGCGTAGAAATGTTTTTCATGGTAACATCCTCCTTGAAAAATTTTATGTGAGTTTTGTTGTTTTTTGGTTTCAGGCTCTTGCCTTCCTGTTGATGCTATAGTAGAATATTTCACAGGAAAAGTAAAGCTGTACTTTGTTATAGTACTTGTTAGAAATACTAATAGATTGGAAGGAGGAAAAACCATGGAGACTGCCCGCTGCCGCGCCTTTCTGGCCGCTGCCGAGACCGGCAGCTTTTCCCGCGCCGCCGAGATGCTGCGCTACACGCCCTCCGGCGTCAACCAGCTGGTCACCGCACTGGAGAAGGAGATCGGATTCTCTCTGTTCAGCCGCAGCACCAAGGGCGTGGCGCTCACGGCCAACGGCCAGCTGCTGCTGCCCGTTATCCGCGAGATACTTCACCAGGAGGATAAGCTTTTCGAGCTGTCCGCCCAGATGAACGGCCTGCTGATCGGCACCGTCACCATCGCCGCCTATTCCAGCATCGCCACCCATTGGCTGCCCGCTGTCATCCGGGATTTTCAGGAGAACTACCCCCACGTGGAGATCAAGCTGATGGAGGGTATCTGGCAGGAGGTGTCCCAGTGGCTGGAGGAGCGTACCGCCGATATCGGCTTCCTAAGCTACCAGGAGAATATGCCCTTCGAGTGGATCCCACTGGCCGAGGACCCCATGCTGGCCCTGCTGCCCCGGAATCATCCTCTGGCCGGTGCCGACTGCTACCCGCTGAAGCGGTGCGAGCAGGACAGCTTCATCATGCCCGCTCTGGGCTGTGATGACGACGTGGAGGCGCTGTTTGCACGCAATCACGTTGATCCCAACATCCGCTATACCACCATCGAGAACTTTTCCGCCATGTCCATGGTGGAGCAGGGCCTGGGTGTCAGCGTGATGAACAAGCTCATCACCGAAAAGCGTATCTGCGATGTCGCCATGATCCCCATCGACCCGCCGGCCAGCATCACGTTGGGCGCGGCACTCCACTCCCGGGCGGACGCCTCGCCGGCCGTAAAGATGTTCCTGAAATACGCCGTCCGTATGCTGACAAAGAGCGCCGTCTGAGCCTATCGGAAAATCTTATATCCATTCAGTGTTCCCCGCTTGCGGATACCCTGCGGAATAGGGTATACTTACTTTAAATAACAAAAGGGAAGGAGTGCCCCTATGGATAAGCGCATTCTCGTCATCAACCCCGGCTCTACCTCTACCAAGCTGGCCCTCTTTCAGGGTGAGCAAAAGCTGTTTGACGCCGCCGTGCGCCACAGCAAAGAGGACCTGAGCCCCTTCTCCTGGGTCATGGAACAGGCAGATTTCCGCCAGACCGCCATTGAAAAGGAACTGTCCGCCCACAATGTGGACCTGACCACGCTGGACGCCGTCTGTGCCCGGGGCGGTCAGCTGCCCTACTGTGCCGCCGGTACCTACCTGGTGGATCAGGACATGGTGGACTTCATGTACACGGTCCGCGATGCGGCCCATGCCTCCAATCTGGGCTGCGTGCTGGCCCTGCGTATCGCCCGTCCGCTGGGTATCCCCGCCTTCATCTGCGACCCCGTCACCGTGGACGAGATGACCGATGAGGCCCGGATATCCGGACACCCGGTGCTACCGCGTATGATGACCGGCCACGCCCTCAACTGCCGCGCCATGGCCCTGCGCTGTGCCGCAGATGTGCTGCATAAGCCCCTGGCCGATTGCCGCCTGATCGTCCTGCACCTGGGCGGCGGCGGCTCCGCCCGCCTGTTTATCGGCGGCAAGATGGTGGACGGCGTCCGCGACGATGAGTGGATGTTCGCCCCGGAGCGCATGGGCGGCGTCAGCCTTCAGCCCCTGGTGGCCATGTGCTATTCCGGCGCGTACACCAAGCAGGACATCATGGACCTCATCCGCGGCAAGGGCGGCCTGATGGCCCACTTGGGCACCGCCAGTGCCCAGGAAGTGGAGCAGCGCATCGCCGACGGCGACGCGCACGCCAAGCTGGTCTATGACGGTATGCTGTACAGCTGTGCCCGGGCCATCGGCGGCCTGGCCGCCGCGGCGGATGGCCGCGTGGACCGCATTATCCTCACCGGCGGGCTGGCCCACTCCCACTATGTGACCGGCTACCTGACGCAAAAGCTCTCCTTCATCGCCCCGGTGGAGGTCATGGCCGGCGAGTTTGAGTTGGAGGCTCTGGCCGCCGGCGCAAGCCGTGTCCTCAATGGGCAGGAGCAGCCACGCCGCTTCGCCGACATCCCGCAGGCATAAAAAACAGCCCCGGCCGTCGCCGGGACTGTTTTTTTATGCTCTTTTTCTTCCGCAGACCTGGTACATCTCCCCATTGGAGATCACCGTGTCCACGTCCAGATACGGCGCCATCAGCGCCCGGACTTCGTTCTCATGCAGCAGACCAAGAGACACGGGCTTCGCGCTGCCGCTGTGGTGGGCGTCCAGCGCGGCGCGGCTCATGCCGTGGGCGATGGACAGCCGTCCGCCGGGGCGCAGCAGCCCGGATAGCCGCCGGATCAGACCCGCCGGGTCGGGGAAGTGGGGAAAGGCGTTGTAGACCATCACCACGTCGTAAGGGGCGCTCTCCTGCACCTGCACGTCTGTCTCCACGTCGCCGCAGATCACCTCGATGCACGTTCCCGCGGCCTTTTCCGCCGCCCGCGCCGCCATCTCCGGCGACAGGTCGATGGCCGTTACATGCCCCGCCTGCCGCGCCGTGTAGTCGCGGAACAGCACTCCGGTGCCGCAGGCCACGTCCAGCACACGGACGCCCGGCTGTACGTCGGCGTTGTCCAGAATGGCGGCGATCACAGGCTCGTTCCGCACCAGCTCAGCGTCCCAGCCCGGCGCCAGCCGGTCGAAGAAGGACTGTACGTCACGCTTGTCTATCATGGCGCGTCCCTCAGCGGAAGAAGGCGGCGGTGTCGATCTGCTGGTAGCCGCCGAAGCTGTTGGGCATCCGGTAGATATCCTCCGCAATGCCCTTGTCCAGAAAAGCGCCGGTGATCTCGTTGAGCTTTTCCGTCATGTCGATATCCGCGAACTGATCGGGATAGGCGCACTTGGCGGCAAACCATGCGTTGGCCAGCGCGATCTCATAGTTGGTGTAGTAGGCGTTGTAGGCCATCTCCAGATAGACCTGCCCGTTCTGCCACGCCTTGCAGCCGTCGAACATGCCGCTGTCCTCGGCGTACAGGGGCTTGATGTTCTTCACCGCCGCCGCGTCGATGAGCATGATGTCCATATCCGCGCCCAGCGCCGTGAACTTCTCCGCCTCGATGGGCTGGATGCCCGACGCGCTCAGGCCGCTGACGGCGTTTTTGATATGCGCCACCCGGAAGGTGCTGTAATCCTGCACGGTCATCAGGTGGTTGGTGGTGCCCCAGTTGCCCAGACCGCAGACATAGACGGAGGGCTTGGCATCCTCAGCGATATCCGCTGTGCGGCGGCCGAGCTCCGCTGTCTCGGATTCCACGAAGGACAGCAGCTCCGCCGCCCGCGTCTCCTTGCCGAATATCCTGCCCAGCAGGGTGATGGAGCCGCGGAAGTCGTCACTGAACACACCGTCCACGCCGGTGCGCAGAGTGACCACCGGCACGCCGGTCTGCTGCTGCAGGGCGTCCGCCTTGTCCGTGTCCTCGTACTCGGAGACGATGATATCCGGCGTGCAGGAGAGGATCTTCTCCGCCTCCGCCGCCTGTGCGTTGGGGCCGCCCACGCCGCAGGAGGGCAGCGCGGCGAAGGTGTCGCCGTAGACCATCACATAGGGGCGCGCCACGCCGTCGAACATCTGTGGACGCTCGCTGAGCGTGGTGTTGTCGATGTCCTCCACGCCGCACAGCAGGCTCACGTCGCCCACATAGCTGTACAGCCGCAGAGCGCCCGCGCCGATGCACACCACCCGCTGATAGCTGTCGGGCGTCAGCTCCAGCTCACGGCCGATCATGTCGGTGACTGTCACCGTCTCCGGTGCGTCGCCGGTGTCGTCCGCCGCGGGCTTCTGGCCGCAGCCGAACAGGGACAGCGCCATCACCAGCGCCAGCACAAGGGCAAAAAGTCTATTCTTCATCGTCGTCCGCTCCTATCAGATATTTTTTTCCGTCAATTACCGCCGCGCGTACCCGCGCGCCGAATATCTCCTGTACCGTCTCCGGTGTGAGGATGTCCCCGCCGCCGGTATATTTGATGCAGCCGTCCTGCATCAGGAACAGCCTGTCACCGCATTGCAGCGCCTGATTCAGGTCGTGGAGCGTACACAGCACCGTGATGCCCCGTGTCCGCGCCAGCCGCCGGGCATGGCGCAGGATGCGCTGCTCGTTGGCCACGTCCAGATTGCCGGTGGGCTCGTCGAATACCAGCAGGCGCGGCTCCTGCGCCAACGCACGGGCGATGGCCACCTTCTGCCGCTCGCCGCCGGAGAGCTGCTGCACGTTCCGCTGCGCCAGCGCCGTCAGCTCCATGTCCTCCAGCGCCGCGTCCACCGCCGCACGGTCATCCGCGCCCGGCTGGATGCCGAAGCGCGCCACGCGCCCGGCCATCACCGCGTCATAGACCCGCAGCCCGCCGAATTGCAGATCCTGCGGGACATAGGCCGCGACACGGGCGCGCTGCCGCCGGTCAATGGCCGTCAGATCCCGCCCGTCAAAGGCGATGCGCCCCGATTCCGGTGTACACAGCCCCAGCAGCGTCCGCATCAGGGTGGTCTTGCCGCAGCCGTTGCGGCCCAGCAGCACGCCCACCTGTCCCGCGTCCAGCGAAAGACTGGCGTTCCGCAGCACCGGCTGGCTGCGCCTGTCGTAGCGGAAGGTCACCTGTTCTACGCTCAACATACACGGCTCTCCTTTCGACCGAAGATCAGCGCCAGGAAAAACGGCGCGCCCAGCAGGGAGGTGATGGCGCCTACCGGCAGCGCCGAGCCGCTGCCCAGGCTGCGGCTCAGTGCGTCCGCCGCCAGCAGCAGCGCGCTGCCGCACAGCGCCGACGCGGGCAGCGCCCAGCGGTGGTCGTGCCCGATCAGCCGCTTGACCGCGTGGGGACAGATGATGCCCACGAAGCCGATGATGCCCAGAAACGACACGCACACGGCGGTGATCAGCGATGATGCCAGCAGGGACACCCAGCGCAGCAGCCCCACATTCACGCCCATGCTGCCCGCCGCGTCGCCGCCGCTGAGCAGGGCGTTGTACCGCCATGCCAGCACCGAAAACAGGACAATGCCCGCCGCCGTGATCGCCAGCATGATCAGGTCGGTGCGGTAGGTGGCGCGTCCCAGATCGCCGAAGCTCCATATCACCGCGGCGGACAGCCCCACGTCCGTGGCGTAGAATTGCAGAATGGTGGTGGCCGCCGTCCACACCGAGCCCAGGGCGATGCCCGCCAGCACCACCACGCCGGGAGAGAAGTCCCGCAGGCGGCACAGCGCCAGGATCACCAGCACCGACGCCGCCGCAAACAGAAACGCCAGCGCGGAGGTGGCGAAGGGATCGGCGGAGGCGGTGTAGCTGGTCAGATTGTTGCCGGTGGACAGGAAGCCGCCGGCAAAGGCCACGATGGATAGGTTGGCGCCGAATACCGCCGCATTGGACACGCCCAGCGTGGCAGGGGAGGCCATGGGATTGCCCAGCACCGTCTGCATGACAAGTCCGGCGGCGGACAGCCCGGCACCCGCGATGATGGCGGCCAGCAGGCGGGGCAGGCGGATGTACCGCATGATGCGCACCGCCGCTGTATCGCCCTGCCCCAGCAGCGCCAGCACGCACGAGCGCACCGACATGCCCGACGAGCCCACCAGCAGCTCCGTCAGCGCCAGCAGCACCACGGCGGCGGCCAGCACGGTCACGACCAGTATTTTCTTTTTCTGCGAGCCGTGTCTGTCCATGCGCCGCCTCCCCGGAGTTTTCGCAATCTATTTTACCCTATGCGCCGCCGCGCCGCAACCCTACCGGGGGGTTGCAGATATGAGAAAAATGCAAATTTCCCTTACGATCCGGGTGGGAAAATTTCCCATCCCCGCCTTGACAAACGGAGCGCCGTGCGCCATTATATAGCTATAAAGTTTACTTATAAGGGTGAGGGCATGGACATCCAGAAATTGCAGGCGCTGGCCGTGATACAGGAGGCCGGGAGCTTCTCCCGCGCCGCCGAGACGCTGGGCTATTCTCAGGCGGGGCTGACGTACATGATGAACAGTCTGGAAAACGAGGTCGGCCTGCGGCTGCTGGATCGCAGCTACAGCGGCGTGCGGCTCAGCGAAACGGGCAAGGCGCTGATGCCCAAGATCCACCGGCTTTTGCAGGTGTACGATTCGCTGAACGGGGAGATACGCGCCTGCAAGCGGTCGCAGGAATCCACGCTGTGGCTGGCGGCGCTGGACACCATCTCCACCCGCTGGGTGCCCCGCGCCGTGGCACAGCTGAAGGAGGAGTACCCGCACATCACCGTCAGCGTCATCTCCGGCAGCCCCATGCAGGTGGACAACTGGCTGCGGGACGGCAGCGTGGAGATCGGCGTCACCGACCGGCGCTGGACAGGTGCGGAGATGGACTGGACGAAGCTGGTGGACGATCCTTTTTTGGCGGTGCTGCCGCCGGACAGCGATGCGCCCGACCCCATGCCGGCGGACTATCTGTCCGGCAAGGCGGTCATCATCCCCGACTACGGCACCAACACGGACACCACCCGCGTGTTCACCCGCGCCGGTGTGGAGCCGGCGTATACCGACGACCGGCTGAATAACCGCTCCGTTCTGGCGGCGGTGGCCGCCGGGCTGGGCAGCACGGTGTTCTCCCGGCTGGAGCTGGACTATTACGCCCAGCAGAACCTCACCGTCCGCGCCATCGACCCGCCCTGCCTGCGGGAGCTGGGCGTGGCCATGCGCCCGGCGGTGAAGAACAACCCCGTGGCGCGCTCGCTTCTGCGCGCCCTCCGCCGCGCCGCAGCAGACGACATTTCCTGACGGCGGCGTCCCATCCGGGGCGCCGCGTTGTTTTTTTGGGGGGGGTATGCACCTGTAGGGCGGGACCCATGTGTCCCGCCGCCGGGTACGCATTTTTCGGCGGGGCA